>Ga0255393_10161_pt2 | contig 10151 bp, 9 predicted proteins | sample ANMaggSeSYBR01C8_FD_182122 | JGI IMG/M metagenome (GOLD analysis project Ga0255393, IMG submission 182122) | Sediment cell enrichment communities from methane seep in Santa Monica Basin, California, United Staets - ANME aggregate JGI... | ecosystem: Environmental > Aquatic > Marine > Cold seeps >... | reverse complement strand
AATATGAACAAGACCGGTACCATCTTCTACAGTGACAAAATCGGCCAAAACAACCCGAAAGGCTGGTTTCTCTGGCGGCTGGAATGTATAGAGTGGTTGATATCGCTTGCCCTTCAATTGCTTGCCTTTTACTACATTTAGTATCCTGACATCTTCATCGCCAAACACTTTTTCGATCAGCGATTCAGCTAAAATTATCTTCTCCATCCCTTCAACAACGCCATTCTTCACTTCCCGTTCGATCGTAGCATAATTAATATTTGGATGAACCGCCACTGCAACATTCCCGGGCAGCGTCCACGGGGTTGTTGTCCAAATGAGCAGAGAGGTTCCTGGATCATCCGCCAATGGCATGCGAACAAATGCTGACGGTTCAGAAATATCCTTATATTCCAGAGAGACTTCATGGTCAGAAAGCGGCGTCCCACACCGTGGACAATAAGGGACTACTTTAAATCCCTGGTAGAGCAGGTCTTTATCCCAAAAGTTCTTAAGTATCCACCATACAGATTCGATGTAAGAATTTTCGTAAGTGATATACGCAGAGTCGAAATCAATCCAATATGCAATTCGTTCAGTCATTTTTTCCCACTCTTTGATGTTGGTAAATGCCGATTTTTTGCATAGGTGGTTGAACGCAGCAATCCCATATTCTTCAATCTGTTGTTTATTGGTAAAACCTAATTTCTTTTCCACCTCGATCTCAACTGGCAGCCCATGTGTATCCCACCCACCACGTCTGGAAACATGGAATCCCTGCATTGTTTTGTATCGTGGAAAAATATCCTTGAATGCCCGTGCGAGAACATGATGGACACCCGGCATTCCATTAGCAGTCGGTGGACCCTCATAGAATACGTATTCCGGCTTACCAGCCCGATTTTTTATGGAAGTATGAAAGATATCCTCTTTCTTCCAGAAATCAAGAACTGAAAGTTCCATTTTATTTACATTGAGTTTTGATGATATTGGCTTGAACATTAAACCTCCAAAATAATTAAAAATATCGCCCCATCAGGGACGAGATTAACCCGTGGTACCACCCCGGTTTCCGTAATTCGGACGCTTTGGTCAGGTAGAAACTGCCTTATCTGGTATAACGGCCAGAAAAACCGGCTTCCTTAATAACTTCCTCAGCGTTCAGGTTGCAGCTCAAGAGTGATTTTTGAATAATTAGTCTGCGCTTTCACCATCCGCAGTTCGCTATTGACTGTATTCTACTCGTCTCTGTCTATGCTGTTAGGAAAAAATTATCCCATATTACAAATAAAAAATCAACATCAGGAAATAACACCATAAAAAAGCGGAAGCGGTTCCTGCGAAACTGTTGAAATTTGAACTGCGTTCTTCAAGCGTTTTTCTGCTGGAGCAACATTTATCTCACTATTGGAAAGGATGGTGAATATTGCTTCCCCTTTCACTACTTCATCGCCAACTTTTTTATGCACAATAATGCCAACCGCGGGATCAATAACGTCTGTTTTCTTTGCGCGTCCTGCACCCAGGTCAACTGCTGTCTCACCTACAGTGCGCGCATGAAGCTTTGCGACATATCCAGTCATATCTGCGGTTACTGCATGTTGAATCAAAGCATATGGCAATTTACTGGGGTCATCAATATAAGATACATCACCGTCCTGTGCTTGCACCAATTCCTTGAACTTTTCTAGTGCCGATCCACCCTTGAGCTTCTCTTCAGCAATTGTGCGTGCTTCATCAATATCCTTCGCCTTTTCGCCAAGAACCAGCATGTGGCTGGAAATTACCATACAGTGTTCAAGGAAATCTTCAGGACCATGATCATTAAGTGTTTCAATCGCCTCTTTCAACTCAACGGCATTCCCAACCGCCTTACCTAATGGCTGATTCATATCAGAAAGAATCGCTCTGACTTTTCGCCCACTCAATTTTCCAATCGCGACCATCATCGTCGCAAGCTGCTCCGCATCTTCCAGGGTTTTCATAAAAGCGCCATTTCCAAGTTTTACATCGAGGACAATAGCATGCGCACCAGCCGCGATCTTCTTACTCATCACTGAAGATGCGATTAATGGAAGGGAAGGAACTGTACCGGTTACGTCACGCAATGCATATAATTTTCCATCTGCTGGTGCCAGATCAGCGGATTGCCCAGTTAAAACAATATTTAGTTTCTTTAGCTGCGCCATGAACTCATCCTGTGACAGGTCAACACGATAACCGGGGATGGATTCCATTTTATCCAACGTGCCACCACTGAAACCTAACCCGCGTCCGGACATTTTGCCAACCGGCAACCCACATGCAGCAACAATCGGCCCAACCACCAAGGTAGTCTTATCACCAACCCCACCTGTTGAATGCTTATCAACAACAACCGGTGCTATCGCAGACAAATCCAATACTTCTCCAGAATCCGCCATTGCCAGTGTCAGGTCTGTGGTCTCCTGCTCGGTCATTCCGTTCAATAGAACAGCCATGGCCCAAGAGGAAGCCTGATAATCAGGAATTTCACCAGATGAAATACCTTTTACAAAGAAATTGATCTCTTCTTTTGTGAGTTCGAGTTTATCTCTTTTGTTAATAATGATATCGACAGCGCGCATATTACACCTCTCTTTGACTAGAAAATAAAATCCCTCAATAGAGGGATTTATCAAAAATCTATTTATTCTTTTGGTTTCAAGAATATTGTCGCTTTGCGGCTGGATCCTTCACCAACACTTTCGGTGGTGACAAATGGATGATAACGAAGTTCCAGATGGATCAAGCGGCGTTCATTAGCAGGCATAGGTTCAAGCATCTGCCTGCGCCCGGTTTGGACAACTTGGTCTGCCAGACGACGCGCCAACTGACGTAATTGTCGTTCTCTCCGAAACCGATATCCCTGCACATCTATCATCAAAGGCATCCATGTTCCCATTTCTTGATTTACCATCAGGCTTGTGATATATTGCAGTGAATTTAATGTCTCTGCACGCCGACCAATAAGAATACTCAGGTCTTTTCCTGTGATTTCAATCAAAACCATTGATTTATCGTTCTCATCTTCCGGCTCTAGAATGCGGGCATTGATTTCCGCCTTGACCTTCATTTGCAAGAGCAGGTTCTTGACAATCCGCTCCGACTTAACTTTCGCTTCCTCAAGCTTATCGTCAAAGCTTTCACCTTCCACCGAAATCGGCAACATTTCTATCACTTGTTTTTCACTTACCTTGTCAGATGATTCCTCATTGATAGATAAACGAATTCGTACTTGTCGGTTTCCCATCCCAAGAAATCCGTTCTTCCCCTCATCCAGGATATCTACAGAAACAGCATTTCTAGGAAGTCCCAGCTGATCCAAACCCTGCTCGATCGCTTCTTCAACAGAAGGTGCGATAATCTCTAATGTTGTATTTTGCTCGTTCATGTTACTCTCCCTATTTCTTCACGACTTCAACGTTTTTCTTTGGAAAGAGATTTTTAAAATCAAATCGTCCCAAAGCTGCATATTGGATGATACTGAAAAGGTTTGACGTCAGGAAATAAAGTGCTAATCCTGATGCTAAAGAATATGCAAACCAGCCCATCAACATAGGCATATAGATATTCATCATTCCAGACATCTGGTTTGATTGGCTATCAGCGGATGACGTAGAGATCAATTTAGTCTGCAAGAAAGAAGTCAACGCAACTATGACGGCTAACAGCGGAATTCCAAAGGAAATGCCGGGGATGAAAATACGCTCGGGTTGTCCAATGTCCATCCATAAGAACTGACTGTTCAGTGGGATCAATGATATAGGTTCCTGTAATCCAGGGATGAAAGAAAACACGTCTTTCAACCATGGTGAAATCTTGGGAATAAGATTCAGCATCTGAAGGGGAGCGTTTCCCATTGTTTGAATGATGCTTTGATAAAGCCCAATGATGACCGGGAACTGGAACAATGTCGGAAGGCAGGACGCAAACGGGCTGATGCCTTTCTCCTTATAGAAACTCATCTGCTCTTGAGCTAATTTATCCTTGTCATTCTTATATTTTTTCTGGATCGCGACCCAATCAGGATCTGATTGCATATCCTGCATTGCCTTACTGCTCTTGATCTGTTTTGACATAAGCGGCCAAGTAACGAGTTTGATGATAATCGTGAAAAGGATGATCGCCAAACCAAAATTCTCACCTATCAGATCATAGATGAAGAGAAGAGCGTTGATAAATGGTTCAATAATAAGTGATTCCCACATAGCTTTTTCCTATTCTATAAATTTATATTTTTATTTAATTGGCAAAAATGACCAAATTTCAAAACCATTTGGATCAATAGCAGTAAGCAATGCGTCCTCATTTGCAGGAGCTGCTATGATGTTTTCCCCACTAATACCCAAAGGTGAAAATATTGCTTTTTCAAAGTTAGAAATTGTCTTAGGTTCCTTTTCGCTGTTGATCAGGAAAAGTTTTCCGTCTTCAGTTGCGAATATCACGCCATCAGAAGTAAGAACGCCGCCACCAACTATCTTGCTGCCGGCTGAAAATGCGGAAGGCCAAAGTTGTTTACCGGTTTCCTTATCAACAGTGTACACACTGCCATCAACATCTGCAAAGTAAACAATTGAATCGCCAACAACCGGCGTACCCCAAACAGAACCAAGGTTACCGCTATTATTGAACGACCAAATTGTTGAGCCATTTGCCGCATCAACCGCATATAATTTTCCTTCTATTGTTGCAACAAAAATAACGCCATCAACCAAGACGGGATCCGCAACCACAGCCATACCGAGGTCAAGAGTCCATTTCACATCTGTACGAAGTGTTTTGCTTCCATCTTCAGCAATATCCATTGATGCTGACAAAAATGTATGTTCAAAAGCGTATAGCGTATGGTCCATTGAAGCGAAGTAAATACCATCAGCATCCGATACCGGTGTCGTCCAGTTGGGCCCTTCAGTTTTGAATTTCCACTGGAGTGATCCTTCCGTATCCAATGCATAATAATAATGATCTGTATTGGGCGCGTAAATCATCCCATCTGCCAGAACAATAGATCCAATATATCGATCTTTCGCTCCGGAAAATTCCCATTGCTTTGTTCCATTTTCAGCGTCAACAGCAATAAGGGCGCCATTGTAATCACCAAACACCGCGATCCCTTCCCCAACCTTTGGAGCGCTGAAAGCCTGACGGGCTCTTTCTGCTTCCGCAGGATACTTCCAAATCAGGCTGCCGTTCTTCAGGTCAACCGCGAAAGTCTGGGCGCCATTAGAAACGTAGCCTGTGTTTTCGATGATGGTAACACCTGGCCAGCTCGAAGCTGCACCCGCACTCGTGCATCCGGAAATCAGGAATGCGAGCATTGTGATAAGTAGTGCTATTTGAATGTTCTTTTTTTTCATCATATCCTTAGTCCTATTTTTTTATGGAACTGGATCGTATCCACCGGGATTGAATGGATTGCAACGTACAATCCGATAGATAGCTAAAAAAGTTCCTTTAATCGCGCCAAATTTCTTCACGGATTCAAATCCATAACGTGAGCATGAGGGATAAAACCGGCATGTATTTACTGGTAAGGCGGGTGAAATGAATTTCTGATAGAAACGGATAAATATGAGAATAATGAATCGGGGGAAGTTTAGAAGTGTTAATTCAAAATCCTTAAGCGTTGGCTCGTTTGAATAATCTTGTTCAATTGACATTTATTTTGTCATTTTTATCAGGTTTGCATTGCTGAGCAATTCTAGTACCGCATCTGACCATTCGCCATAATTTGCGTTTGCACCAGCTGCTCGAGCATAAAATATCAGGTCCCAACCTGATTTTATCTCATTCCATTTTTTTGACGTGCATTCCCGCATCATTCTTTTCGCGCGATTGCGCGTAATTGCATTGCCAACCGTTTTACTGGCAACAAATGCTACTCTTGAATTATTAAAGTCGTTTTCAACGTACAAAAGAGCGGCAAGCTTATTTCTCTTTGATCGCCCTTTTGTTTTCGCTCGTTTGAAATCGTTCGTCTGAGTTAAACGGAAATTACGTTTCATGAATTGATCCGTAATTTTATCTTTTTCCTATTTGATAAGGAGCAATATTATATTTACCAGCGCACGTTCTTGGTGTGATTATTCATTTTAACTGCTAAACGATAGCGGCCTTTTAGTCGGCGGCTTTTTAACACATTTCTCCCATCCGCAGTTTTCATGCGTTTTCTGAAGCCATGCACGCGCACACGGTGTTTTCTACGGGGTTGATAAGTCCTTTTCGGCATAAATTTATGTACCTCTATTCACCATTAAAATAACTTGAGAATTATACCATAGCGTGAAATCGTATGATTTTTTCACCAATTCTTACGCAGATACTATCTCACCTGATATTCCGTCTCCATTAACAGCGAGTATTTTTACACAAAAAATCTGATTGTACAAGTCCTTGTCAGAATTTGTGGTGATTGTCAGGTAATTATCTGATATCCCTGATAACGCATATCTCCCATTTGGAGTTTCCTTACTTCTTTCCCAGAGCACCTCGAGTGACACACCAACAAAACGATTCTGATATTCTAATGATGTTTTACCAATCACTTCCCGTAGCTGCCTGCTTCTTTCCTTCTTTATATATTCGGGCACCTGAAATAACATTTTTTCCGATGGCGTTCCCGGCCGTGGCGAATAACGGAAAACGTGCCCATCCGCAAATTGCATTTCCCTCACAAATTCCAGATTTTCTTGAAAATCCGCTTCTGATTCGCCCGGAAAACCTACAATCAAATCAGTTGTGATTGCGATGCTTTCATCCACATCACGAATACGTTGAACAAGCAGTTGATATTCTGTAGCGGTAATCCGCCGCCCCATTTTTTTTAAAATCCTATTGGATCCAGATTGAAGGGGCAAGTGTAAATGCCGACAAAACGCTGGAAGTCTGATCACTTCAAGTATTTGGTTGTCCACATCCCATGGTTCCAGGGATGAAAGTCTGATTCGTAGTGGAGAATATTTTTCCGCGATTTCTTCAACAAGCATTGCCAACGACTCCGGTTTTTCGAAATCCCTTCCCCATGACCCCAGATTAACACCAGTTAACACAATTTCCTTTACGCCCCCATCAAGAGCGTACTGTATGTCTGAGAAAATCTCGTCTTTTCTTTGCGATCGGCTTTTCCCGCGAGCAATTCGGGTGATGCAAAAGGTGCAATGATTATCGCATCCGTCCTGAACTTTAATGAATGCTCGAGTGCGTTTATGTTTTCCGGGCAGCGGTAACCGATTCATATTTTCGGAATCAATTACATGATTAGCAGGAGGTATCCCATCCACCATAGTTTCTTTTTGGTCATTTGTAAAAATTTTATCGACAGATGGCAATTGACTAACTTGAGATGGATCGATGGTTGCCAGACAGCCAGTAGGATAAATTTTCGAGCATCCCGCACGTGCAATTCGCCTGATTATTTTTCTGGAATCAGCCGCAGCAGATACCGTTACTGTGCATGTATTCACAATCGCAATATCTGCAATCTCCGCATCCCCAACAATCTGATGCCCAGCCAACCGCAATCGACGCGCAAACCTCTCGAGTTCGCTCTGGTTTAACCGGCATCCCACCATATCGAGATAAATATTCATCATGGAACTTTTACTGAGAAATCGTCAAACGCAACAACAATTTTCTCTGGATCTTCAAATGAACCTACCAACAGTCCATTTTTCCCGGCATTCAAGTCCGCATCCGATAAGGAAACCAATTCAATCATGTTGACTGAAAAATGCAAATCACTTCCTGAACAAGTTACGGATAATGTGTTCACTCCGTTACCTTGATTGATAACTTCAGAATACTCCATATTTTCAGAAGACAGAAGATGATAATCTCCTTTAAAAACCTTTGCAACACCAAAATATCCGTCGGATGAAATAAGAAAGCTGTAAAAATTATTTTCATCCAGGTACCTGCAAACCAATCCAATAATATTGTTATCGGATCCAAATTCCTTTCGAGCGGATACACGTATTTGAACATCCGGGTATGTAATTTGATTGGTGGATATGATATCGAGATTCGGTTTTTCAATAATCATCACCATTTCGTCGTGTAATCGACTGACTGCAGATACATTTTCTTCGTACCAGATATCCCAATTATTTTCATCTGATGAGAAATTTTCAGTAAGCAATATTGTTCCACTTTCAAGTGGTTTTAATATCAACCGGCAGGCAACAACGGAAAATAATCCGGCCATCAAAAGAACCATCAACCTATGTTTTTTTGCCATATACTCTTTGCCTTTATGTATGGGGCACAAATTTAATATCAATCTGTGATGCCAAATCTGTATGCCAACAGCTTCACATATTCCATGATGGTATATTTCCAACCATCGCTGGAAAGGAACCAGGAGCGTGAGTTATACCAGGAGGGTGTGACTGGGTGGAAATAAAGCGCAATTTCCTTATCAGCAAACACATCATTGAAAACAATAGATGTCCTTTTGGTATGGTATGGATCGGTAACAATGATAGCGGAGTTCATTTGGCGTGCTTCAAGTGTCTTTAATACAGCATGCGCTTCTTCAAGCGTGCTGGTAACCTCTGTGTCTGTGATTATTATATTTCCGGCCGGAACGCCATTATTTAATAATTGAATCCGCAAGTCGAAGCTTTGTAAATAATCAAATTCCTCGATATATTCCCCCGTTTCGGTCAGGATGATAATCCGCGCCAGTTTATCTCGATAAAGTTCCAGTGCCTCACCCATACGGCTTTCCCCACCCCCACCCATGATGACAATAGCACTTGAAGGTTGAAGCTCATCGGCAATGATCAAAAATGCACCAGCGCCACGCAATAATAAATATCCAAACAGAATTAGAAGAACCAGCACAATACCTACACCTATGGTTCCACCCGCGATCCGAAGGCAACCGCTTAAGCAACTTCGCTTTTTACTACTTTGTGTTTCCATTTTATTCCCTGTGGTTTTTTATCGCAAACGCCATGCTTTCTAAAGCCTCAGTTAGAAACGCCCTTGGGCAGGCAAAATTCAGGCGGACAAATTGTGATCCCCCTTTTCCAAACATTTTTCCGTCGTTCATTGCAATTTTTGCAAGTTCCAGAAAAAACTGGAATGGCGAAGGCTGCAAATTTAGTTCACTGCAATCCAACCACGCGAGATATGTTCCTTCCGGTGGATGAATCTCAATTTGCGGAATATGTCCATCGAGAAAGTCAATCAGATAGTTTCTATTCACCTCCAGATAGACCAGCAAGTCCTGCAGCCATTCTGCTCCATATTGGTAAGCAGTTTTTGCTGCTACCTGAGAGAGGATGCCTGGTTTTTCCAAAATTCCCCGCCGTCCCTTCTCCAACCGCTCCCGTAATTCCCTATTCTTGCAAATAGCAAAAGAAAACTGAAGTCCAGGAATATTAAATGTCTTACTGGGTGCCATTAACGTGATTGTGTTTTGAGATAATTCAGGTGAAAGGGCTGCAATTGGAACATGTTTGCCTCCAGGATAGACAAGATCGCAATGAATCTCATCTGAGCAAATCAAGATATTGTGTTTCAGGCATATTTCACCAATCCGCTCAAGCTCTTCCACGCTGAACACCTTACCAATCGGGTTATGTGGATTACATAAAAGGAACATGCGTGTTCCATCATTAACCAGGCTCTCAAACTGGTCAAAATCAGTCTCATATCCACTCGAAGATTTCACAAATGGAATTTCTATCTGATTGATATCGTTGTTCTCAGCAAGCTTATAAAAAGGAAAGTACACCGGCGTTTGGAATGCTACAGACTCACCTATTCCAACAAATGTTTCCGCCACCCAATTAAAACCAGAAACAATCCCGGGAATCAGCAAAATATGATCGGATTTAATCGACCAGTTATGGTGGGCAGCAACCCAATCGCAAATCACATCAAAAACCTCTGAGTCCGGGCTTTGATAGCCAAAAAAAGGATGCTCTAAACGAGATGCCATGGCAGAAATAATCGCTGCGTGGGTCGGAAAATCCATGTCCGCAACCCAAAGAGGAAGCACATCATCTCCAAACAAATCCCACTTGATTGAAGAGGTTCCTCGTCTGTTTACTATTTTGTCAAAATTATATGTGGTCATATCTACCAAGCTTTGAGGATTATACCTTGTTCAAGAATACACTTACGCATCAGCATTGGTATAC
>Ga0255393_10165_pt1 | contig 10173 bp, 7 predicted proteins | sample ANMaggSeSYBR01C8_FD_182122 | JGI IMG/M metagenome (GOLD analysis project Ga0255393, IMG submission 182122) | Sediment cell enrichment communities from methane seep in Santa Monica Basin, California, United Staets - ANME aggregate JGI... | ecosystem: Environmental > Aquatic > Marine > Cold seeps >... | reverse complement strand
GAAGCAGTATATATTTTGCTGGTTCTTTTGAAAAATTCAATGCCATTCATTCCCGGGAGCATGTAGTCAACAATTAAAATATCATATTTCTGCTTCTCAAGTAAACTGATGGCTTCTTCAGCAGTTTGAAGAGTCAGAATACTGCATCCTTCGCTTTGAAAGAAGATGGACATGGAATCTCTTATCCATTCATCATCATCAATCAAAAGAGTTTTTAATTTTTTTAATTTTTTAAATAAATTCATATTACCCGATTATCCGGTATTTATTTTTGTCCTCAGCTTTGATAGAAGCAGAGGACAAAAGTTTAAAAGTAATACTGATGAACTTTAAGAGTTATCCTTTTCCTTCTGTTGTTTAAGAATCTCTCTGGGTGTTTTGGTTTGAAGTTCTATCATTTCATCGATTTTTTCTTCGTCCATATCTTCCCTATTCATCAGCACTTTTTTATACGCGCTTTTCAAGGTGGCAAGAAGTTCATCAAGCTCGCAGGGTTTTTGTAAAAATGAATAGGCTCCAATTTTTGTACATTCCACAGCAGAATCAATGGTGCCATGCCCTGTTAAAATAACAATTTCCATCCATTTATGTTCTTTTTTGAGAGCTTGTAGAGTTTCTTCACCATTCATTCCAGGCATTTTTAAATCAACAAGTGCAATATCAAGAGCATTTTTTTTTGCTGCTTCAATCGCCTTTTCTCCTCTGGTAACTGCAATAACATTAAAACCTCTAACTTCCAGGCTTTTAGTAATTGAATTTAAAAAATCTACTTCATCATCAACTATTAATAGGTTTATTTTTTCCATTGTTTATCTCCTTTCCCATAAAAAATTTTATTTTTAGAGCATACCATCAATGTCTTTGCCAAGTTTGGTTCTGTAATAACGTACACGCTTAATATTAGTCATAATCATATCTATTTGTCGAGTGTGAAGACTAAGATAACCAAGTATCATAAGCCGGGTTTTCAGGTATTCTCGGTCATACCCGTCAATACGTGCCATCAGGTTGTCTTCTGTCACTTCAACATTAAAATCATAGGCTTCAAGTATATCCTGAATAAAGTGAACTCGTTTTAACCTTCTTTCAAAATCTGCGGCTCCTCCTTTGAATTGAAAACTAATATAATTTTCAGAGGTGCGTTCACTTATAAGCGCCTCCATAGTAGAAAAATGATATCCCAATCTGGAATTTAGGCTGCAATAATTTTTTGAAATCATAAAATAATTTCTATCTGCGTATTTTGAACGTATTCCAGGGACCAAAGAAGGATTCATTGTGGATTGAAACATTATTGACATGAGTCCCTTGCTGTCAACAGGTGGAGGTCCATCCCATGGAACAGCTATAAACCCCTGCCAGAATGCAAGCATTGGTTCTGAAATTATATCTTTAAGGCGGACATATTTGCCTTTTATTTGTTTGTTAAATCCGTCATCTAAATTTAAGATCCACCAGTTTAGCGGTGCATTAAAGTGAAGCTGTTTACTTGAATGTTCAGGAAAGTCATTGTCTTTGCCAAAATTGAACATTTCATGAACAGATTTTTCATGAATAAATCTGGTTATATCATGAAAGGTTTTGCATGAAGAAGGCTTAAAATTATTGGAATCAGGGTCAAGAAGGTTCAAAGGGATAATAAGATCGCTTGAGTTTTCCAGCATTTTAAAAACAGTGCTTCCCTTCATAAGGTTCTTTTTTACTTTTTTTTCTCTTTTAAGGATGGCTTCCTTTTTACCTTTGTAAATTGAACAGGCATCAGCATCTACAGTAACTGTTTCACCATGGGTCAATTTTTCCATGGCTTTGTTAAGATTCATAATTGCAGGAACAGAAAATTCCCTTGCAACATTGGCAAGATGACCTGCAAATCCGCCATGTTCAGAGATTACAGCAGCAGCTCTGTTTAAAAGCGGTGCCCATCTCGGGCGTGCATGTTCTACAACAAGTATTGAATGTTCCGGGAATATGAGGATATCAGCATCCCTGGTTGCAAGATAAAGAGGTCCATAAGCAGTCCCCGGACTTGCAGTGATACCACCCTGAATTACTAAATCAGCTGACATATCAGCTTTTGGATCAGATTCAGGGCCTTTTGTATCATCCCCGGTTGCTGAAAGTTCAATCTGCTGTAAAGGGCGGCATTGAAGAATATAGATTGTTCCGTCTTTGGCTAATGCCCACTCTATATCCTGGGGAATTTTATAATAATCTTCAATTTTTATTGAAAGCTCAATAAGTTGATAAATTGTTTTTTCATCAATGGAAGCAATCTTTTGCTCATCTTCCGGAATGGCTACAGTTTCAATACCTTCTTCATCTGAAGATACAAATTTTATTTTTTTGGTACCAATTTCCTGTGTTTTTATTTTAAAGGATTTCTCTTTTTCCCGGGAAACTACTATAAGGTCAAATGAATCACTGCCATCAACAACAAGTTTTGGTAAACCCCAGGCAGAATTAATAAAGATGGAATCATCTTTTGTATCAACGGGATTGCGTGTATAAACAACACCTCCTGCAACAGAATCAACCATTGCCATGCACCCTGTGCACATGGAGATATCTTCATCTCTAAACCCTTTATTGAGTCTGTATGTCATTGCCTGGACACTGTATTTGCTAGAGATTACCTCTTTATAAACTTGCGCATAGCTCTCTCTGTCAACATTAAGTTCAGTTCGGTATTGCCCTGCAAAAGAGCTGTCCAGACTGTCCTCACAAAGTGCACTGCTCCTTATTGCAAGGGGAATTTTTTTTTGAGCTCTTTTTTCAAGCTTTTCCCATTCTTTTGTCACAGCCTGATCAAGTTTTTTAAATACATCTGCATTTATAATTTTATGCTGTATTTCAGCACTGATAATATCAAGTTCTTTTAAGTTGTCAGCTCCGGAAGCAAGAGTGATTGAATCAATTTCTTCCTGAAGATCGTTTTCCTGTATAAATTTTTCATAGGCAGCAGCGGTTATGGCAAAACCCTCGGGCACCTTTATATTAAGTTTGTTTTTAATTTCTCCGAGCTTTGCCATTTTGCCACCAACACTATTGCTCATATTATCTGTTATCTGTTCAAAAGGAATAACCAGCCTTGTTTCAATTTGAATTTCTTTTTGATGGAGCAAATCATCAAGCTCTTTCTGGATATGACCGAACCTGTCATAAAGCTCAGAATATTTTTCCGGAGCAAGTTTATTAAGGTTATTAATCATGGTGAGAATATTCACTGATACTGCCGTACAATTTGTTCTGATAAAGGACATTCCAAAAACTTTATTGCCAGCAAGTGCCTGTTCCATCTCAGCCATTATTTCAAGGGATTTATTGTTTGAATTTAAAAGCAGCTTGAAATTATGATATCTGGATTTAAAGTCAAGACGCAGTTCTTCAATACGTGATGAGTCATGCACGTTTCGTTTTTTAAAAAGTTCGTCTATTTTTTGTTTTATCCAGTTCATAATTCCCTGCTGCTTTTTTTAAACTTTCATGTTCTATTAATGGTCAAACTTTAACCCAACGCCTTCAAAGATATACATTAAGCCAAAACCATACCATAGAGTATAGAGAACATAAAAAACCAGGGAAAATATCAATGCTCCCATACTTTCCTTAACTGTTTTTGCAACTATGCCATAATAATTATACGCAGTTTCAACCACTTTATGATTAACTAAAGCTGTAACCTTTGCATTTTTAAAATTTTTCTCTCTTGTCAATTCTTTATCTATTTTGCTTAATAGATTATGCCAATTGTAAATCACAGCTTTTTCATTATAATTATATTTTGCTTTCAGGCTCTCCCCATCATTATTGTACATGAGGACAGAATCTTTAAGACATGCTTGAAGTATCAGGGCAATATCTCCATTGATTTTAAGCTCTGCTCCATTAATTTTCACATCTGCTCCTGCTTTCTGCAATAACAGGGCTGATTTTTCAACCATTGCTTTGTCATCAATCTCAATAGCAAGGTTTAAATTATTTCCTTTAAAGGTTGAAACTTCTTCTTCAACAGCAGGAACATAGTAGGCTGATCCCTTGGATATTGAGTTGAACAGATTATCAAGAGAACTAAGTCCGTTGTGACCATTAAAAATCGGCATGAATATAATGACAAGTATGATTGTAAAAGATGCAAGCATAGCAAGACCAATAATAAAGCTTTTTTTGTTTGCAATCATTATTTTACCCCCTCATTTCTTAATACACCTATATTCTTGAAAAATATTGAAAATACCCAGAGTCCAAAAATTCCCACAACAATAAAAAATAGCCAAATACCAATGGAGTTTAAAAAATCTCCTGTTTGCATTGACCATGGAAGAATCTCCATTTGTATAAGTTTACTTGGCAGAGCAAAGAGCCTGTTGGCAAATCCTGCTAGTATTGCAATGGCATAAAACCCTCGGATTGTTGTATCATCTACAACTTTGGTTACCATGGCTCCTATCTGTATTCCAAACAGTGATCCCAAAAGCATACCAATTGCAAGGGTATAAAAGATAAATCCATATATTGCATACTGGGTAATAGAAGCATAACCTGCTGTAAAAATTATCTGGAAAATATCAGTACCAACAGTTGTCATGGAAGATACACCCATTACATAGACAAAAATTGGGAAAGTAAGAAATCCACCTCCAACACCCATTATACCTGCTGCAACGCCGACAAGTGCCCCTGAGAGAACCAGGAATACCCAGGATATTTTTCTGCCGCCGGGAGTAATGTCAAAATCAAACTTTACCATGGGGGGAATATTAATAGATTGAAGTGTTTTGGGAAGGCCGCCCATACCATCATCAACTGAATCGGCAATATCTATGTTATCCCCGGCATCGCCCGGGCTTTTGGATTTAAAAAAATCTGTCATTGCATAAACACCTAAAAATCCAAGCATTACTACATAGACACTGCTGATAAATGCATCACTCAGAACAGGATTCAGCTCATAAAGATATCTGTTTAAAAGCCCGCCGGCAGTTGCTCCTATGAGTGCACCCAATACAAAAACAAAAGCCAAAGGGACTGATACATTCCCAAGTTTTCTGTGGATTACACTTCCCATTATTGCCTTGGCAAAGATATGAAAAAGGTCAGTTCCAACTGCAAGAATACCTTTTATTCCGGCGCTCATAAGTGCAGGTGCAATAATAAAACCTCCGCCGGCACCTATACAACCTGTAATCAGTCCTGCAAGGAGACCTACCAGTATGGATACAAGAAAGATGCCCATATTATAATAAGCAGGGCTGTAGGCATGATGTCCTCCGATAAAATCCGGCATGCTTCCTGCTATATCATCAGCAAAGGCTATACCGCCTATTATTGCAGTCATAACCAGTAGTCCGAGGAGTAAAACCCTTTTTTTATCCCCAAAGATTACTTTTGCATTGTTGATTTCCCACTGGGCTAAAGCTTGTGAACCCATCATCATAAACTTTCCCCATTGTCTAAAAAAATTCATTGTTTATTACCTCCAAAATCGTTAATAAAAATGCTACTATTGCCTATTTACCGTTTTCTCTATTATTTAATTTTTTTTCTTTTAGTTCTTTTTTCCTATAAGCATCTTCTATTTTATTGATTAGCTCATCTAATTTGACAGGCTTTGGAATATAATCAAATGCTCCCATTTTTATGGTCTCCATGGCAGTGTTAACTGTGGCATGTCCGGTGAGCATGATTATTTCTGTTAAAGGAGATAGCTTTTTAATTTCTTTTAATGTCTCAGCTCCGCTCATCCCGGGCATTCTCATGTCAAGAATGACAATATCAATATTATTTTGATGAATAAATTCAATTGCGTCTTCTCCTGAAGACACCTCAGAAACTGTATAGTTCCTGACAGCCAGCTGTTTTGCGACTGACTCCCGGAACTGGTCTTCATCATCAACTAATAGAATTTTCATTTTTTATATCTCCTTACTTCACTTCATGTTTATGCATTTCCGGAAGTGTCAACAGGAAGAGAGACCGTAAAAAGGCTCCCTTGTCCCGGTAAGCTCTGGACTTCAAGCAAACCGTTCATTGCATCAATAATACTTAGAGAAATACTTAAACCTAGACCGGTTCCTTTTCCTGGATCTTTGGTTGTGAAAAAGGGATTAAATATTTCCTCTATTTGATCAGGGCTCATCCCATGACCATTATCCTGGATCATAATTTTGATAAATCTATCCTTTAAACTGGTTGATAAAGTTATTTTCCCTTTTCCGGATATTGCATCTCCTGCATTGTTAATAAGATTTAAAAAAACCTGTCCAATACGGTCTGGGTCAACATTGATTTCAGGCAGGTTTGGGTCGTAATTTTTGATCAGTTCAATATTCTCAACATCAAATTGATGTTTTTTCACACCCTGAGTAGTTTTATCTAATAGATCATTTATATTAGATAAAATTCGTTCCGGTTTATTTTTTCGTCCAAAATCAAGAAGCTGCTTTGTAATGCCACTTGCCCTGAATGCTGCTGAGTCTACGATATCAAGTTCTTTGTTAATATTTTCAGGGCTTGGGTCTAAATTGAATTCAGGGTTGAGCAGATCCCTAACAACTCCTGTTGTTGACGTTATTATAGCCAGAGGATTGTTGATTTCATGGGCAATTCCAGTTGCAAGCTCTCCTACAGATGCAAGTTTGGAAGCGTGAATTAACTGCCCTTGAAGGTGATGACTGTTTTCTGCAATAATCTGAGCACGTTTAACCAATCTACCAATAACGATCCAGACTACTATTGCAAGTAACGAGATGATGATAACAAGGCTTATTGTCATTATATATTTGGTTTTGTACATTTGTGCGTGTACAAGCCTTAAAGGCTGACTGATAATAAGAGCCCAGGGCGTTTCATGCAACCATGCATGGGCTGTCAGCTCTTTACCGGTTTTACCTGATATCTCTTTAACACCAGACAGAATATCCAATGAAGGCATATAACTACTTTTTCCAAGTAGATTCCCGCTGTCCGGGTCAACAATCTGGTATGTCCCCTTGTTATTTATCAAAGTTGTCTCAACTTCCTTACCTTTACTTATAGAACGAAGGAACATATAAAATTTATCAGGGTCAATTGTGGCCCTGATGATATTCATTTTATCTTGTATTGTCTGCTTTACTGCAATGGTAAAATGGGGTTTGTTTCTAAAACCAAGGTAGATGTCAGTTATAAAATACTCCTTTTCATTGTTTGCCAGGGTACGGAACCATTTTTCTTCTTTATAATTTTTATTGAGGAGCTCTGGGAAGGGACCGGCATAACCTGTTTGAAGACCTGTTTCATTTAGAAAACCAACATCAACAAATGCATCGCTGTTTTGTTTAAGTGTTTGAAGATAATAGAGCATTTTATCCTTAGAAGAGTTTGAAGTATCCATCCTGTTATAAAAAAGGTTGCGGATATTCATTTTTCTTTCCAGGAGAAACAGGTCAATGGTATTTCTCTGGCTTTTTGCAAGAGCTTCAAGGTTATATTTTCCTGTTGTTTTTAAAGTGGATGTGAATTGGAAATGAAAATATGCTGAAAGAAGTATATGAGGTATAATAAAGCAAGCCAAAACGCCTGCAATTAGAAGATATCGCAGCCTAACAAAATCTTTTTTTGTCTTTGCCACTCCATCAGAGCAGTCAAAACTCAGCTGAACCTCTGGTTTCTTTCCAGGTTCTTTTTCATTGGTTTGGTTTATTGTATTCATATCTTCTAATCCTGGTTAAAAATATTTGCCTGCTACTACTATATAATTTACATCGCAATACTCGTGCCAAGCAACAATAATGAGACTAATTGTAGCTAATAGCTTGAAATAACGGAAGAATCAAGATCTGACTTCAAATTGGCAACGATCAATTAAATAATAAATTTAGAAGAATTGCCAAATAGTTTTAGAAGAATTGCGAAAATGAATGCCTGAATAATTAGACAGGCAGATAAATGATAAATTTTGCTCCACCAAGGTAATCACTATGATGAACTTCAAACATACCATTATGGTCCTTAATTATCCTGTCACAGATACTTAATCCTATGCCGGAGCTGTTTTTTGTAGTGTAAAAAGGATCAAATATTTTGGTCCGCAGGGATTCCGGGATCCCAATTCCTGAATCTTCAACATTTATGCATAGGGATTCATCTTGGATATATGAAGTGGAGATCAAAATGTTTTTATGACCTTCTTCTTTGGTTTTCATTGCTTCGGCAGCATTTATTAAAAGGTTTAACAGCACCTGCTCAACCATATTGTTATCTATAGCGCACATGGGGAGATTTTCAGCAAGTTCTGTCTCAATGATTACACCACTTTTTTTCAATGTTACAGAAGCAAAGTCCAGGGCATTCTGAACAGGGATATTAATATTTAATTGTGTTAGTTTAAGGCTTCCCGGTTTTGAAAAATCAAGGACCCTTTTTATTACAGCCTCAATTCTATTGGACGCAGACTGTATCTTGGTGAGTATCTTTTCTTCTGTTGCAAATCCTTCTCTTCCATGACAAATTTTTTCAAGTGCTTTTAAATAGATATTAATACCTGAAAGAGGATTTCTGATTTCATGGGCTATCCCTGCTGCGATTCGGCCAAGGGATGTCATTTTATCCTGAATTCTCAATAGATGCTCAAGCTCTTTTGGCTTTGTCATATCCATTACATTAAGAAGTACTGCTTTTTTTGAGTTGAATTCTGTTTTGGTTGCCCGGCAAAACACGGATTTAATAGTTTGCCTGCTATCGGGTTTCTCTGCTGAAGAGATTCTGAAATCCACATCCTGAATAGTGAAATCCTCTGCTGTAATTATTTTTTGGAATTCTTTAATTTTTTCCATGTCATCTGAATGGATTCTCTGATTGCAGAAGAAAAAAGAGGAATCTGATAGAAACCCAAATATTTTTTGAAACTCAGGGTTTTGAAAAACAATATGCTTATCCTGTAAAATGGCAATACCTGTTACAGCATCTTTTGTAAGATCCCGAAACCTTTGTTCACTTTCTTCAAGAGCAGACCTGTCTCGCTTTCTTTCAATTATTTTACCCACTCTCACAGAGACAGAGTTGATAAGTTTTTGTTCTTCTTCTAAAAAAACAGGGTTTTCATCTCCTGATTTAGATCCAGAATAACAGATAGTCAGTACTCCAATAGATTCATTATTAACAATTATTTGGTTTTTAAGTCTGAGTGACGTCTCTTTATAATTATGTGTTTTAAAATACTGGTTGGTATCTCCAAGAAAAAGTTCAGCACATGCTTTGGAAGGATACTGCATTGACAAAGGGATAAGGTCAATGCCGCCTTGAAGGGTTTCGTCCAGAGTTAATCCTTTTTTTTCAATAAGTTTTGAAAATGAGTAAATAAAATTAAGTTCAAGATTTCTTTTTTTCAGATCTGCGGCCGTTGTTTTATAGATGTCTTCCTGTGTTATCCTGTGAATCCCTGCTGCAATGTTCAGAGCTGTCTCTTGTAAGAAATCTTGTTCTGTTTTGATTGATACAAGTTCTTTTGGAAGAGTTACAAAAAGAATACCGTAAATTTTTTCCCTATACTTTAATTGTACAGTTATGGATGCCCAGCTTGAGTTGCAAACGGATAAAGCACACTTGTCGCAAACTTTGGATTTATGTTCGAAAACTATGGCTTCATCAGTTGCCATGGATTGCCTTATACAATATGTAAAGATATTTAAATCAGGCAAGTTCTTTTCATGGGATGGTGATTTTTCTGAATCATTTACCAGAACAATCCCTGCGTCTTTGTAGTTCCTGTGTTTTTTAAGAGTATGGCTGACAGATGATATAAGAGAATTAAGATTTGTCTCTCTGATAAGAATAAGATCGATATTTTGGAATGTATTTATAACAGGACTTTGGTGTTCCATTTTTTGATTTTTCTGCAACTATAATTCCTCTCTAAAGGGTGAACTTTTTCCTTTTGTAGCGGTAAGTATGATGATTCATGCCAAGGAATTTTGCTGCCTTACTTTCATTGCCCTTTGCAAGTTTAAAAGCTTCATTTATGTAAAATTGTTCTATGGAATCCTGAAACCCGGCAAGGTCAAGACCATCAGGAGAAAGAGCGAGACCAGGAGGAGGCAGATTTTCTGTGCAGGTTTGATCAATATCAGGTTCTGATGCTGATGCTTCCGCAATCCCCATATCCCGGGGTGATAATTTCGTATTATCAGCCACAAG
>Ga0255393_10144_pt2 | contig 10185 bp, 10 predicted proteins | sample ANMaggSeSYBR01C8_FD_182122 | JGI IMG/M metagenome (GOLD analysis project Ga0255393, IMG submission 182122) | Sediment cell enrichment communities from methane seep in Santa Monica Basin, California, United Staets - ANME aggregate JGI... | ecosystem: Environmental > Aquatic > Marine > Cold seeps >... | reverse complement strand
CTGTCAGAAAATATGGTTGGTCCATGATAATTATTTCCCCAGGTTAAATGATCTTTTACAAGCCCGATTGACCCCCATTTCCATGAATAGGTTATTCCGCCACGCATTTCGCTATAATCAGGGCCTTTATAGGCACCACCCTGCCTCAATGTAAAGTACTCATAATCCGAAATTCTTTCCGTTTCATTATTATCCCTTAAACTAGCATACAAACCCCAGTTTTTACCAATATAAGCAAAGGCTTCAGCACCTCCCCAGCGATGATAAATACTCCCATTTTCATTGAAGAAATAATTAATTCCCCAGATCGGTTTTACCGAAAAAGTGAAGAGTTTGTCCTTGTAAAAAAGACCCAAAGGATTTATTGATGTAGATAGGTTTTTATTTTTCTTTAAAAAATTCAGCTTTTTATAATCCGGAAATGAATCAATTTCCAGCTTATATTCCAGCATATAAAACTCAAGTTCTTTTAACTGTCTATTATTTAGTTGACCCGATTTCGATTCAGTTTCTTCAAGTTTTTCTGCAATAAAAGACCTGCTGTATGGTTTAATGGCTGAATTCAGGTCAATTATCTTAAGGGTTGCCAGTTCATCAATGTAACTGTAAATATTCTTATTTGATACATGTTGATACACTATCTGTGCAGAAACTATGACTGTCAGCAAATTAAAACCAATTATTAAAGATGTAATTCTTATTTGATTCATACTACGTATTAAAAAATTTCTAATCAAATCACATATTGCAACAATCTACGAGGAATATCCTAGAGATCCCGATTTGCTTTGCAATCGGGATCAGTTCGTCTAAATGTTTTTAATGCGTCTTCGACTTTTAAAATCATAGTCTCACTGATTTAGTGTTTTTATTGATCAATTACTTCTCGCCCGTTTAAATACTATGTTATATGACGCTTTAAAAAAATATTTAATATCTGTTACAAAAGGATTTTTTTCATATGCATCGAGATAAGTATTTTCAGATTCCATAATCTCTTCAAAGGTTTTAGGCATATCGGCATAAAAAGGCGGGACAAGGCCGGGTTTAATCTTTGTTCGCTTTTCTTTTAATTCATCCGAATATAGATTGAAATAATGCTTACTTAATGGCCGCACCCCCACAACTTTCATATCACCCCGTATCACATTAAATATCATGGGTAGTTCGTCCAACCAAAACCTGCGCATAAACCTGCCAGCTGCCGTTACCCTGAAATCATTACTGAATTTACCACCCTCCTGTAATTGATTTTTCATATATACGTACTCCTGCAAATACTCTGAATAGGCATGCATGGTACGCATCTTATATACACCAATCAGCTTTCCACTTTTACCATATCGTTGCAATCGTACAAAAGGACCATAGGTAGGGTTGTCATCATAAGCCGGTTCTTTTATTTTTCTAACTACATAGTATAAATACCCATCAATAAATTTTTCTTCGATGCATTCAAAACCACAAGAATACAGGCGGCCCAATGTTTCAGCCCTGGATATTACACGATTCCGGCCCAGCGTAACATAAAAATAGAATTTTTTAACTACGGGAAGTTTAGGGAAAACGCGTGTAAAAATAAAATCAAAGAAATAATAAATATAATTAATAACAGGAGGATATTCGTTTATGATTCTTCTTTTTCTCAGAGGATATGTTTCAGCGCTGTTGATATAAATACCGCCATAAGGTAATTTGGTACTAACCGATTCGAAAAATTTATTGATTCTCCTGAAATCATTGATTTTGTGTAAGTTAATAATGCTACTGTAGTAATTATCCTGAAGTTTGTTTATATTGAATTGGGTAGTTGTGGATACCAGTAAATTTTTTGGATTTCCAACGTCAATATATTTAGATATAAAATCATAAACATTTTCACTTGTCTCATCGGTAATAATATTTTTGATCTGCTCACGGCTTTCAATATATTTGGCTTCATCTTCCTTATCTGTAACGAAGGACTTATCCGTAGGGTAATACTGGGGTTTTTTAATTATTGTCTGGTCAAACTCAGGCACAACAACAGGCCTTTTGTACGAAAAGTATAAAAACCCGAAAATAATCTCAAAAATAGTAGCCAATAAAATTGTTCCAAAAACGATTAACCTGGAATAATGAAAAGCGCCAAAGGAATAGATCAGGGTTGTAATAATTGCAAGTATAGTCATGTTTGCAATAAAAATCGGTATATAGAAATCCTTTGGCTTCCTGGCTTTATAGATATCGAACTTAGCAATAAATACCGAAACTATCATCCATACCAGGCTGAAAAACAAAAAAGGATTGAAATAGGTGGGGAGGTAAATTCTTACTGAGGCCGGCTTGATCCAAATGAAGAATAAAAAGGATACAGTTACAATAAGGATATCGATTAATACTAAAAGTATCTTTCGCTTTATTTTCTTTTTACGTTTTTGCTTTTCCTCTTGCATGTTTCAGATTTGATTAAGCAAATTTAATACTTTTATTATTTCAGGAATAGAATAGAGTCTTTACATTTTTTCTTCTTTACTTTTGCCTTCCTGCCCATCAGGTCGGGACACAAAAGTAACAAACCGTGTGCGCTAAAGCTTTAGCGGTGGCGCAAAGTCAATGCTTGAAAATTTTCCCTGTTTTTCTCATCCTTGTCCCGAAACTTCGGGACTAAGACACTAAGTTTGCACAAAGAAGAAAAATTATATGAAAAAATATTTATGCTGGGTCAGAAGTTCTGAATTTTTGAAACAGAAAATAAAATCATCGCCAGCCATCTATTCTAATTTCCTCACTATTGCAATAAACCTCTTCAAAAATCTCTTTTGCCAATTTCAATTTTAAACCACATTGTTTGGCTACTTCGTAAATATCATCAACAGAAGGTTTCCCATTTCCTGCTATAGTAGAGGAATGATTATCATTAAACCCACTATTTGGTACTAAATCATAAGCCGGAGAAAGCCTCCACTTCTTAGATTCAAAGATAAAAGAAAAGTTCTTTGCATGATCATCTTTGTTGCCGTTCAAAATATTAAAAACCATCAAACGAAACATTTTATATGCTTCTTCTATATTTTTAGTAAGCGCAAGAGTTGCCTTTATTAAATCTACATAATCAAGTGAAGGAAAACGATGGCTTGCATAAAGTAATCCTGAAGCTGTATGCATATGTACGCGCCTGTTCCCATCTCTGTCGAACCGGCGAACACCAAAATATTTTCCTTCCAAAAGAGCAGTCTCCGGCATTTCAATACCACATTTTTTGGCCACAAGGGAATAATTATATTCTATATTCCCAATATCAGCCCGATCATAAGAAGATGGAAATTTTACAATCCAAGGCTCACCTTTAATATTAATAAGAACTTTAGGCCTTGCTCCACCGGACGACCCTCCTTTTTCAGCCAGGATTTCCAGCGATGTATTATAATTAACTTCTGCAACTATTTTACTAATTTCTGCTGCAAGCAAATTTATATCATCCAATTTTTGATTTGACTTGATACGTCTGTCAGGAACATACCTAAGTGCACCCATGCCTGAAGATCCGACTATACTCAACCTATCAAGTACGGAAAGCGTTTGAGGCTGAATATCTTTACTGATTAGATAACGGTCTATTAACAAATTTCCCCATCCATCAGGTAAACTGTCATTGAATATACCAAACAACCCATTAAAAGGTTCACGACGAGCAGTAAATAATCCGGAATGTAGTTGCAGGTAAAATGGGGAAATGGAAAAGCCTGTGGACAGAAACTCAGGATCATACTCAAAAACACAAAGTCTTTTAGGTGATAAAACCATCCTCCCGACATACCATTCTTCAATAAATATTTTTAATATATCTATCGAATCAGGCATTTCTTCCCCTCTTTCGTTCTTTTAATTTTTTCCGGCTAATTATATCGTCAATGCTTTGATAGTCATTTTCCGGGAATAAGTGATGAAATCCATCCAAAGCATCTAAAGCCAATGCAAGTTTTAAGAGGTGTTCTAATGATATTTTATATTTATTCTCAAAACGTTTTAAACTGCCCAAACTAACGCCCGACATTTTAGATAATGACAATTGCGTAAAATTTAGCAGCAAACGTCGTCGTTTCATTCTTTCAGCTATACTACTTGCTATGGCATGGTGATTAAAATCATCAAGGATTATATCTTTATCGGTTAATATATTATCCACTGTTGTTTGTTTTGTGAACTTGTGGTTAAAAACTTATCTATTATGCAAATGTAGTAAATTTTGAAATAAATGCCTCAGGAATATCGAACTTGGCGCTAATTATCGAAACCACCATCCACACCAGGCTGAAAAATAAAAAAGGATTGAAATAGGCAGGTAGGTAAATTCTTTTTGAGGCCGGCTTAATCCAGATGAATATTAAAAAAGAGCCGGTTAAAACTAGTAAATCTAAAAAAATAAAGATAAGCTTTCTTCGAATATTTTTTTCGCTGAGGATCTATTTTTATCATCTTTATATAGATGTAAAATTACAAATCATTCCTGCAATAAATGAAATAGATTTTTTCTATGGCCGAAATAGATAAAAACCAGCCCCCAAAAAACACCCATACAATTATAGACTAAATCGAAAATATTATAGGCCCTTCCGGGAATATATTTTTGAGAAAGTTCTGTTAAAGTCGCAAAAATAATTCCTGCAAAAAGTGAAAATAATAATAGTTTTTTAAATTTATTATTTAATAGTTCCAACCTTGATAATATAAATAAAACTATTAAAACGAAATAAAATATTAAATGCCCTAAATAATCCAATCGAAATACCTCATCTCCAATCTCCAATTCAGCTGTAGGAAGTTGTGGGAAATATGTAAGAAAAAGCAATACTGCCAGCCAAATCCAAAAAACTATTTTGATAATTAGCAGAATATTAACTCTCATATTTTTCTGAATAAAGCCAGAATGTTAAATCCGATTTCAGTAATGGAATAATGAAACTTATTGTTTATTTTTCCAAACCTTCCATAATTTACTAGTTCACCTCCGAACTTCGATTTAAAATTCCGTACGCCATATTCCTTATCAGGAACACCCACACCCATAAAATCAAAGGTTTTAATATTATTTTTTACTGCATAATCGATAGCTGCCCATGTGGCCAACACGCTGGGATATGCATTTTTGTATTGCTGATCCAGTCCGCAAATATATAATTCGTATATTACCTTATCATTAAATATCGGAGCTACTATTCCACCAATTATTTTATTTTCAAATTTAATCAACTTGATAATCCCTAAATTTCCTTCTTTTGATTGCTTGTAAAAATTCTCAAAAAACGACCAAACCACCAATGGCTTTTTAACTTTATATTTATAAAGATTAAAAAGCAGCTGGTAGAAATCTTTCACTTGTTCGATATTTTCTGGTGTTATTATTTGAGCTCCGGCACTCAATCCTTTTTTTACCTGCCTCAACTTAGATGAACTGATCCTTTTTTTTACAATTGTTTGAGATGACGTATCAATAATGTAATTTAATCGTTCAAATAATTGATATCCATTCTTTTCAAATATTTTACGATAATCTCCCCAATCAAAAAAATTGCGGAATTGCACGAAAATACATTTCTTTTTTACCTTTTTATCCAACCTCTTCAGCATTAAATCAAGGATCAAACTGTTATCCTCCAATTTATGATCAATTAATGGTCCTCCATAAATTACTGTTCGGGAAGAAAAATAACCAAGGGGGCCAGATAATTCCCTGATTGTCCTTCCAAGTAAAACACCACATAATTTATTATCATGATTGAAAACTGCAATAAAAAATGCATCTACATTATGAATCCCCTGAAGAAGTCTATATTCATCATAGGTTTGAAATATGTTACCCTTAGGATGATTATTGACGAAGGAATTCCAATCTGATTCTTTAACCTTCTCAATATTTGAAGTTACTGTGAAGTTCATATGTTATTTTATAGATTGAAAAGAAAGTTAATTTCTGGTAAAATTATTTCCCATTTGACCATTTAATAATTGCAGCGCCATAGGTCCATCCGCTACCTACCGAAGCAAACAATATATTGCTTCCATATTTTATTTTACCTGTTTTATTTGCTTCATCCAGGATCAATGGAATCGTACCGCCGGAAGTATTGGCATATCTATCCATATTGGTCATTACCTTTTCAAAGGGAAGGTTAATTATCCTGGCTGTTTCTTTTAATATACTAATGCTTGGCTGATGTGGCACCATTAAATCAATATCATCTATGGATAATCCTGTATCACTAAGCACCTGAAATATTGCTTTAGGCAAAACGTGGGTTCCTGTTTCATAAACAGCCTGTCCATCCATCTGAAAATAATGCAATCCCTTATCTAGGGTTTCATGGCTGCAAGGCATTTCAGAACCACCTGCCGGTATGGTATAGTTCCATTTGCCTCTTCCATCTGTGTATAAACGAAATGCTATGAAACCTTCATTAACATTAGCCGATGAAAGTACTGCCGCCCCGGCCCCATCTCCAAAAAACACACAATCTCTCCTTGTCCAATCTGTTATTCTCGAAAATGTATCCGCACCAATAACAAGGACATTATCATATACACCACTTGCGATAAACTGGGCAGCAACGGACATACCATATAAAAAACCCGAACAAACCGCAGATATATCAAAAGCAACTGAATTATATGCCTGCAACTTATCCTGGGTAATGGCTGCTGTGGAGGGAGCCAACCTGTCAGGTGTTGCCGTTGCAATAATAATCAGATCAATATCGTCTTTACTTAAGCCGGAATCTAAAATAGCATTGTATCCTGCACGCCAGGCGAGGTCACTGGTAGCTTCATTTTTTGCAGCAATTCTTCTTTCCCTGATCCCTAATTTTTCCTGTATCCATTGATCATTTGTATCAACGATAGTTTCCAGATATTTATTCGTGTACACCTTTTCAGGAACATATGATCCGGTGCCAATAATTTTGACTTTTCTAACTAATTGCTTCATGATTTTGGTTTTTAACCAACTTATAATAATCAGTAGTTGTTACGAAACTAAATCCTTTCTTATGTAGATATTCCAGCTGAGAATTAAAAAGAGGTAAGGCTTTAACCCCCAAATTTTTTAATTTTATATGGTATCTTAACTTATCACCTAATAAATAAGAAACATAATTTTTCGCCCTCCGGTTTATTGTTTCAATTTCTATTTCTTCATTGATCAATTCGTTGGGGTGTATTAAGAATAAAACAGGACGATGAAACCATTTGGCTTCAAAACTTAACACGGACCTTGTTATATTGGTTACCATAGGAGATATACGCATCATTGTGCCAGAATAAGGCAATAAAAAGGAAGAGACAGGGATTTCAAAAATTTCTTCATTGCCTTTTTTTGCTAAATCATCCTTTTTTGTATAATAAGGAGTTCTTGGAGCGGTCAACCACTTTAATTTTCGGAAAGATCCAAATGATAAAAACATGTCAATCCGTTGAGGCGCTACAGAGCTATCAATTAAAAATCCCGTTTTCATTAATGCTTCAGGAGTGTATTGGTTGACACGTAATGCGGGGGCACGAAAAGAAATAACTTTTGTATTACTGATTGATTCCAGCAATACTTTGGCCCGCTTTAAATGGTCGATTTGATCTTTCAATGATAATACATCGAAGGCCTGGTTTGATTCATGTGTATATCCATGACAACCCACTTCGTGGCCATCCGGCAAAACCATGCTTACAATTTCAGGGAACTTACCGGCAATATATCCGGTAAAATAAAAAGTAGCTTTAATATTATACCTTTTATATGCTTCCAGCAATAAAGGCATCCCTTCTTTTAAAACAATTTCTCCAGTTTTATCACTAAGGCGATGATTCCAGAGCGAAGTTGTTTCAACATCATTGGTTATCAAACAATATTTTTCCCTTTTATCAATATCTTTTCAATTTTCGTTCTTTTTCATACCAAATAAGATTTTTTTACCGTTACGCCTGATAAGTTGAGCGGCATACCATGATAACCAATCCGGGAATTTATCTTTCCATTGCTCAAAATGAACCAACAAGTATATTCTATTAACTTTTCCATCTTTTATCAAACGGATGATCTCATTCGATTTTTTAAGTGGATATTCCGGATTTATTTTTGAGTTTACCTTGTCTAACCTTTTGTATTTATTATCCCAGCTCCTTCCTGTATCGGACAAATATAAAATATCACTAAAATCTATTGATTTATACGCATCACCGTTTAATTGAAAATCTTCAAAACGATATTTGCTCCAAAAATCAAAATTACTCCAGTTTGAAAATATCTTATTACCTGAAAGCAACTTAGGAATAAGTTTAATGATATCTTTCAATGCATACCCATCTATATTATCCACAAACGAACCACCGTGCGGACAAATGGTTTTTATATTCCAGTTATTTTGAAATACCTGAAGTTCATCCCGAAAGATTTCAATGGCCTTAGATTCATTTCCGCGGGCCTTTGTAAACACTTCATAGTGATATCCCACTTCATGGCCCCAGTTGAAAACCTGATCAATTATTTCTTTTTTGTACACTTTATCCACATACCTGAAATAATAAGAGGTATAAATACCATGATGTTGTTCCAGTTCTGCAAACTTCAATTGATAAAAAGGATCCAAATCAACATCATGCCGAATAATGATGAACTTTTCGGGAAGGGAAGGCCTGACAATATAATCATTAATAGTAATTACCTCATAATCCGACTTAGCAATGGTTGTTATGATTTCTTTATATTTATTAAAAGTAAAATCAAGACTCATTTTAACAACTGCTTTTTAAATCCTACAGGGATACCATCTTTCATTTCAAACTCTTTGATCACTTTTGAAGGGACTCCGCCCACTAATGTATTGGGTGGTACATCTTTGCTTACAACCGCCCCCGAAGCAACAATGGCACCCTCTCCAATGGTAACACCAGGTAAAATAATTACGCCAATGGCAACCCATGCATTTTTTTTAATGGTAACCGGAGCTACAAATGCCTCCGAGAGATATTTATGATATTCCAAAGGTTTATTATGGGTCAGGATAAAATTTTGACCTGCAATGGAAACCCCATCCTCAATGATCACAAAATTGGGATACACATCATCTATGGTTACCATAGGGCCGATATGGGCATTTTTACCAATCTTAACACCTCTTTTTCTATGCAACCATATCCTGAGGCCGCTATAGGGAACCGTTTTTGAAATAACCTGTAAAAAATGATCCATCGATCTCCTGTAAAGGAAACGGGGCCTGGCCATAAATCCCTTATAACCATGTTCCTTTGCAGTTCTTTTCCAGGCTTAAAAAAATGGTCGCTCTTTATGATTTGGTAATGACTGTCGTTTTATTTCCAAATAATCTTTCACGGTGTTTATCCGGTTATTAACAAAGCTTTAAATAAAAAACTAAGATTCGGAGAAATTAATATAACCCTGCGTTCATATTAATAGAAGTGCCATTGATATAATCCGAATCAACAAGGAAATTTACAGCATTAAATATATTCTCCGGATTTCCTAATTCACCTGTTGGTATTTCCCTTTTTATGAATGTCAGCATTTCTTGTGGCACTTCGGTGATCATCCCGATATCAAAATATCCTAAATTCAGATTATTGACGGTAATACCTTTTCTTGCATTTTCTGCTGCAATACTTTTGGTCAATCCCCATAGTCCTGCTTTGGAAGCAGCGTAAGCGCTGGTTCCGGGAATACCCTTTTGTGCCACAATGGATGAAAAATTAATGATCCGGCCAAATCCTTTTTCCCTCATTAAGGGAAGCACGGATTTAATAACATTAAATGTACCTGTTAAGTTTATCCCAATTACTTCGGTCCATTTTTTTATATCCGCTTTATGGGCAGTAGCGTTATAATTACCCCCTGCACAATTTAACAAAATTATTTTTTCATCGGGATCGCAAACACTATTTACCCATTCAGATACTTCTGAGTAATTAACAATATTTACTTTTGAAAGATTTTCCGATTGATTTTTATCGGGTAGCGTTGAAAAATAAGTACCGTGAACTTTTTCACCTTCTTCCGAAAACTTATTCATTAAGAATTTTCCTATGCCTCGTGAAGCTCCTGTAATTAGTATCATAATTTATTTCAATTTTTTTATCGTTTTGATTTACTTGAATGAATATTGATATTCTGGATTTTGTTTCATTATTTTTTTACTTGACGGA
>Ga0255393_10164_pt1 | contig 10189 bp, 8 predicted proteins | sample ANMaggSeSYBR01C8_FD_182122 | JGI IMG/M metagenome (GOLD analysis project Ga0255393, IMG submission 182122) | Sediment cell enrichment communities from methane seep in Santa Monica Basin, California, United Staets - ANME aggregate JGI... | ecosystem: Environmental > Aquatic > Marine > Cold seeps >... | reverse complement strand
ACAAAATGTACAAAAAAACTCAACCGCTATTCGGATTACTCATCTTCCCACAGGCATTGTGGTAGCCTGCCAGGATGAAAGGTCACAGCTACAAAACAAACTTCGGGCAATGAGCATCATGCGAGCAAAATTATACGAAATTGAAGAACAGAAACGGCAGGCTGAGGAAACCGCTGCTAGGCGCGCGCAAGTCGGTACAGGCGGGCGATCCGAAAAAATCCGCACCTATAATTACCCTCAATCACGCGTTACAGACCACAGAATTAACATTTCCTCCCATAATTTACAATCGGTCATGGAGGGAGAGTTAGATCTGTTTATAGATGAATTAACTATTCGTGAAGAAGCTGACCGCCTAAGCGCAATAGAAGCGGAGGATTAACACGGGCAGTCTGGACGCTTGGCTCAATGATGCACAAAAAGCAATTTCTGCTTTAGAAGAACATTCATCCTCGCTCTATGCATTAACCAATTTCATTCTGAAACAGCCCACTTCCTGGGTCCTCTCTCATCCTGATTATCAGCTTTATCCTTCGGATGAAAATGCTCTGAATACACATCTATCTCGGCTTGTGAACGGAGAACCTCTCGCGTATATTACAGGCATTCAATCTTTCTTTGGTCTTGAATTTATTGTATCTCCTCACGTCCTCATCCCCCGGCCAGAAACTGAGATTCTTGTTGAGCAAGCAATTCAGGCAGCAGTTTCATTTCCACGCCACCTCATGATTGCGGATGTTGGTACCGGTTCTGGATGCATTTCAATCACATTGGCAAAATCATTATCCAGCGCACGAATCATTGCAACCGATGTTTCCTCTTACGCTCTGCAAGTCGCACAGAAAAATATCAGACACCATCAAGTAGAAAATACCATTCATCTAATTCAAGCATATTTATTAAACAGTATTCAAGAAAAATTTCATGTAATTTTGGCAAATTTGCCATATATCCCGACAAAGAAACTAAGTGATTTGGCTGTTCTTAATTATGAACCTCGTCTTGCACTGGATGGGGGAAAAGACGGATTAGCTTTAATTAAACAGCTCATCCAAAATATTCACAGGAAATTACATGCAAGGGGTGTAATTATCCTAGAGATTGAGCATACTCAGGTATCAGGAATTATTAAAATCTGTAAACAATTTTTACCTTCTGCTTCCTGTACAATAATAAATGATTTAGCAGGCTTTCCACGCACCGCTGTTATAAAAACGGATGGATAAAAATAATGGAAACAAGTGTAATTAAACAATCAAACCCGCAATCAGAGGAATTAGCCCTGGAAGTTCTTCAATCTGGTGGCGTGATCGCGATACCAACTGATACTGTATATGGTATCGCCTGCCTTGTTAACAAGCGGGAAAGTATCCGGCGACTATATGCAATTAAAGAACGCGAACTTGTAAAAGCTATCCCTGTACTTATCGGAACACTTGAACAAACCTCTAACATTGCCGCCATCTTTCCACCTGCCGCATATGCTCTTTCTCGACATTTCTGGCCTGGGGCACTCACCCTGGTTGTTAACAAACACCCTGATCTCCCTTTTGAGCTTACAGGCTATCCTACAGTTGGCATCCGTATGCCAGATCACAAATGGCTGCGCTCACTCATACAGTCCTGTGGACCCTTAGCGGCCACTTCCGCGAACATATCCGACCAACCCAGTTTGTCTAACGCACAAGCAGTACTGGAGGAGCTTGACGGCAGAGTTGATCTATTGATAGATGGGGGGACTTGTGCAGGTGGCATTCCCTCAACAGTAATCGATTGCACCGTTTCACCCGTTAAAGTTCTACGCATAGGCGGCATCTCAAAACCATCGATCTACAGGATATTAAATACCAATTTTTAAATCATACTTTGGAGTAAAACTTCTATGATATATCAAGGAATCATTCACCAATACAAAGACTTGCTTGAAATTCCACAAAATATCAAAGCGATATCTCTTTCTGAAGGAAATACACCCCTAATTCCCGTACCCAGGGTCGCTGAAGCATTAGGTGCAAGTTTTAACCTTTTCATCAAATTTGAAGGATTAAATCCAACAGGATCTTTTAAAGATCGTGGTATGACAACGGCAGTTAGTGAAGCCGCGCTTCGCGGCGCAAAGACAGTGATTTGTGCATCTACCGGAAATACTGCCGCTTCAGCAGCGGCTTACGCAGCCAAAGCAGGTATGCGCGCGCTTGTCATCATTCCAGCAGGAAAGGTAGCAGCTGGAAAATTAGCAGGCGCGATCGCATACGGAGCAGATGTTATTCAAATCGATGACTCTTTTGACGATGCCCTCACATTAGCAGTTAATTTATCTGAAAAACACCCCATTGCGTTGGTAAATTCTCTAAACCCATTTCGTCTGCAGGGGCAAAAAACTGCTGCTTTCGAGATCTGTGATGCGCTTGGTAATGCCCCAGATTGGCTCGCGCTGCCAGTAGGTAATGCTGGAAATATCACTGCCTATTGGATGGGTTTTACACAGTACAACACTCTGAAAAAGACCCACCTGCCTCAATTACTGGGGGTACAAGCTGCTGGAGCCGCCCCCCTCGTGCTCGGTCATCCCATCGAAAAACCAGAAACAGTCGCAACCGCCATTCGCATCGGTAAACCTGCACGCGGAGAAGAAGCGCTTTCAGCTGCCCAGGCTTCAAATGGTATGATAATCAGCGCAACGGACGAAGAGATACTTGCTGCTCAGAACTTGCTGGCCGCATCCGGTATCTGGGTAGAACCAGCTTCTGCCGCAGGTATTGCGGGGTTAAAAAAGAAAATCGCTGACGGCACCATCAATTTGGAAGGGAAACAAGTAGTCGCAGTATGCACCGGCCATGGACTCAAAGACCCCAATATCATTACAGCAAAATTCAAACAACCAAAGATCCTTCCACCCGATCTAACGATTCTTGAAAAAGAGATTCTGCATGGATAAAAACTCTTTTACGGTTCATGTTCCAGCAACAACCGCAAACCTTGGACCGGGCTTTGATTGTCTTGGATTGGCACTTGATCTTTGGAATACAATTACCTTTTCTCAGATTGATGGTCCATTTCATTTAACAGTCGAAGGAGAAGGTAAAAATGCACTCCCCGAAGATAAAACGAATCTTGTCTTTCAATCAGCTAACCAATTAGCAAACGTATATGGAAAATCGCTTCCAGATAATCTGCACATTATTTGCAGAAATAATATCCCTGTTGCATCTGGGCTTGGCTCCAGTGCAAGTGCAGTAATTTGCGGATTGGTCGGGGCTAAACATATTTTAAATATCGACATTAGCAACCATGAGCTCCTTCAAACCGCAGCACAGATAGAGGGGCACGCTGATAATGCGGCTGCCTGTTTTTTCGGTGACCTCGTTCTGGTTCGATCGGAAATCGATGCTTTGCATATCACTCACCAAGAGATACAACCGATAACCGCTGTGGTCGCTGTTCCAGACTATTCACTTTCCACAGAAGCAGCCCGTGAAGTGCTTCCCGAAAAAGTCCGTCTCGAGGATGCAATCTATAATATCAGCCGCACAGTTGAACTAATGCAGATTTTTCAGAATGGAAATTACGAAAATTTAAAAGAAACGATGAAAGACAAGCTGCACCAAGTGTATCGCCTACCACTCCTCCCAGGTGCGGAAAATGCCATGCAAACCGCACTTATTGCGGGTGCTTTTGGTTCAAGTTTGTCCGGTGCGGGTCCAAGTGTGATCGCATTCACAACTCAAAAACTCGCTCATGCGGTCGGTGGCGCTATGCGATCAGCATATCAGCAGGCCTCCATTTCCTCTCGGATTTTTACACTTGGCTGCCCTGCAAGGGGCTGCTTTATCACTTAAAAACAAAGAGAGAGGGCTAACACCTCTCTCTTAATATCCTTTTTATTTCGTTAACTATTTTGATATGCCTTGACAGCTTCGTAAACAACTCGGACCGCCTCAACAATATTCTTCCGAGCCGTTGACAGGTAAGGCTCGATCGCATTGATCGTATCCCGTGCTTTTTCCAGATCTTCTACTCTACCTTGGTCATTAAATCCACTATGCAAATCCACTAAGCTCTGTGCGGCACTGTATGCGTTTTCCGCTTTCTCAATAAGTATTTCAAACTGAGAAAGCGCCTCTTCTAATTCAGCCACATCCTTTTCTTCGTTAAGAAGCTTGTCGATACGCTCTTCTGCCCGGGATATTGAACCGTTAGCATCATCCAAGGCTGCGCCAATAAATTCCGCCATGCTCACCTGGTAACGAAATGTGCGCATCAAGACACCTTCAAAGAAGTGCTTTACACCATCTCCAGCGATCGTCGGTTGAGGAGCAGTGGTTGGATATTCTTCGACTGCCGCAAAAACCGGAGCAATCATTCCACCGAACAACAAACCACTCGCTAACAAAACACTCATCCACATTTTCCATCCGTTTTTCATTTTCGTAAACATTGTTTCTCCTTTTATTGTTGGTTGCTGGTTATAGAATAATAGACAGATGTAAACTACTTATTTTGTGGATGTAAAAATGGTGTAAAAAAACCGCGGAAGTATTCCGCGGTTTTTCAAAATAAAAGAGTCTGTTTATTAAATAACGATATTCACCAACCGTCCAGGTACATAGATCACTTTGCGAGGTTGATTACCTCCCAAATATTTCTGCACTTGTTCGCTGGCTAGTGCGATCTCTTTCGCTTCTTCCTCATCGATTCCCACCGACACTTTCACTTTTTCGCGCACCTTGCCATTTACCTGTACAACCAGCGTAAATATCTCCTCGATGGTAGCGTCTTCATCCACCTGAGGCCAGTCCTGCTGATGAATTGAATAGGGTTTTCCCAGCCGAGTCCACAGCTCTTCTGCAATGTGAGGAGTGATAGGTGCCATCATACGCAGGTACGTATCCACTGCCTCATTCCAAGCATCAGTATTCCAGCCGCCCGCTTCTTTAAACACAATCATGTGATTAATCAATTCCATTAAACCAGAAATAATCGTATTAAACTCGAACTGCTCAAAATCACGCGTTACATTGCGTAGTGTCTGATGAAGTTTGCGGCGAATGTTTTTTTCAATTTTCCCTGTATCGTTTCCTTTTATACCAGTTTCTAAGAAAGCAGTCCAAACACGTATCAACCAGCGGAATGAGCCCTGAATATTTCCACCATCCCACGGTCCGCCATCTTGCCATCGGTAGCCAAAGCAAAGGAATGCACGAACAGTGTCAGCCCCAAAATTTTCAACTTGCTCATCTGGATCTACAACATTTCCGCGCGACTTACTCATACGCTGTCCGTCAGGACCGAGTATTTGTCCTTGGCTGCGGAACTGCAGCATTGGCTCATCACCTTTAAGCACACCGATATCACGAAACGCTTTCTGGAAAAAACGTGTGTAAATCAGGTGCATAGTAGCATGTTCTGTTCCGCCGGTATATGTATCCACTGGCATCCAATAATCATATTCCTTCTGATCAAACGGCCCCGTATCACACTGCGGGCTAAGATAACGAAGGTGGTACCACGAGGAACACATAAAAGTATCCATCGTATCAGTTTCACGTTCCGCCTTACCACCACACACCGGACAGGTGGTAAATCTCCAGGTGGGGTGCAATTTTAATGGACTTTCACCAGTTGGTTTCCATTCCACATCATCTGGAAGAAGCACCGGCAATTGCTCATCCGGAACTGGAACTGCACCGCATTTTTCACAATAAATAATTGGGATTGGCGCACCCCAGTAGCGCTGGCGTGAGATTAACCAATCTCGGATTCGGTAGGTAACTGCTGCTTTTCCTACACTTTTTTTCTCTATGAACGCAATTGCACGTTCTATCGTTTCTCCAGCTGGTGTACCGTTCAAAGGTCCAGAATTGACCATCACACCATTTGCAGGCACGGCTTCCGGCATCTTTTCTCCATCAAGATCAGGCATACCATCCGGCTGGATAACAACACGCACCTCGATGCCAAATTTCCGGGCAAATGCAAAATCACGCTTGTCATGTGCTGGCACGCCCATGATAGCACCAGTACCATAGGTCATCAGTACATAATCCGCAACCCATACAGGGATCTTTTCACCATTAACTGGATTAATCGCAAAACCACCTGTAAAGACGCCGGTTTTTTCTTTGTCAGTCGCTTCCCGCTGGATCTCAGTCTGCAGTATTGCTTCCCCAATATATGCATCAACTTCTGCTTTTTTCTCAATCGTGGTTAATTTGTCTACAAGCGGGTGTTCAGGCGCCAAGACCATAAAAGTCGCGCCCCATAGGGTGTCAGGGCGAGTGGTGAATACTTCCATTGGATCACTATCTTCAGTTTTAAAGACGACAGATGCACCTTTTGATTTGCCGATCCAGTTTGTCTGCAGCAACCGCACGCGGTTCGGCCAGTCGATCTTGCTGAAATCAAGCAGTTCATCAGCATAATTGGTTATTCTGAAAAACCACTGAGCCAGTTTCTTTTTGATAACTGGTGTATCGCATCGCTCACAATGTCGGTCATCTCCCCAAACCTGCTCTCGCGCCAATGTCGTGTTGCACTGTGGGCACCAATCTACCGGGGACATCTTTCGATATGTCATGTCATTTTTAAATAACTGTGTAAAAAACCACTGTGTCCATCGGTAATATTCAGGATCACAAGAAACAGCTTCCCGTCGCCAATCAAACATTGTACCCATAGTACGCAGCTGCCCACGCATATGCTCAACATTTCCGTAGGTCCATTTTTTTGGGTGAATATTGCGCTTTATGGCTGCGTTCTCGGCTGGCAGACCAAAGGCATCAAATCCCATAGGAAACATAACGTTATACCCTTTCATACGCAGATAGCGTGCCCTCGCATCTGAAGGTGTCATCGCGTACCAGTGACCTATATGCAGATTTCCGGAAGGATATGGCAGCATTGTTAATGCGTAATATTTTTTCTTTTTATGATCAATATCCGAATGGTAGAGCCCGTCAAGCTCCCACTTTTTTTGCCATTTTATTTCTATTTTTGATGGGTTGTATTTTTCTATTTTTTCTGGCATATATCCTCTTTTATAAAAAAAATGCCTTCGTCATCAGGGACGAAGGTTTCTCCGCGGTACCACCCTGGTTGCCATCTATTGGCCACCTCAGTGAGCTATAACGGGCCTTTCCGGAAAGAGCTATTTGATTTCACTCTTTCAGCGCAACCACATTGGTCTGGCAGACGAGTTCCGCTTTTGTGCTCCGCTTGCACATTGCCTGGATCTCATTAATTTTTCCTGGCTTTCTGGCGGATAGCGTATTACTCCTACCGTCGCTTTTAGTGGACCCAGAGGGATTCGAACCCTCGGCCTCCTCAATGCCATTGAGGCGCGCTCCCAGCTGCGCCATGGGCCCATCATTTTGTACCCAGTGGACCTGGAGGGACTCGAACCCTCGACCTCGTCAGTGCGATTGACGCGCGCTCCCAGCTGCGCTACAGGCCCGTCTTATTGGGCAGGCAAATTCTACCCGTCCGCTTATTACATGTCAAGCGAGACAGCGCGCCTGAGAGTATACCATAGGGCATTTTCTCATATTTTGAGTATCATTTTTACTGCGGCGATGGTTTTTGATGTATCCGTATATCGGATTGCGTGCAAGCCAGATGATATCGCGCCTTCTACATTTGATTGCATATCATCAATAAAAACCGCATTCTCCGCTTTTACGCCCATTTTCTTAAGCATTAGCTTAAATATAGCTTGATCTGGTTTACGCATACCCACCTCAGATGAAAAAACTGACACATTAAAAACATCAATAAACTTAAAATGTTTATTAAGCTGCGCCCTTGCATTCAACCACGCGTTGCTCAGAAGGCCTAATTGATAGTTCGATTTAAGTGAAACTGCGAAATCCAGAAGTTCCTGGTCAATAGCATCCCCGGAAAAATATTCATCATATACTGCCAAGTAATCATCTACCGGTTGGTTGAAATGGCGCAGAGCAATTTCCCAATGCTCTTTATCTGATAATTCTCCCACCTCGGAACGGAGCGAAGTCTCACTCATGAAAATGAATGTCTCTAACTCCGTGCACGTCACCCCAAAGCGCTTTGCGAGCGCTTCGCGCGGCACCGGATTTGCAGTCTTTAGTAGCACACCACCCATATCAAATATCACCGCATTAATTTCTTTTCTCATCACTTGGCCTTTTTTAAACTTTTAGAATTATAGCAATAAGATTTATTTAATATTCAATAAATATGCATCCCGTTTTTCTTTAAAAGATTCGGGGGGTAAAATAATCTTACAATCTCCTTAACCGCCTGATATTTTTTATTCGAAGAATCACTTGATGAAAAATGGGAAGATTGTATAATTTCGAGAAATGGAAAATTTCCTACAGCAAGTAAAAGACAACATTCATATTTCACTCACTCCCACACAAGTGAATATGTTCACCGTTTATGAAACTCTATTATTAGAATGGAACACAAAATTTAATCTAACAACAATTACAGATCACAACGAGATTTGCGTTAAACATTTCCTCGATTCGTTAACCTGTCTACGTGTTGTTCCCGAGCAAGGAAGTTTCTCGCTCATTGATATCGGCACTGGCGCCGGTTTTCCAGGTATTCCTCTAGTGATCATTAACCCATCCATCAAGCTCACACTTGTTGAATCGGTCGGGAAAAAAGCGGATTTCTGCCGGATCGCAGTTGAAAAACTGGGATTAACCCAAACCCAGGTGATCACAAGCCGTGCAGAAACAATCGGCCAAGACCAGAAATTTCGTGAGAGCAATGATTGGGCGATCGCACGCGCGGTTGCACCTCTGCCTGTATTGGCGGAATACTTACTACCGCTCGTTCGTATCGGTGGGAGTATGCTTGCACAAAAAGGGGGGGATGTAGATATCGAAATTGGTCGGTCAGAAAACGCGATAAAAATCCTGGGAGGAAAACTGGATTCGGTAACCCCTATCTCACTACCTAATGGTATGGGTAAACGAACACTAATCAAAATTCGTAAAATCACGCTAACACCATCAAGATACCCCCGCCGTCCGGGTACACCTAAAAAGAGTCCCCTCAGTTAACCCTTTTCTTTAATCTCCCCATTGTGAATAACCCATACTCTGCATTTGTCTACAAAAGCTGGAGTAAATAGGTGCAGGTCGGTTGTCGTCAGAATCGATTGCGAATTCTGCTCCAGCACACTCAGCAGACCCTGCCGCCGTTGTTGATCCAATTCCGCCAACGTTTCATCCAATAGCAGTACAGGGGTTTCTCCGGTTTGCGCTGTCAACCAGTACACTTCCGCTAATTTAAGTGCCGTCACTGCTGTACGGATTTGTCCTCGTGACCCATAGATACCCAGGTCAATACTATTAGCAATAAACCGCAATTCGTCACGGTGTGGACCTACCGTAGTAACACCCCTGCGTACTTCTTCATTCTGTTTGTATTTCAATTGTCTAAGGAATATTTCCTTAATCCCATCCACTGTAATTTCTTCAGTGAATTGTTCTATTAAAGTTAAACCCAATTGCTCCCTGTTTTCTTTGGATAATGCAATAGATGGTAAGTAAGAAAGCAAAATCTGCTCTCCGCCATTAGTTAATTTCTCGTGCTGCAAAAGCATGCTCTTGCTCAGTGCTCTAATTGCATTTATTCGTGCGTGAATGATCACTGCACCATGCTCCGCAATCAATTCATCCCAATACACCAATTGATCTCGGCCGCCCTCATTCTCAAAGATTTGCTTAAGGAGCGCATTACGGTGCGTAACACCTTGGTTGTATGCGCTCAAAGCACGCACATATCCTGGAAAAGCCTGTGAGAGTGTACGGTCCAGGTATTTCCGGCGTTCATCTGGGCCATCCTCGATAATGCGTGTCATTTGCGGAAGGAAGATTACCGAATTGAAAAAACCTACCGCATCCAACAATTTTCGTTTACTGCCATCTATGATCACTTCTTTTCGCAACCGCGAAATGCCATTTCCGCCGCCCCCGATAATCAATCGCACTTCAATGCGATGTATCTTACTTGCTTTCTCAACTACAGCCACCAACCGCCCAACCGGTATCTCATCCTCCAGTGATAGAAAACGGATCATTTGTCTGTCGTGCCCGGCAATGGGTGATGTAAGCAAAGAGAGTAGATGCACAGCTTCCAGTACACTTGTTTTCCCCTGTGCATTTTCTCCCACGATTAAATTAAGATTAGAGGG
>Ga0255393_10163_pt1 | contig 10289 bp, 9 predicted proteins | sample ANMaggSeSYBR01C8_FD_182122 | JGI IMG/M metagenome (GOLD analysis project Ga0255393, IMG submission 182122) | Sediment cell enrichment communities from methane seep in Santa Monica Basin, California, United Staets - ANME aggregate JGI... | ecosystem: Environmental > Aquatic > Marine > Cold seeps >... | reverse complement strand
GGGGACAATAACCCAATCAGCTTTTGATAAAATATCTGAAAAAAAGGAGGCTTGCTTCCGATTTAATGCGATTTCAACGGCAGCGCTTGAGTCCAATATAGTAGTCATCGTTCTCTATCTTTATTAATAAGGGTTACAGGATCACTTAATTTATATTTAGATATGATTTCAGCATTTTGTTTTAAAATCATTAACAAATTTTCTCTTCGCCTTTTGGGATCTAATGGAACGTTTAGACCTTTTGCAAGCGTCACAATTGCCTGTTGTGCTAATGTCCTGTGTTTATTATGTGCTTCTTGTTTTATTTTGTGATAAATTTGTTCGGGCAATTCCCGGACTTGTAAAGATGGCATAGTATTCTCCATAATTTTATTTATTTGAATGCAGTTTGCATCAACATGCATTCTGATTACAAATATACTAAAACATTGTTTGCAATGCAAGGATTTTTTATATCTTTTATATTAGCCCAGTTATTTGTTGAAGAAACGTTGTGAGTAATAAAAAAATTAGACTTTTGGCAGATTGAAAGTTTGAGAAATAAATAATTTGATTTACGATTGCGGATTAATTAACTAATTCGTAAATTGCTTTCAGAAATCTTAAAAAAACAAAATTATTTTCATTGATTAATATTTGTGGATTGGCTATTGGAATGGCAGCTTTTCTGCTAATTTTACGCTATGTGAATTTTGAAAAAAATTACGACAAATTTCATGAAAACAGTAAAAGAATTTACCGTTTGCGTTACGAACGTACCGATAGTAAAGGTGATGCGGTTCGATTTGCCTCTTGCTGTCCCCCGGCAGCTGCACGAATTCGTGGCAAATATCCGGAAGTTGAAAAAATAGGCAGGATGCTGCATTTTAGTGCCAGTGTATCTTTTAATAATATTAAGTTTCGGGAAGAACGGATGTATTTTGCTGAACCTGAAGTTTTTGAAGTTCTGAAATTTAAATTCAGCAAAGGCGATCCGTTAAAAGGATTAAATGAACCAAACAAAACTTTTATTTCCCAATCGACTGCTAAAAAATATTTTGGTGATTTAAATCCAATTGGAAAAACGATTAGTGTTGATAAAAAAAATGATTACCAGATTGTGGGAATATTTGAAGATATTAAACAAAATTCACACTTAAAATTTGATATTCTATTACCGTGGAAAAATTTGGAATCAATGTATGGTCCCGAATATTATGAAGCCTGGGGGCATACCGGATCGTTCACATACCTGTTAGCAAAACCGGGAATAAATCCGCGAGTTTTTGAAAAAAAATTACAACCATTGATCGAATCCGAATGTCCCTGGTTAAAAGAATATAAAATGACCATCGACTTGAAAATGCAGCCTTTAACAGATATTCACTTAACTTCACATTTTATGCAGGAATATGAAGCTAATGGAGACCGCGATTCGGTTAATCTTTTGTTTGTCGTTGCTGTTTTTATCATTTTAATGGCTTGGGTTAATTATGTAAATCTGTCCACTTCCCGCTCTTTGAGCCGCGCAAAAGAAGTTGGTTTGCGAAAAGTAGTTGGCGCTTCTCGTTCCCAAATTGTTGTGCAGTTTTTTTTTGAAACTGTAATAATTAATTTAATATCAATTCTTATTGCATTGGGATTGGTAAAAATATCTCTACCATTATTTAGCCAATTATCCGGGATTCCACATGAATATGGAATCTGGACGCAGAGCTGGTTTTGGTTTGCTTTCACAATAATGTTTCTCGTTGGTGTGTTTTTATCCGGATTATATCCGGTGGTAGCAATGTCTTCTTTTAAACATGTGACGGTTTTAAGAGGGAAATTAGGCAAATCGACTAAGGGCATAAATTTGCGTAAGACTCTGGTGGTATTTCAATTTGCCGTGGCATTAATCCTTTTAACAGCTACCCTCACAGTTTTTCAACAAATCTCTTTTATGAGGAATCAAGATTTGGGTTTTGATAAGGAACAGACTCTGGTTCTCAGAGCGCCGCGTGTCAGGGATAAAACATATCCATCAAAATTTGATTCTTTTCGGGAGACACTTTTACAAAGAGCTGATATAGAAAAAATTTGTCATGTTACCGAAGTACCTGGCAAACAGATATATTGGGATGCTGGTGGAATAATGAAAGCTGGAGAAGATATTAACCAGGGCAAAAATTATCAGATTATTGGAATAGACTATGATTTTGCCGACCTATTTGACTTGAAATTTGTTGCCGGCAGAAACTTCTCCAAAGAATTTCCTTCTGATAAAGACGGACTGATATTAAACGAAACTTCAATTCAATGGATGGGTTTTGAAAATGCAGCAAGTGCAGTGGGAAAGCAGGTAAATTATTGGGGTAAAATATACACGACTGTTGGCGTGTTAAAAGACTATCACCAACAATCTTTAAAAGAAGCGTTTGAACCGCACATCTTTCGTTTTTTGCCTTATGGCAGAGATGTGAGAGGAATGATTGCCATTAAGATGAACATAAAAGATGTAAAAGATGCTGTCGATGCAGCAAAACAGAAATATGATAAATTTTTTCCGGGGAATCCCTTTGACTACTTCTTTTTAGATGATTATTATAATCAGCAATACAAATCCGATTTGCAGTTTGGCAGAGTATTTAGTTTGTTTTCTACACTGATAATTTTTATTACCGTTCTTGGCATATTTGGACTATCATCGTTTAGTGTAACTCAACGTACCAAAGAGATTGGTATTCGTAAAGTCCTTGGCGCCAATGTTTCAAAAATCCTGCTGATATTATCTAAGGATTTTCTAATATTGATTGTCGTGGCTTATGGAATTTCTCTGTTGCCAACAATCTTTGGGGTTAATAAATGGCTTGAATCATTTGCTAATAGAATGAGTTTGAGCGGTTGGCTTTTTGTTGTACCATTTGCAGTTGTTTTTATCATCACAATATTGACGATCGGTTCGCATGTAATTAAGGCTGCATTGGCAAATCCAGTTGAATCGCTACGGTATGAGTAGTGATGAAATCCGCCTTTCTTTTTCGGCGGTTTGAATCTTTAAGATATGAATAATTTGATTTGCGGTTTTAGATTTACGATTATAGAAATCGAAAATCGTAAATCCAAAATAGGAGAAAATCATTCAAAATCAATCCGCGCATAAATGTCTTTGATTGAAATACCAAAATTAATCTTTGTTAATTTTAAGATATTATTTATATCATTGTGTTCAACTAATGTCCATTTTTTGTTTTCGCCAATATAAAAATGTTCAACATGGATTTTATATTGATCAATCAAAATATATTCCTGGAAAGTCGGGATGGAGCGGTAAAATTCAAATTTTTCGCCTCGGTCATAATTTTTTATTGAATCTGATAAGACTTCAACAATGATCAAAGGATTTGTAATAGTGTCTTTGCGGTCCAGGTATATTCAAGTTTATTGCAAATAACCAAAATATCAGGATAAATAAAGAGATCTCTAGAATCAATCCAAACGCGCAAATCATTCATAAAGACTTCGCATTTTGTATTTGATAATTTAATATTTAAATTTGATGCCAAATCTAATGCAATCCTGTTATGGTTAGAAGTACCACCAGACATAGCAAAAATTTCACCCTGATAATATTCACTTTTGTATTCAGCAAATTCTTCAAGTTCTAAATATTCATGAGGAGTGAAATATCTTTTTTCAGGTTGTTGCATAACATGCTTCTTGAAGGGATTAAAATAACTGATTATTAAAATATAAAATATTGCTCATAAAGTCAACAAAAATAATTTTACAATAAAATTACTTAATTTCACTATGGAATAGGAGGAATCATGTTTAAAAATGACCCTTCATTACAGAAACAATTCAAAGAATGGGGCTATATCAGCTAACTCATTTTTAGCCCGCATTATTCATTATATTTTTGAAGGAAGCGGGATAACCTGAATGGTGCATGAATTTAAATTCTGTATATTCGTTTAACAAGCGTAATTACAACAGATTAACCATATTTCAAGTAAACTTCATACCATGTCCAGTTTTCTTTATATTTTTATCATGTAGACAAACTGGGAATAATTCAGGTTAGATATAATTCGTTCAGGAAAGATAGAACAAGAAGAATTGGATATAATTGATGAACCTATATCTTTTACTTTAGACTTATAAAAATAACAAAGCCTCACTAAATAATAGCGAGGCTTTGTTATTTTAAATTCAACAAAATGTAAGTATTTTCTACCGCATCGTGCCCAAATATTCAGTTGTCAACTGTCGCTCTCTCACTTCGGGATTACTATAATCAGGCAGCAGCATCGGACCTACATTTTCTATTCCGGCATCTTCAACCTCTTTGTTAAATTTTTTCACATGGTCAAGCGACAGTTTTCCGATATCAGAGAATCCTTTAATATATTCTGCAGCATTCTTGCCAGCAATCCTGCCAAATGTAGTAACATCCAGTAAAGAATTTCCCATCAAACGATTCTCTCCGTGAATACCGCCAAGTACTTCACCAGCAACGAATAATCCAGGAACATTTGTTTCACATTTATTGTTGCCTTCTAACCCGCCATTTTGATAATGAAGTGTCGGATAAATCAGCATGGGTTCTTTTGAAATGTTTATTCCATATCTTTTAAATAGAATAGTTTTACCCGGAAATTCTCTGGAGACTGTTCCTTCACCTTGCAGCATATCAATCATTGGAGCATCTAACCAGACGCCGAACTTTCCTGTGGGCGTGGGAACACCATTGCCTCTTTCTTTTGAGCATTCTCTAATAATAGCAGAAGCTTCAACATCTCTCGGTTCACGCTCGAACACAAATTGTTCGCCGTGAATATTAACAATATTAGCTCCAGCGCCCCGAACTTTCTCCGTAATTAGCAAACCTTCGGCTTGCTCCGGAAATACTGCGCCAGTTGGATGATATTGAACTGTATGCAAAAAACAGATAGGAACACCGGCTCGATAGCCCATAATCAAACCATCGCCGGTAGCGCCATAATGATTGGTTGTCATAAAATCTTGAATGTGAAGTCTGCCAGTGCCTCCAGTAGTAATGATAACTGATTTTGCTTTTACAACAAAATATTCCTCGGTTTCCATATTATAAAGAACAGCGCCAGCGCAGCGACCATTTTCATCTAAAACCAATTCCACTGCAGGCGAAAATTCAACAACCGTAATATCGTCAGGATGATTGCGCACCTCGTCTCGAATAGTGCGCATAATTTCTGCGCCAGTAATATCACCGGCATAGTGCATTCTTTTACGTGAAGTACCGCCACCGTGCATTGAATTGAGTTTTCCATCCGGATACTTGCTGTAAATCATTCCCAGTTTTTCTAACCATTGTAATACTTTTGGCGCTTCCGTTACCAGTGTATAAACTAATTCAGGGTCATTGACAAAATGTCCGCCGCCCATTACATCAAGATAATGATAATATGGTGAATCTTTCCAGGTTTTGCTCGCACCCTGAATTCCACCTTCTGCCATCATCGTATTGGCATCGCCGTTTCGGAGTTTGGTGGCTAAAACTACTTTAGCACCATTTTCTCTGGCGAGCAGGGCTGCGGAATTACCAGCTCCTCCGCCGCCAATTATTAGCACGTCTGTTTCCATCGTAATATCGCTAAGATTAATTTTATCTGGTTCCACCCTGCTTTTTGTTTCAAGTATTTCCGCATATTCGTTAGCAATGGCATATCCTTTACTAGCGCCGACTTTTACTTTTCGCCGTGTGCCGTCGATAAAATCAGGATGGTGTTTTTGTAGAATTTCCTGTCGCTGATCAACTGGTATGGCAGTAAATTCTTCGCCTCTCTTTTTTCTTTCTACGCGTTCTGGGCGAGTTTTTTCAACAACTTTTATCAGATTTTTTAATTCTGGTGTATATGGCATTCGAACACCTCACATATTAAAATAGTTTTCTATTTTTAACCACGAATCCACAAATAAAGAAGGCGGACTTTCAGTTTCACAAATTTTTACTAATTATTTTTGTCTAAAAATACCCGATTAATTTTCATTCCGGCAATCTTTAAGCCGGGTACTCGTTGTTTTCACAGAGGAGATTCCCGCTAAAAACATGCGGGAATGACAGAACCGGACAGACACTAATTTAAAATAATTTTTTTTCGTGTAATTCGTGTAATTAGTGGTTTAATTTTTTTGTTCTATTATATTTATTCAATGTGTTAAATTACAAATAACCTTTCTCATCCGGTTCCCACATCTCATCAACATTGTCTGGTTCCATCTGTCTTTTTGTATAAAGTTCCATTAACGTATCTTTATTCGATTTCATCAATTCTTTGAGCATGACTTCATAGCGTCCTTCTTCAACCTGTTCGACGCGTTTCTGCAAATGTTCTGCTTTTGGTAATATATGTCGTCCATACAGCCTTCTCGCTAAAATACCAATATTATATTGAGCTTCTTCCGCCGGGCAACGAGCCGAGCATAAACCGCACATCACACAATCGAATGAGAGTGTCGCCGCTTTTTCAATATCGCCAGATAGAGCCATTGCCATGTAATCCATGACTTTTATATCCATAGGGCAACTCAATGTACAATTATTACAACCCATACATTTGAAAATTTCAGGGTATAACTTTGCAATCACCTCGCCTGTTGGCTCTAATTCTTCTAAATCATAAGCAGCCTTATTGGCAGGGAAAAAGGGGATTTGCGTAATGTACATATTCGGTTCAACAACAGTTTGACAGGCGAGACCATAATACAATTTGTAATCATTTGGGAAACGATAAATTGTACCGCAGGCTCCGCAAATACCACCGCGGCATCCACAACCGCGAATCAGTTGATAACCCGCATATTCCATAGCCTTTTGAATGGTAAGCGAATCTGGCACATCATACCGTTTTCCCATTACGAAAATAGGAACTAAATTTCTATTATTTTCAACACTTTTTTTTGATTTTTCCATTTAAAAACCTCCTGCAAGGAAAATATTTTTATCTTTAATCAAGACTTTTTACCAGGTTACAAATATACCAATAATAATTCCGAGAACCAGTGCAACAAGAAACATAAAGTAATTATCTAATAATTTTATCGTTTTAGATTGGGGAATTACCTCAACCACCCTGTCTTCAACCACATAATCCTTGATACCAGTATCCACCTGGGGACAGGCTAAAACACAGGCGTAACACTGCTCACAATCTTCGGCAACCAGCGCCTCTAATGCAAATGAAGTACGCTGAACAGTCCGCTCTCTTCTATCAGGTTCACACCGCAACACAGGGCAGGAATCAATACAATTCCCACACGCGATACAGGCTCTGTCTCCATCAATATCAGCCTGCTCTGGTAAATATAAGCGGTGATACGGTTCTAAACCAGTGGATAACAATCGACAGCGGGCAACTGGCGCTTCTTTTATATCCAATATTGCATTTAGTACGTTAATTTTTTGAGTACTTAACGATTCTTCTTTTTCTGTAATATATGGCACAGCTTACTCCTCTTTAAAAATTTCCAAATAACAAGCATCAAATTCCAAATAAATTACAAATTTCAATGACCGAACTTTTTCATTCTCGACTCTTTGATAAATATTTTAATTTTGCTAATAAACGAATAAAGACCATTTCGTATTTAGAATTTTTGGTATTGGAATTTATTTGAGATTTGTTTTTTGTTATTTGTTATTTTTGTATTTTTTCTATTGAACCACATAACCTTAATAAACCATCAACGAGCCACAAAATCGTTCTTAAATGTCGATGGATTAAACTTTGGATGACACTTTACACAATTTTTAGTATCACTGGTATCTTCACAATCAGCTTTAAAAATTAAAAATTTTCCATGAATTTTACCATGATGGCATTTTTGACAAGTTTCTTTAGACGGAAATTTCATATCATTGCCCGGATGTGTAGTTGGAAGAGCATCTTCATGGCAGCCAGCACAGCTAATAGGATTACGCGCGGTATAATTTACTGTTTTATCAACAAAATTATTACCTATCTCATCTTTTTTAGATTGAATATGACAGGTCTCGCAATTACCCAGTCTAATTTTTTCCAACAATGTAAATTCTTCTTGCTCATCTTCTGTCAAATTATCTTTAACTCGAAGCTGCTTCCATTGTTGTTCATCTTCGGCTCTGAAATATACAAAACGATAATGAATCTCGTGGTCGTATCTTAAGCCGATGTCTTTCACCTGAAGCGGTAAATTCGGTTCATCGACTTCAGCCAAATTTAAAATTTCAGGATGGCAGCTAATACATTCTTCATCTTGATAAATATTTTTAGAATTTACGCTCTCCTTCACACGAAGATTGGCAACCCGTTGTGCATATTTTGGTGTCTTTTTAAGGCTGCGCATTAAAAGCATTTCTACGGCTTTATCGGGATGGCAGGAAACGCAAGTAGGGCCGCCTTTATTAATATCTTTATGGGCAGGGATGCGCATATCCAACGAAATATAAGTGCCTTGATTTTTGTGGCATTTCTGGCAAAAAGTTTCAGATTGATTGTATAACACCATGCCACCAAAGACAACAATCGCTCCGATTGGCGCAATAATTAACACCAGCATAATGTGCCGTTTTATGATAAAATCTTTAACTTTATCAAAAATTTCTTTTCTGTTGATTTGCATTATTCAATTAAACTCCTGAGTCACTATAATAAAATATGTAAAATATTTGATACTGCGACAGTATATTTTCACAAGAGTTTAAAGTGCCTGAAATGCCTGTATGGTTTCCTTAATATTTTTTAAAGGAATACAGGCTATGCCTAAATTGAGCTAAAGTAAAAAAACTTTAGGCACTTCAAACTTTAGGCACTTTAGCTCACTTTATCAACTTTAACTTTAACATCCTTCCACGCCTGCCCTTTTCCCGATTGGTCGATAGAAATTGGAATAACAAAATTGGGATTAGTACCGTTGCCATCTTTTTCCCACCAGATAAATTCTGTGTCCGGGTCTTCACTCTTAAACTTTTTCGCCTGTGCTATTCTTCCGTATTCCCGATGTCCCAATCCTTTGGAAATGGCAATCGCTCCCGGGTAAATACCCTGTGTAATATGAGCTTTAATAACAATTTTTCCAATTTCAGATTCTAACATTACATAGTCGCCCTCGGCAATTCTCAATCGTCGGGCAGTTTTAGCATTTATTAATGCTTTATTGGCATGATTGATTTCAGCCAACCATTTTAGATTGGTCAAATCCTGACGCATTACATTTGTGCTGTATGGAATCAAAAAAAGTTCATTTTTAGAAACGTTAATATGTTCCGTAATAGGTTCATATTTCGGCAAACTATTTGACCCGGCAATTTCAAATTTTCTTGAGCGAGTAGCGAATCCCTGTTTTTTATAAATCTCGTATTCAGAATTACTATTTGTATCGTACCAGATACCCTGTTTTTTCAATTTATTAAATTGTTCTTCATTGGCTAATCCGGGAATTTGTTTTACTGATTGCGTAATATAATCTTCAACACTTTTATAATTCATCGAATTGCTGATGCTCTCCCCCATTCGCCGCGACAAATTAAGAAAAACATCATTAAGGGATAAAGCTTGCCCTTGCGGTTTTATTACTGGTTGCGCCAACGAAATAAAGGGAACCATTTCAAAAGATGGCGTTGAATCCAAATCCCAGCTTTCTACAAAAGTCGCTGCAGGGAGAATCAAATCCGCCAGCGCCGCTGTTTCACTTATTACGGTATCCATTACCACAGTAAACGGCATCAGGGTTTCATCTTTCATAACTTGCTGGGTGAAATTGCAGTCTGGATATTCATAAACAGGATTGTTTTTATAAGCGAAATAAAAATCAACTTTTTGTTTATCTTCTTTAATCCTCTCGAAAAATTGGGCAGTTGACGGTTCATTTTCATTAATTGCTATTGGAAAAAAATCGCTTAACTGGTACGTTCGGGGAAGACAAAAACCGCCTTTTTTATCAATATTTCCCACCAGCGCATTAAGCAGCATTATGCTCCGTTCAGTCTCAAAACCGTTAACGTGCTGGGCAACACCTGAGCCTGAAAAAGCAACGGCAGGTCTGTTAGCGGCAAACTCAATGGCAATTCGTTCGATAGTGGCTGCATCGATGGTGCTTATTCTCGCCGCTTTTTCGATAGTATATTGAGACAGGTGCGACTTCAGTTGGGAAATAGAAATGTTTGTCCAGCGGCTGATAAATTCAGCATCGTATAAACCTTTTTGCACGATAACATTCGCCATTGCCAGCGCCACAATACCATCGGTTCCGGGTTTAATTGGAATCCATTCATCACTTTTACCAGCGGTATTGGATAACAGCGGGTC
>Ga0255393_10160_pt1 | contig 10329 bp, 7 predicted proteins | sample ANMaggSeSYBR01C8_FD_182122 | JGI IMG/M metagenome (GOLD analysis project Ga0255393, IMG submission 182122) | Sediment cell enrichment communities from methane seep in Santa Monica Basin, California, United Staets - ANME aggregate JGI... | ecosystem: Environmental > Aquatic > Marine > Cold seeps >... | reverse complement strand
CCTCATATGTCTTCTTAGGACCAAAAACATGGCTATTTAAATCATAAATATTTTCAACATTAAAACTAACAGCTGCGCCTTCAATAGAAACCCGTCCATCCATAATACGTGGTTTTCTGCTGGATGAATATGGCGTAAAAGCAGATGATTTTCAGTGGATTCAAACTACTAACCAAGATTAGAGCAGCGATTAACTTCAATAAGTTATGGTACTTCATAAGTCAAATTTTTAGTAGAATGTAGGATTATCTCTATTCATGAGAACCTTCACCATAAAAAGCATCCAAGAGTTTTTGAGTTTCTGGACGTAAACTCTCAATACCTTCATAAGGCTTGTCATGTATTGGCGGAGTATCAGGATACTTCTTTTTATTGATCATATGCCTTTGGATCATTACTGCGAATTGCCCACCTGCCCAAGGGCCCATTAGAATTGAATTTTGAGGTCGTGATTCTCGTGGATCTCTATAAAGATCATAAAATTCAGCAGTAAGGATAGCGTTAGTGCCAGGTGGAGGTAAGTGCATTTTGTATTTGTTTTTCACAACAGATCTAAGATTATGTTCTTCATAAATAAAAATATAATCTCTACGTCCATTGGTTTCTCCTAGCAACAAAACACCACTTTGATCAATGCCATCAACAATTCTATCTGTAGGTATGTGTTCAGTAGCCCCAGCTAAGCGAGCAAAGGTTGTGTACAGATCACTTATATGAGTAATATCAAGGGCTGATGAACCTGGTTCTATCATTCCTTTCCAACGCACAAAAGCATTAGCTCGAACTCCACCTTCTAAATGCTCTCCTTTTCCACCTCTATATATTCTATCCGATTGACCAGAGCTATTAGCATATTGCATAAAAGGTCCATTGTCGCCCATAATAACTATAAGTGTGTTTTCGGCAATACCTAATCGATCAACCTCGTCAATAATTTCGCCAACCCATTCATCCATTAATACAATTCTTTCTGCAATTGGACCTCCATTAAGGGTTCTGAATTCATCAATATCAGCTAGGGTGAACGAAAGCGGGAAAAGAGGCCAGTAATTTAAATAGAATGGTTCATCTTTTTTCGAAAGCTCTTGGAGTTGTTCGATCGCATGATCCTGGTAGCGTTGATTCATCTCAACATACTTTTGTTGAGTCCACTTTTCACCAGCTTTTAAATCTACTTCATATAATTTTCCATCTCGTAGTTCCAAACCAGTAACCATGTCACTGGGGTCGGGTACAAAAGTATTATCTAAAGTGAACGTTTGTGCTTGATATGATTTCTCAACACTTTGAATAATACCAGCATTTTCAGCTTGTTTAGAAAACAGTGCCAATTGTGCTTGTTGATGAATAGGGAATTCGGCATGCATAAACCCTTGCTTGTTTGCGTAAGATTGTTCAACATCACCCATATGCCATTTCCCTATATGTGCGGTATTATATCCTGCATCTCTCAATACTTCTGCTATGGTAACTTCACTGCCAGGTAAACCTTCTCCGCAAATAGTCGCTTTAGCTTCAACCATGCCCGTTCGGGTTGGAAGTCTGCCAGTCATCATTGAAACTCTGGTAGGAGTACATGAAGGTTCAGTATACATTCGCTGCAAACTCATTCCTTCATCCGCAAAAGAGCTTATGTTAGGTGTTTTGTAACCCCTTGTAACAGCTAAATCAGGCATTCCAATTTCTCCGAAACCTAAATCATCAAGTAAGATATAAACTATATTGGGAGCTTTGTTTCCGTTTTTCTTTCTAAACTCCTTTAATTTAGCATCAATCTTTTTGTCGTCTGAGGCCCATTTTTCTCCATTTTGGGCTTCGATAATATAATATTCTGCATCATGAATGATTTGATCTTGTGCATTGACTAAGAATGCATTAAAACAAAATAGCACAATGATTGTAATAATCTTTTTCATAGTATAAAAATTTAATAATATTAATAATGTGTCAAACTTAAATTTATTACTCAAGTGCAAATTGGATGATATCCAAAAGAGCCTGATCATCCACTGGTTTACTCAAAAAACCAATTGCACCATTTTGCTTAGCTCGCTGCCTGCTTTTTTTTGTATCACAGGCAGTAAGAATAATTATTGGAATAATAATTCCTTTTTCTCGAAGTTTATTAAAAAGATCATCTCCATTAAGTCCTGTCATTTTTAAGTCAGTTATCAAACATGATTTTTCTTGCTGGAGTGTTTCACTAAGAAATTCCTTTGTTGTTTCAAATACCTCAACACTATAATCCATAGACTGGATTAGCATACTTAGTGCCTCAAGGACAGAATTATCTTCATCAAGGATATAAACTTTTATTTTAGACTGATCTAACAAACTATTTGCATTTTGAATCAAAAGAATTTATGTATTCTTAAAATATTTCGCAAAACTAAACTAGCTATGTATAAAAGTCAATTGTACCTTAGTACAATAGGATTGGTTAATATTGAATGGCATTGGAACTGCATTGACATTATGACCAATTATTTTATCGGTGGTAATTTCAGGAACAAAGTTTAAATCAGTGAGACTATAATTTTAGGAACGATAGTGAAATAAAATTATGTAGTCGAACTGATCCCGAGCGTGGCCGAGGGATCTATTGGGTTATATGCCCCGTCACTTGTGGCGAATAGAAAATAATTCCTAATCTGATACCCCGTCTGCTTGCGGTGGGGTAGTTCATTTCTAATAAAAATATGGAATATCAATCAATAGGATTAATACCTATTTTTTCAGTCATCCGTACAAGTTCGGCTATAGATTTAATACCCATTTTATCCATAATCTGTTTACGGTGTGCTTTTACAGTCCTTTCGGTAATATTTAATTTATAAGCAATTTGTTTATTCAACAAACCAGCAATCAGGTGCCTTAGAACTTCATTTTCCCTGGATGAAAGATTTTCTATTTTCTGTTCTATCTGATTATGATTAAGGTTTTTTTTTTCAAAAGACTCAATATTCCTCAATAATGCTTCATTTATTGAATCCAGGAGTTCATCATCATCAAATGGTTTGGAAAGAAAATCATCTGCCCCATCTTTCATTGCTTGAACACTCATTGGAATATCGCCATGACCAGTGATAAATATTATTGGAATCTTATAACGAATTGCATTCATTTTTTTCTGCAAATCAAGACCACTGAGTCCTGGCATTTTCACATCCAATATGAGGCAACCATGAGTCGAAGGTTCGAAACCAAATTTCAAGAATTCATCGGCTGAATTAAAACAAATCACTTTGTATCCTGCTGATTCTAATAGCAAACTAAGAGATGCCCTGACTGATGAATCATCATCCACAATGTATATTATCGGAACAATTTCTGACATTATTTTAATTTAGAGACTTCACTTTTGGGTAAAGATATCACAAATTTTGCACCCCCGATAGCATTATTCTCAACCCATATTTTTCCACCATGAGATTCGATAATTGATTTTGAAATAGCAAGTCCTAAGCCCAATCCCTTTGTTTTTGATGTTTTAAATGGTTCAAATATATTCTCGAACTCATTCTTAGGAATTCCAGAACCAGAATCTGCAATAGAAATTATAGGATCTATTAGATTTTTAGCTGTAGTTGAGATTGTTATTACCTTGTTTTCATTCGGCATTCCTTCCATAGCATCTAAACTGTTTATCAACAAATTAAGCAATACCTGCTGCAAATGAATAAAATCTCCTTTAATAGCAGGCATGTTTAAGTCTAAATCTAATTTAATTTTCACATTTCTAATGACGATTTCACTTTTTAAAAGATTTAGGACCTCTTTAATAATATAATTAATATCAACATTCTCAGATTTGAATGTATCCTTCCTAACCAAATTTCTCATTTGATTTATGATTGAAGCTGCTCTTTTATTATCAGAAACAATTCCATTAAGTGCCTTTCTTATATTGTCTTCTTCAGAATGGTCTTTGTCCATAAAACGTAGAGCAGCCTGTGCATAACTTCTAATTGATGCGAGTGGTTGGTTGATTTCATGAGCAAGTGCATAAGACAATGTACTAATAGTGGATACTCTTTCTATATGAAAAAGATCAGACTGGAGCTTACTGGTCTTTGATTTATATGATTCCTTTTCAGTAATGTCTCGGTTATTGGCACGAACTCCTATATTATTTCCTTGATCATCAAATACTAATTGACAGGTATGTTCAATCCATCTATATTCACCTTGTGCCGTTTGAATACGGTATTGAATTTTTTTACGATCAATCCCTTCCATGTCGAGACATTGATGTTCGGCCCAGGCTTTTTTGTCCTCAGATTTTATCATATTTGAAATCAACGCAGGATTCTCAATAATTAAATTGACACTATATCCCGATATACGTTCACAAGAAGGAGATACCCATTGAATTGAACCATCAGGATTTAGCCAGTATTCCCAGTCAACTGTATAATCTGCTATTGTTTTATACTTTTGCTCTGCCTTTCTTAATTTAATTTGCGACTTTCGAAGAATTCTCCTTTGTGTAAAATAGTAACCGATAATCAACAGAAGGAACAAAAACAAAACTGAAATTAGAATAATCTGATAAGGATACTCTTTCCAGAGAGAAGGTTTTTTATTTCTGATTTCCGCACCAGGGGGAAGCTTAGATTCTGAGATAGACCATCTCTTGAGTTGTTGATAATCAAAGATATATTTTATGCCTTCATTTACAGATGAATTGGTTTTATCAGGCGATATGCCCCTCAAAATACTTAATGCCATATTTGCGGTTAATTGAGCCTGATCCTGGAATATATTCATATAACCTCCTGTCGCACCATTATTAATAAATATTTCCCAAAAACTATAAACCGGAACATTGCATGCCTCAGATATTTTAAGGCAAACATCTACTGCTATATATTTTTGATTTGATTTATCTTCAAGAACTGGCAAATAAAAGACTAGTGTATTATCAGGAAGATTTTTTACTTCAAACAGTAGTTCCTCTAAGGAAAGTCCTTGTAAGTAGTTAATATTTAGTAGATCGTGGTATTGTTCAAATGCTTCCTTGGCTGGCTTAAGCCAGGATTTTTCAAAATATCCTTCACCTGCTATTACAACTGCATTATGTGTTTCAGGATGAAGTTTTAAAGCAACGTTAATTGTTTCCTTAAACGAATTTTTACCCATAGTAATACCTGACATTTTCTCCCCAAGATCACTATATTTAAATGAAGTTTTTTCAATTCCTCCGTAAACGATTTGCACTTCTGGAAATAGTTCGTTTCGATGATTTAAAATAAAATTAATAGCCGGTTCAAATACTGTTATGATCAAATCAGGTTGGGCATCTGTATACTTATATTTAAATAGTTCAATGATATTTTGAATATAATCAGGCTCATTAAAATGGGATAAATCCAGGTATTCAGCCAAAATGTTGGTATGGATATCATTCTGAGAGGCAAAAACTGTTCGAATTCCTCTATCCCATTGAACTGTTGCAGGATAACTTGGGCCAAACGAATATAGAATTAGAACCGTCTTGTTATCTTTCTCTATTGCGTGTAAACTGGCAGGATAAAAACAGATTAAAACCAATATTGCTAGAACGATTATCCTCATTTAGCCGTGAATTGCAATGAATTAAATAATATAATTTTTAATTTAGTTTAAGCAAAAATAGTTCAATTAGTTGGTTGATTGATTTCTAATGGTATAAATAAAATAGATCCCCAAAATAGAGATTTAAGTATAATAATGGTTATAACTCTTCATGAACTCACTATCACTAACTTTTATTTCCCATATAGCATTGTAAACCTGTTACAATTTTAGTCTAATTGTGTATTTCAAATTATGCAAAAAATTTAAAACCTTAATAAAATATCTGCCATCAAATAAATTCTGACTGTTTTGTTTAAATAGTTTAACGTAAGCCAAGGTGTAAATATAAGGGAAATAGCAATTATAAAATTGGGCTTTATATAGTCGAATTTATGTTAATGATATTTCAGGTTCATACTATATCTGTTTGCTAAACACCGTAAATTGTTTATAATACCAAATTAACACCAAAATGATGAATATAAATCGTCAAAAATGAAAAACGGGTACAATCCGGTTTTCCACTCCAGGTTAAAGAGGCTGTCTCAAAAGTTAATAATTGAAAAAATTATAGTTAAATTTGCTTTGTGTAACTTTGTGCATCCTTCGTGATACTTTGTGGTTCAGCCTTTTAGATTTTACCACAAAGGCAATCAAAGGAAGTCACAAAGGCTCACTAAGACTTTGGAGACAGCCTCTTTTTTATTGTGTCAAATGTTGGGTAGTCCGGTCTTCCATCGAAATAAGGCTGCCAAATCATGACAGCCTTTATTATTCGTGTATACATTTGTGTGGTTACTTATTATTACTTTTTCGATCATACTTGCAACATCTTGGTAACTCTGCATATACTTTTTCATCTGCAGTTTCTTTTTCAGTATCATGGCCAACCTTTGCTACAGCTTTTTGGATTTCATCGGAATTGGTTTTATCAGGATCAAAACTAACATGAAGTGACTGTTGTTCAGCAAACCATTCGGCTGTTTCCACACCTGCTACAGAAAGTACTGCTGTCTCAATTCGGTCTTTACACATTTCACAATTTCCTGCAACTTTTACCATTTCATGCTCAATATCAGCTATGTCTTTCTTATTATGATCATGCTTTTCCGTCATATCCATATTCATTTCGTCATGATTATGACCTGTAGATATCTTTCCTCCTTCGGGGTTCATCATACTGGGTTTACCGGCCAACTGTGCAGAAGCATCAATTTTAAATACCCCGTTAACGGCTATTTCTTCCCCTTCATGAAGTCCGTCAAGTACCACATAAAAGTTTCCGGCTTGTGGTCCGAGGACAATTTCACGATAAACAAAAGAGGTCTGTTTACGATTGGGCACTTTTACATAAACCACAGCCCGCTTACCTGTCCATAGCACTGCTGACCTTGGAATAAGCAAATCGGAAGTTTTTTCCATCTTCGATTGCAAAGTCCCGGAGGCATACATTTCAGGCTTTAATTCCAGGTTTGGGTTATTCAACTCTACCCTGACTTTTGCCACACGAGTTTTCGCATTGATGAAAGGATCAATATATTTAACCTTCCCGTTATAAGTTTTACCTGGAACCGATTGAATTGCAAAACTCATCTCATCGCCGGGCCTTATCCAGGGTAAATCAGTTTCATAAGCATCGAACATCACCCAAACTTTACGCAAGTTGATTACTTCAAACAGTGGATTCCCTTCTTTAACATAATCACCCATTGACACATGCCTCATGGTAATCGTTCCGCTTATAGGAGATAGTAATTCAAAATAATGTTGGGTTTCGCCGGCTTTTTCCAGATTATCGATTTGTTCTTCTGTCAAATCCCAGAGTTTAAGTTTTGTACGTGTAGCCTTATAAAACCCGGGATTGGTCTCCTTGTATTTTAAAGCTTCCAGTAACTCTTTTTGTGCAGAGATCAATTCCGGTGAATAAATCAATGCCAGCTTTTGACCTTTCTTCACATTTTGCCCTGTAAAATTGATGAACAGTTTCTCAATTCGTCCGCCAAAACGGGCTGTCAGTTCGGATATATTTCGTTCATCCGGTTTAACAGTTCCAAGAAGGAATACAGTCCTTTCCGGCTTTCCTTTTTTTACAATGGCCGTTTCAACCTCTGCCAGTTTCATGGCTGCATTACTCATTTGCACTTCTTCTGGTGAGGAAGCTTCTTCACCCATATCATTTTCCAGTGGGATCAGATCCATTGCGCATATGGGGCATTGACCGGGTTTATCCATCTTTATCTGTGGGTGCATGGAACATGTCCAGATTATTTGTTCCGATTCACTTTGAAGTTCATGATTATGTTCTGCTTCAGAATGGGTGTTTCCTGATCCGTGGAAAAATAACCATCCAAAGATTAATCCTGCCACCAATGCAATGGCCGTGATACTTATTTCGCGTTTATTTAATATTGTTTTCATTGTGTTATTTTTACTCGCGCAACGGCACAATTACCGCTTTGCTATTTTTTAATATCTTAGATTTCCATTTCCAAATTCTTTCAGGTTTTGAGTTTCCTGAGTTATCCAGCCATCCTGAGACTGTGTAAAATGCTATAAGTTGATGCATTAACCACAAGAAACACACACCCCCGCCAACCTTCTCTCCACCGCACCCCCTCTCAAGAGGGGAGTTTGCTTACGCATGATTGCAATCCTTTTAGGACTGAGGCAGTTGACCTGCTGAGTTACCCAGTCCTTCAGGGCTGGGTCATTTCCCCATCAAATATTCAATAAATGCCACAGCAGCATTTTTATCTGCCCTTGCTTTTTCCAGTTCCAGTGTATATTTCAGCAACCGCCTCTCCATTCTTAGGATTTCTTCAAAATTTTTGTTCTGAGTGGAATATTCGGTCTGAAGTATTTGCATAGCCTGATAAGCAAGGATACTTTGCCGATGATAAAGTTCAAGTCTGCGATCTGCATCCCGGTAATTTTTGTTGGTGTTTTCAAAAAGTGTTTCCAATACATTCTTTTTTTCCGCTTTTTGGTCTGTTACTGATTTTTGAAGATAAACCGCTTCGTTTACCATCGCATTGTATTTTTTACGGTACAAAGGAATGGTAAGCCCAATCTTAGGAAACAGAATAGCATCCTTGCCTGATTGACTCAATTCCAATGCCGTATTTTCTGATTTGTCAATAAATATGTAATCTACTCCTATCGAGAAATTGGGCAAACCTGATTTTTGCGAAGCATGTTCTTTACTTAAGAAAGATTGAAACTGAAAATCGTAACTCAGCAACTGGTGATTGTTAGCAAAAATACTGTCGAGGATCGATTGCTTGTCAGTTGGAAACTCTTCTACCCACAATGAGTCTGGAATTTCCACCTCCGTATCATCCTCATTGTCCAATAAATTATTGAAAGCAACTAACTGTACAAAATATTGATCACGTAACAGCGCTAGTTGGTTTTCCAGGTCGGCAATTTCCATTTCAATTCGCAATTCATCCACTGCCGAGGCCAGGCCAGCCTCCACTTTTATCAAAGCCAGTTTGCTGAATGAATTGAGGATATCAATATTCTCCCTTGTTTTACCAATAGCTTTATCAGCAAAGTACAGATTGTAATAAACAGCTTTTATATCATAAAACAGTTTCGATTTAGCTTCCTCAAAAGCTTCGTATTTTGCCTTGGCCTGTTGAACTGCCACATCCTCTTTCGCTCCAAGAGTACCAAACCAGGGAAACATTTGTGTCAATGATATTTTTGCATTCTGCGGGCCAACACGTGTTTCGACAGGCTGTATAAAATAGCCAAAAGCAAATTGAGGATCGGGTAGTGTTCCTAACTGCGGAGCCACTTCAAGAGCAGCAAGGTACTGATTGAACCTGGCCCTAAGTCCGGGATTGTTCTCGGCTGCTGTATTAAGATATTGGTTTAAAATTTCCTGTGATTGCAGAACACCGGAAAACACCAACAGAAAGAGCAGGATTAAATAACTGTATTTTGTTTTTATCTTGTTTTTCATCTGATTAAATATTTGGAAAATATTTATTTATCTTTAAGTTTTGTCATAATTTTCGGCTTCGCCATTGAAAATTTCGCCAAAACTTTTGTTTCTTTTTTATTACCCCGCATTCCGCTTCGCTCCATACGGGGCTAATAACATTTAACTCCTACGGAGTTTTTTCTACCATAATTTCGCACTACGAGTATTTTTTATAATTAATCCAAACATTGAATCATTCATTATTACATAATTCCACCATTTAACCATTCTCTATTTCTCTCATTCATACATTCCCTCATTCAAGAATTCCCTTTTTCAACCGCCTCTCTTTATTCATACTAAAAAGCACCGGAACCACAAACATTGTCATAACCTGTAACAACATTCCCCCAAACGATGGTATGGCCATTGGCACCATTATATCGGAACCTTTACCAACCGAAGAAAGTACAGGGATCAATGCGATAATGGCCGTTGAAGCAGTCATCATAGCAGGGCGGACCCTTTTGCTTCCGGCATGAAGTACGGACTCCCGGATCTGCTCAACGGTTTTGGGTTTTTCCTTATCAAAAACCTGGGTAAGATACGTGCCCATTATTACGCCATCATCCGTAGCAATACCAAATAAGGCAATGAACCCCACCCAAACCGCCACACTCAGATTAATGGTGTGCATTTGGAAAAGATCCCGCATATTGACACCGGCAAACGAAAAGTTCATAAACCAACCCTGACTGTATAGCCATATCATAATAAACCCACCGGCAAAAGCCACAAATATTCCTGTAAATACCATTGAAGATGTTGCAACCGACCGA
>Ga0255393_10159_pt1 | contig 10384 bp, 10 predicted proteins | sample ANMaggSeSYBR01C8_FD_182122 | JGI IMG/M metagenome (GOLD analysis project Ga0255393, IMG submission 182122) | Sediment cell enrichment communities from methane seep in Santa Monica Basin, California, United Staets - ANME aggregate JGI... | ecosystem: Environmental > Aquatic > Marine > Cold seeps >... | reverse complement strand
GTGGGATATTGATCGTCAGGTCTTGAAAAAAGATGTGTGGCGCCCAGAATGGACGCCTACGGTTTTTGTTTCAGTTAAATCAGACTTTATACTGTTGTACTACCGCTAGTTCCAAAGAATATTCCTCCCTTTGACTTTTAAGCCTTGACAGGACATCAGTCCCAACCAACCTATCGATCTGCTCAATGGTCTTGTTCATCTTCTGCTGCTTAAGACCCAGACTCCCATCCTCAACCCTGGTCTTCATTTCAACCAGAAAACCAGTAAGGTCAATATCAAGCGCAGACACCGGTTCATCTTTCAGTATCTTCAGGACCTTCCTGCTATCAGCAGACATAATATGCCGAGCACTCCCATCCTGTTTCTCCATCCTGGAAAGAGCCTTGGACAATGGAGCAAACAAACCTACCAGGTTCGAATCAATACCAGAGATCTGCCCCTTAAGGGTTCGGGCCTGCTCTTCCAGCTCCCGTGCCCTGGTAAACTCATCACCTGCCTCAACCTCTTCCAGCCTCGCCTCTTCAGAGCCCAGTTCAACCTTCAATGTCTCGTATTTGCCAGTGAGCTCATTGATGTTCTTCTGCCCTGCCGGAATCTGCTGCTGCATCTGCCTGATTTGTTCAATATCCCGGGGCAGCTTATCATATGCCTCCAGTTCATCCTTCACCTCATTGATAGGGGCAACAAGCTCATCCAGCAGGACATCCAGGTGCTTCAACCCGCCCCAGATATCCTTATATTCCTCAGGAAAAAGAGCCTTGACATACTGCTGGCTCCTGACAGCGTTCTCAAGGCAAGTATTTAACACAGATTTAGCATCCAGGTGGAATTGGTATGCTTCAGACGGGTCCGCACCCTCAGGGATTGCAATCTTCTCTATAATAATATCCAGGTTCTTTACAAGATTATCCCGGTTGGATGCGCCCGCCTTGGCTAAGCGCTTATACACCTTCTCACCAAAAGACGCATCCACCAGGCGCTCTTTAGCTTCAGAAAGGTCCACAAGGGCAGTATTAATTTCAGAATACTTATGCCCGATATGTGCCCCAAGCCCAGCAAATGTACTCTCGCCCTCCTTTTCCAGCCAAGCCGCAAGCTCATTGAACTTAAGAGTCAGTTTGGAAGGTGCTTCTTCCTTTTTCCCGAAAATCTTCTCAATGAATTTCAAATATATTCAGGCTAAAAGGGTAGTCAAAAATTAAAAAGTTATGGGAAGGATACCAGTCAGGCATCCATCTCATATTATTCGTCTGTCATTTCACCACTGAAATAGGTATCGTATGCAGCCATATCAAAATGGCCGTGACCGCTAAAGTTGAACAGGATGCTCTTTTCCTCGCCAGTCTTCTTGCACTCAAGTGCCATATCAATAGCACACTTGATAGCATGGGCCGCTTCCGGTGCAGGTACAATTCCCTCTGTTCTGGCAAAGGTTGTAGCAGCATCAAATATCTCGGTCTGGTGATATGCCACAGCCCTCATTATACCATCCGCATACAGCTGGCTAATGATCGGGGAATCACCATGGTATCTCAGCCCGCCTGAATGTATTGGAGGCGGCACAAAGTCATGTCCCAGTGTATACATTTTAAGCAGTGGTGTCATCTCTGCCGTATCCCCGAAATCATACCTGAAATCTCCTCCTGTCAGTGTGGGACAAGCCGTTGGTTCCACAGCCACAATATCAATGTCCTTGTTATCCTTGATCTTATCGCGAATAAATGGGAAGCTAACACCTGAAAAGTTACTACCTCCACCCACGCAGCCAATAATAACATCCGGATAATCCTCTACCATATCCATTTGCAGTTTCGCTTCCAGGCCGATCACTGTCTGGTGCAGCATAACGTGGTTCAACACGCTACCCAGTGCATACTTGGTATTTTCATGGGTTGCGGCATCTTCCACAGCCTCGCTGATAGCAATCCCAAGACTGCCTGAAGTATCAGGATGTTTTTCAAGGATAGACCTGCCAGCCTGTGTCTCGGTGCTGGGTGATGGTATAACATTAGCACCCCACAGGTTAATAAGGGATTTACGGTAGGGTTTCTGGTAAAAACTTGATTTGACCATATATACCTTACATTCCAGGTCAAATAAAGAGCAAGCGAAAGACAGGGCACTGCCCCACTGTCCTGCTCCGGTTTCGGTGGAAAGGCGTTCTACACCCTCTTTCTTGTTAAAATATGCCTGGGCGATAGCTGTATTGGGCTTATGGCTACCTGGAGGGCTTACTCCTTCATTTTTATAATAGATCCTGGCAGGCGTCTTAAGGGCAGCTTCCAGGCGGTGTGCCCTGTATATGGGAGAAGGTCTCCACAGGCGGTAAATATCCCTTACCTCTTCAGGGATGTCGATGAACCTGTCCTGGCTCACTTCCTGTTTAATAAGACCCATTGGGAATATGGGTAAAAGGTCGTCCGGCCCGATAGGCTCGTTGGTCGCTGGATTCAGTGGCGGTTCAAGGGGAGTCGGAAGGTCGGGCAGTATGTTGTACCATTGCTTTGGAAGCTCATTTTCATCAAGTATGATTTTTGTTCTTTCCATGTTAAATCACAGCCATTTCGAATAATAGATCTGTATATTTTGGCACTGTTTTAAAATGCAGTTATTTTGGCATTTATTGCATACTCATATTATCTGGACTTATGCCGGTGCAAACCGAAACCGGTGCAAATTTTTGTTGATCAATGCTTTATAATAACTGTAAAATGATATCGTGCTAAATAATTATGACGATATTATATAAACAATCATATATTAACCTAACTTTCTATGATCTTGGCTACTTCTATACATGAAGTGAAACTTTGGGAATGAACAGGTAGATAAGCCAGGATCATTATGATGGGAGCGCTTTATTCCATCTGGAAAAACAAAACTGGAAAACTTCAGACTTTTTTTCAAAAAAATCACACGAAAATCTTCCTATCAATCGGATTTACCTGAGTACATAATCTTATAGATTTCCCAATAGGCAATATTTCCCCCATCTTTAAGACACAGCAAGAAAATGTATAGTAATTCGAAAGTAAGTGTATTCGGAAGTACTATTTTTCCACAAGCACGCATTCATCACATCTATTCTTCCCGCAATACTGTTTACCATATTCCACTATCAACGCATGGTATTCTTTGAACATCTCTGTATCGTGTTCCAGTTTAGACTCAAACTTCTCCTGGAGCGAACGGTAGCTGCCGCTTAACCCCAGGCAGCCCAGTATCCTGCGGGTATAAGCATCGATCACGAACTTGGGCTTGTTGGCAGCATAAAGTATAATGCTATCAGCGGTCTCCTCCCCTACACCATCCAGTTCCAGCAAATCCTTTCGCAGGTCTTCCACAGGCCTGTCATACAAAGCATCACCATGCAAAGAAAAATATCGGGCCAGGTTCGTAAGCCGCCTGGCCTTCTGGCGGTAGAAGCCTGTACACCTGATCAGTTCTTCGAGTTCCAGGGTATTGGCACTGGCAAGCCTGTCTGAGTCCAGCAGGGAATGTGCTTTCAGGTTCGAGATGGCCTGCTCCACATTACTCCACCGGGTCTGCTGGGTCAGTAGTGCTCCAACTACCACTTCAAAGGGTGTATCGGCAGGCCACCAGTACTGGTGTCCCAGTACTGACAGCAGTTTTTCATATATCAGACGCATTTTGTATCTATTGTATCCTATTTCAGTTAATGGCAACTGGTTTGGTGATAGATAAATCTGTGTCCACTTTCCAGATAGAAAAAATGAAAAAAAATTAATATTTACAGACTTCACAGACTGTGAATTATATCCACAACCCCTATTGCAGCTATTGCATTACCCTTTTCATCTTTAATAGTGGTCACCATTACGGGAGTACCTGAGTAATCTCCACTTTTCGGGATTGTTGTAATTGTTGAATTTTTCTTAAGAGCCTCTTCAAGTACGGGTCCTGAATAATCATAATCCAGCACTCTGCCAGTTTCGATCCGTACGCCGCGTTTATTCAACGTGCGCATAGTAACCGGAAGTCCTATAACTACTTCATGGATTGCCATTGCTATTGGTGCGATTTCTTTACTGGTTGAATCGGCACTTATTATAATATCAGGATATGCCATTGTCTTTCGCTCCATATCTAATAATTTCTAATGCTTAAATTTCAGACCGTGAGTTACATTTACAATTCCAATCACTGCAACCGCATTACCATCTTCATCCTTAACAGTAGATACTACTATCGGAATGCCCTTATAAGCACCTGATTTTGGTGTGGTTTTAATTGTTGAGTTTGTCTCAAGGGCCATCTCAAGTATAGGGCCTGAATAATTATTATCCACTATTTTTCCCATTTCAATTCTTACACCTTTTTTGTTTAACGTGCGCATAGTAACAGGAAGTCCTGCTACCATTTCATGGATAGCCATTGCTATTGGTGTGATTTCTTTACTTGTGGAATCGGCTGAAACCTTTATAACAGGAAGTTCCATTTTGTTCACTCCGGATATTCTATGATTAATCTATTACTTAATCTATAATTACTTTACCTATAAAATATTGACGTATTGTACATATAAACATTATTTATTATCATTGAGCAGGGACAGAGATATACTAAACCGTGTCTGTTTTTTGGTGTTTCAAACTTGGGATAAAAGATTATATATGGTTACGATATGTTTATTGTAGCAATATAAAAATGAGTAAACAGGAGTCAGCACAATGAAATGGTCTGTTCAGATAGGCAGGATACTGGGAATACCCATAAAATTACACATCACATTTTTAATAATTCTCTTGTTATTCATTTATTACTTTGCTGCGATCAGTTTCAAAGTCGGTGGGCTGGTACTGGGATTCAACGTACTTGATACATCCTTTGACCTGAAACTGTTATACAGTACCATAGCATCCATCCTGTTTTTTTCCACCATCCTTTTACATGAACTGAGCCACTCATATATTGCCAGGTCAAATGGCATAAATATCCAGAGCATCACTCTTTACGTGTTCGGCGGCGTGGCCCAGATGGAAGAGATTCCCCGCAACCCAAAAATAGAATTGAAAATGACAGCAGCAGGTCCGGGAATAAGTCTGTTCATCGGAATCGTGGCCTATATGCTCTATGATTTTTTAGGTCCTGTTCGCCTGGAAGGAGTGGATTTTTATTTCGGTGAATTGAGCCCGAATATTATGCAAATGAACCCACTGAATGCACTGTTGATAACCCTGGCGATAATCTCCTTTTATAATATTTTTCTTGGTATATTCAACCTGCTCCCGGCTTTCCCTATGGACGGGGGCCGGATACTAAGGGCTTTTCTGGCCATGTGGCTGCCGTATTTAGAGGCCACAAGAACAGCAGTGGCAATAGGAAAAACCTTTGCACTGCTTATGGGACTGATAGGTATATTGCCGCCTGTTAATCCATTTCTGGTACTCATAGCATTTTTCGTATACTATGGTGCACAGGGTGAGGAGCGGGAGACATACTTTGCAATCAGCCTGGAAGGTATCAAGGTAAGTGATGTCATGACTCCGGTACCCAATCTGGTCTATATCCCTCCTGACTGGACAATATCCCAGCTTGTGGAAGTGATGTTCAGGTTCAAGCACATGGGTTATCCAGTCCAAGAAGACCTGTCAGGTCCACCGCTTGGAATAATAACGTTCCATGATGTCCAGAAAATCCAGGAAGAACTGCATGATACGGTCAGAGTAAAGGAAGTAATGTCTAAGGATATCATATCTGTAGAACCTGACATTAATGCATACCATGCCTTGCAGATAATCGCCAGGAACCAGATCGGCAGGCTCCTGGTGATACAGGACAACAAGATAAAAGGAATAATAACCATGAAGGACATTATGAGGAAAATGGAGTTCATGAATATGTATCCCAATTCACAATGACCAAAAAAGTGTTAGGGTGTTATTATATGGATGATTGTATTTTTTGCAGGATAATAAACGGTGAGATTCCCAGTTACACTATTTACCAGGATAAGAAGACACTGGCATTTCTTGACATTAACCCCAACACCCGGGGCCATACCCTTGTAATACCAAAAAAACATGCAAAGAATATTATCGATATGGAAGATATGGATGTGGAGGCACTATTCAGGACTGTGAAGAAAGTGGTGAGCAGTATGAAGGTCTCATTAGACCTTGATGGATTGAACCTTGTTGTAAACCAGGGTGAGGTGGCCGGACAGGTTATCCACCATTTCCACTGTCATATCATACCCCGTTATGTTGACGACGGCATCAATTATTCAGCAAAAGGTTACAGCTCGTCCACGGAAGAACTGGAAGAACTTGCAGGAAAAATATCAGTTAACATTAAATAGCAGTTCATAGCTATCGATTTTTTTTAGAAAAAAATAAAATTAGCCCTGATAATCCTTTGGGCCTGGAAGCTATTTATACTACTCAGCATGTGCAATTTGGAACTATAGATGACAGCCACAGAGCGCACAGAGGACACAGAGGAGAAATACTCTGTGCTCTCTGTGTTCTCTGTGGCAAAATAGTTAAAAAAACAGACACGGCTTAGTATAATACATCTATTCAAGTGATATCACTGGAGTGATGGATTTTTTGTTGCAAACATCTACACATTGCATACAATTAAAACAATCGCTACTGCCCTGTGTCGCATTAAGTTCAATAGGACATTCCTTCTCACATTTCCTGCAATCCACACAGTTTTCCACTTTAAGCTTGAGTAGGCGCTTCTTGGATATTATTGACTGAATATACCCGACAGGACAAAAACTGCACCAGGTCCTGGGCTTGTACAATAACCCAAGTGGAATTGCCATTGCGATGGTGGTTATGATGCACATTAATACTAAAAATCCGCCCAGGGAAGCGAGAGGATTTGCTGATCTTATGACGGGATTCATACCTGCCAGCGTCATTCCCAGCATCAATATCATGACAACTAACATCATGTTCTTGAACACTTTACTTCTAAATATCCTGGGTATCTTCCTGTTCATTGAAATGGAGCCCATTGTAAAATCAAGAAAAACTCCCCTGGGGCAGAGCCAGCCGCACCAGAATCTCCCAAAGATGGGGGAAAGAAGTATACCACCTAATAAAATGAACCCGATAAAGATCAAACCTATGATGAAAAGATTATCGTTTTTTGTGAAAATTCCGTACACTGCCATTGCAAATATGACAGAACTTACAGCCAGTGAAACTTTTTGTGTATTTCTTCTCTGAATTCTGAATGTCATTATTTTGTCTTTAATGTATATTTTACTATATATAGTTTAGTATGCTTGACACAATACCATACACTACCGTCGATACATTCTATTCTCATCCCATTTATAGGGCTGTAAAAAATTCAGAATAACTCTCCAAAAGACTTAGTCAGCATTACCCGAGCCTGAATACCTGAGCTTGAAATCGTCCCTGAACTCAGTGAACCTATCCTCTGATATAGCTGTCCTGGCCCAGGCCATCAGGTCTTGCAGGAAATGCACATTATGTATGGATGCCAGTCGCATGGCAAGCATTTCCGATTCCCTGAACAGGTGGTAGATGTACGACCTGGAAAAGTGCCTGCATGTGTAGCATTTGCATTCTTCGTCTATGGGCCTGAAGTCATCCATAAGCGACCTGCGCCGAAGGTCTACCTGCCCGTGCCTGGTCATGGCTGTCTGGTGTCGGGCATTGCGTGTTGGAAAAGCACTATCAAATATATCCACGCCAAGGTATATGGAATCCAGCAGTTCCACAGGCGAGCCCACACCCATTAAGTACCTGGGCTTATCCTCTGGTATCATTGGTAAGTTCAACCTGATGGTTTCATGCATGACCTCTTTTGGCTCACCTATACTCAGTCCCCCAATGCCGTAACCATCGAACTCCATCCCAACCAGGCGCTCAGCACATTTCCCCCTCATATCCGGCAGGGTCCCGCCCTGCAGTATGGCAAATACCAGCTGCTCATCGTTGCACCGGGCATCAAGACTTCGCTGTGCCCAGTCCACTGTCCGGCAGACCGAATCCCGTATCTCATCACGGTTGCTGCCCCAGGGTGGGCAGTCGTCCAGCACCATAGCCACATCAGAATCCAGGGCACCCTGTATTTCCATGCACAGTTCTGGTGTGTACATGTACCGCTTGCCGTCCCTGGAGTTCATATAATTGATACCCTGGTTGTTCAGTTTGAACTTGAATTCCTTGCGTAATATCTGGAATCCACCGCTGTCAGTGAAGATGGCACCGTCCCACCCCATGAACCTGTGCAGTCCACCCGCTTTTTGTATCAGTTCATGGCCAGGCCCAATGTACAGGTGGAAGGCATTGCTGATAATGGCCTGGGTGCCCGCATCCTTAAGTTCGGTCGGGGTCAGCGTCTTGACAGTTGCCTTGGTTGCCACTGGCATGAAAGCAGGGGTATCCACAACCTGGTGGGCGGTTGTAAGCCTTCCCGACCTGGCACCGGATACGGTATCCTGGTGGACTACCTCAAACATGTTTACCCTCGTTATTGTTCAATATAAACATGGCATCACCAAAACTGTAGAACCTGTATCCGGTATCGATTGCCTCCTTGTATGCATTCATAATTGTCTCCTTGCCTGCATAGGCACTGACCAGCATTAATAGTGTGGATCCGGGCAGGTGGAAATTTGTGATAAGTCCGGCTATGGGTGTTTTGAATTTATAAGGAGGATAGATAAAAGAGTTGCTCCACCCCTCTGATGGCAATATCCTGCCATCCTCCCATGCTGCACTTTCAAGGGAGCGCACCGAAGTCGTGCCTACAACAATAATTCTTCCTTCCCGCAATATTGTTCCATTGATGGCATCGGCGGCAGCCCGGTCTATGATATAGTACTCGGACTCCATGATGTGTTCTTCAACATCCTCACAACGTACAGGCATGAACGTACCCACACCTACATGCAGGGTGATGAAGACCAGCCCGACTCCCATCTCTTTAAGTCGGGCCAACATCCCGGATGTGAAGTGCAGCCCTGCGGTGGGTGCGGCTATGGAACCCTCATGCCTGGAATATATGGTCTGGTACCGCTCATTATCGTCAAGTTGCTCTTTGATATAAGGTGGAACTGGCATGGCACCTATATTCTGCAGGCAGGATTCAAATGCACCATCGCACTGGAACCTGATATTATAACGGTACCCGGTATGTGTGTCGATCCGTTCAATTACCGTGCCCTTTACCGTGTCCTCTGCCGTGCCCTTTACCGTACCCATTAATGTGTCCTTTACCGTGCCGGTAACGGCGCTGATAAATTGAATATCGCGGCCTGGCTTTATTTTACCCCTGACCAGGCATTCATAATATTTATCTTCCAGGCGCCTGACCAGCAGCACCTCGATTTTACCGCCAGTATCCTTGGTCCCATATATCCTGGCAGGTATCACCCTGCTGTTGTTCATTACCAGCAGGTCGCCCGGACGCAGGAGTTGGGGAAGGTCGCTGAATTTCATGTGTTCTATGCCCTTTCCATCCAGTATCATCAACCTGGATGAATCCCTTGGTTCGACCGGGTGCTGGGCGATCATCTCCTTTGGCAGCTGGTAATCAAAATCAGACAGTTTCATTGCAGTCCCCGAATAGAACATTATTATGTTTTAACCTTTCTGCGCCAGGGGTCTTGCAAGTTGATCCAACTGAAGGGAGGATTTTCTGCATCCACTTCAAAAAGTATGGTCAAATGCAAGATTAATGTAGACACAGATTTCACAGATTACACTGATTTTCACAACCACTATCAATCTGTGTAATCAGTGTAATCTGTGTCTTAAAATTCAGAGCACTATGACCAATTACCATTTAATTTGAAGGGGATACGATTTTCTTGCTATTATATTCATAAAATGCCAATGCCTCTATACACCAGGTAAGCCAGGGCACCATACCTGAACAGCTTTCCTGCAAAGACCAGGATTGAAAATATGCCGAATTTCAGTTTCATCATGCCCGCTGCCACAGGCAGGGCATCGCCGAGCACGGGCACCCATGTGAACAGCAATGACCATGAACCGTATTTTTCAAACCATACTTGGGCATGTTCCATCTGTGCTGCATTTATGTGAAGGTATTTTTCGATAAGTTTTGTCCTGCCCGCAAGCCCTATGTAATAGCTGGTGCAGGCTCCCAGGTAATTACCGACTGTTGCCACCAGTACTACTGAGAAGATATTAAAGTTCCTGACAATAAGCAATATCACCAAACCTTCGGAACCCAGGGGTAGAACAGTAGAAGCCAGGAAGCTTGCTAAAAACAGGCCAGGGTAGCCGTAAGGCAGGAGGATTGAATCAAGTGTGTCCATATGGTATTATTTGGATAAGGGGTGTATAGGTTTTAAAGTTTTTTGAATACTTTCACCCCACTCTTTCCTCACATTATTACCCACACA
>Ga0255393_10154_pt1 | contig 10397 bp, 9 predicted proteins | sample ANMaggSeSYBR01C8_FD_182122 | JGI IMG/M metagenome (GOLD analysis project Ga0255393, IMG submission 182122) | Sediment cell enrichment communities from methane seep in Santa Monica Basin, California, United Staets - ANME aggregate JGI... | ecosystem: Environmental > Aquatic > Marine > Cold seeps >... | reverse complement strand
TTGATGAGCTGATTGGAAATCGTGAGTATGAATGGCTTCATAAACCTCATGAAATAATAAATAAAGTCCGAACAGGTGATTGGAATTTTTATGGTGCTTATTTAGAGGGAAAGCTTGTTGCGGTTATGTCAATGCATATTATCAAAGGACAGAGAACTTTACACTGGGTATGGGGAGCTGTTGATCCACCTTATCGAGGTAAAGGTATTTGGCATCGAAATGCAGAATATTTTGATTTAGTCACGGAAAAGAGCGGTGCCCAAATGGGTTATTTTTTTGTAGTTACCACACATAAATATTCCCAATTAGCAGTAGAAAAAGCTGGCTACAGACCCATGGGTTTTTTTATTGGTGGAGAATTTATGGGGGGCTCTGACAATCGTTATTATAGACAAAATGTTATTTATTATGGTAAACTCTATGGCGACGGTAAGAGATTTATTCAAAAATGTGAAACCATGGAACTTACAGAAAAAGCAGAAAAATTATTCAAAACTGTTAAGGAATTATGGACTGAAAAAGATGAAAATTTAGCAGAATTATTAGAAACAGATACGTCTAACTCACCAGCTTTTTTATAAAGGTAAATAACAGATCAAATATAATTGGGGGTAGAGAAATGTCAACTACACAAATGAAGGAAGATGTTAATGAACTTGGTCTTTTTTTTCAATATGGTAAAAGGTTCCAAAAGGAAGTTACTGGAAGAGAGATAGAAAAAGATCCCTCCCCAAGAGCCAAGAAAATACGTGATCTTTACTTTGAAACAAGCTCTTCTGTGTCTATGGAATTTCCATACTGGTACACCCGAAGATGGTTTGAATTGGAAGGTGAAATCCCAATTATTAGAAGGGCAGAAGCCCTCAATGCTGCATTCTCCCATTTAACACCCGCCATATTCCCAGGTGAATTATTGGTAATGGGAAAAACGCATCATCTTAGAGGATCTTATCCCATGCCCTGGTTATCTGAGTCCTATTTCATGAATAAAGAGGATGAGATGTACAATGAGGCTTTGGAAGCTGGAAAACTGAGTTCTGATATGGTAACCAAATGGGGAATAGGTGGTGGTAATGTAACCGAGAGTATGGGGAACATTATCTCGATTGCTGGTAAATTTGGATTGAGAAGGGAAGAACTTCCAATCCTTATCAGAACTGCCAAGATGTGGAAAAACCGATCAGTAGAAGACATAGGTCACAAATATGAACAGATGGTCCCCGAATACAAAGAAAAGGAAGCCATAATGAGATCCGTCATTTGTATGTTCGATTCTGGATATACGCTTCCACAGGGTCGGGAAGTCATTAACTATTACTATCCTTTAAAATATGGGATTGAAGGGATAATTGAATATTGTAAAAAAAAAATCAACGAGGTAGCAGGATATCCGGACATGAACCGGTTGTATTTCTATCATGCTGTGATCATTGCAGTGAAAGGGATAAAGACCTGGATATCGAACCATGCCGAAGAATCAAAGAGGCTGATGGAAAAAGAAAAGGATCATCAACAAAAGATGGAATATGCTGAGATATCCGAGATATTGGAGTGGATATCATCCAAACCGCCGCGTACATTCCATGAAGCTCTTCAGTTGAGTTGGATATTCCATTTGGCTGTCCTAAATGAAGATTGTATCTCTGGGATGTCCCCTGGGAGATTAGGTCAGATATTGTATCCCTGGTGGAAGAGAGATATGGATAATGGTACGCTAACCAGGGAAAGGACAATGGAACTCTTGGAATGCATGAGGATGAAATTCACAGAATTGGACTGTTTTGCATCGATGGGTGTAGTCGGTGGTGTTCTTTCTGGCAACACTTTTAACAATCTGTGCATAGGTGGTCTTAATAAGGACGGACAAAGTGCGACAAATGAGCTGGAGATGTTGATTTTAGAATCGGCGATAACTTGTGCCACACCACAACCTACCTTAAGTATTCTGTACGATGAAAAGTTGCCGGAAGATATATTGATGAAAGGTGTTGAATGTACAAAAATAGGGACGGGTTACCCTGCGTGGGTAAACAATCAAACTGCAACTGAATTTATCATGAACAACTATCAATCCGAAGGGATGAAGCTAGAGGAGGGGCGTGCATGGTCTATAGGTGGTTGTTTAGAAACCTCTGCAGGTACTTGGATGCCAATTGAATTGAATGGAAATCAGCATTGGATGCCGGGTGGCGCAGGAGCGGCAACAAGTGTAGGTGTACATTTCATAGGGTTACCAAAAGTCTTGGAATTGGTTCTGTTTGATGGAATAGATCAAAGGACTGGAGAACAGATATTCCCTCCCCACAATTGCAGACTTGAGACATACGAAGAAGTGTTGGATACATTTAAAAAGTACTTCAGAGAGACAGTCAAAGTACTTTGCCTGTGTAATAATATCCAGCATGATGTATGGAGAAAGATTACACCTCCTGTGATTAATTCTTTATTGAAACCAGATTGTTTAGTTAAAGGGAAGGATATTGGACAAATGGGTTCGCGTTACAATACAACTTTCAATGTCGAAGTATGTGGTGGTGTGAATCTAATAAACAGTCTGTCATCCATAAAGAAGAATGTCTACGAAAAAAAGAATTTCACACTTGGAGAACTAAAAGATGCAATACTCCATAATTTTGGCTATAGACATGCAGATGAAGTGAAATCATATTCACTGATGGAACAGAAAAAGGGGCAAGATGTAAAAAAGTGGGCAAGCATCCACAAACTATGCCTCAATGCTCCAAAATACGGAAATGATATTCCATATGTAGACAAGATATTCGAGAATTGGGAATCTTGGTTTTGCACAATGTGTCATGACTACAAATCCTTATATGATAAACCACTTTATGCATGCCAGATATCTGTATCTACCCATGGACCCATGGGTGCGGTCACACTTGCCACAGCCGATGGTCGCTTAGCTGGTACCACATTTGCCGATGCATCTATGTCTGCATATCCAGGGACCGATAAGAATGGTCCCTATGCCCTATTTAACTCTGCAACCTGCTGGAATCACTCAGACTCCCAAAATTCCCAGTTGAACATGAAAATTCATCCTTCTGCTGTGAAAGGGCGGGAAGGAGCCAGGAAGTTACTTGAACTCATTAGGGGATATATGAGAAGAGGGGGGTTCCATGTCCAGTTCAATATAGTCGACTCAAGAATGCTGAGAGACGCCCAAGACAATCCAGATGAGTATAGGGGATTGATGGTGAGAGTCGCAGGTTTCACGCAATATTGGGTAGAACTCGGAAAGCCCATTCAAGATGAGATTATAGCCAGAACGGAGTACGAGGAAATTGGATAAGTGAGAATATGCAAAAACTACACATAGATTGTGAAGAGTATCTCGTTATAGATGTGTTCAAAGGATTTTGTAGTACAAAAAAGATGATTGTCCTTGCGGATGAAGAGGGATGCGAAGACTTTAAGCAGGCAAAGAAATGTCGAATCTGCAAACATTTCACTCCTACGGAAGAGTACCTCGGAGTATGCATGGGAAAAGCTACTGCATATCCAGACCTTTTGGCAAGAACTTGTAATGATTTCGAATGGAAAGGAAAATGAAATGGTTAATGGAAAAGGATTGATATTCGACATCCAAGGATTTTCTGTCCATGATGGTCCTGGATGCAGGACTCTGGTTTTCCTGAAAGGTTGCCCTCTGCGATGTAAATGGTGCTCCAATCCTGAAGGAATTGAACCTCATATTCAGTTGATGTATTATCGGGATCGCTGTGTAATGGACTATGCCTGCAAGTATGCTTGTAAGAGTCATGCAATTCATGTACAACGTACAGAGGCACCAATTACAATCAACAGGAAGATATGTAATCAATGTATTGATTTTGAATGTATAAATGCTTGTAATTATAATGCATTGAACATCTCTGGTTATTATATGACAGTGGACGAACTTATGGAAAAAATACAAAAGGACCGGCAATATTGGGGTCCTAAAGGTGGAGTAACTTTATCGGGAGGAGAACCAATGTTTCAACCAGATTTCACTAGAGCGGTACTCCAACAATGCCATAATTCGTATATCCACACGGCAATGGAGACTTCAGGATATGCTGCGTGGATACACTACAAAAAGGTTTTAGATTACCTTGAATGGATATTCTTTGACCTTAAGCATATGGACCAAAAGATGCACAAGATGGGTACGGGTCTTTCAAACAAGCTTATCCTTAACAATGCCCGTAAGATTGCATCTCAAAAAGAATATAAATTGGTATTTCGGATGCCTATAATCCCTGGATTCAACGATTCGTTAGAGAACATAATTGCAACTGCTGAATTTTTAAATAGTATTGATATGAAAGAAATCAACATTCTTCCTTTACATCATCTCGGATCATCAAAATATGATCTCCTTAGTTTAAAATATTATTACAAAGAACATCTGATAACACCCACTTCTGTACAAATGGAAAAGATTAGGGATATTTTTGGCAATTACTCAATAAAATGCTATATCGGCAGCAATACACCCTTTTAGAACGAAAAAGATTTTGCAAAGGCACATCATGTGCTTTTACCCCGAATTTAAATTATGCATTAAACCCTAATGAGCCATTTGGCATGAGCATGTAATTATGAAGAGGTTTTTCATAGGAAACAGTAAAGACACAGGACTAATGCTCGGGCCAGCAAGATGAAAAAAACTATTTTATTGTATGAATAAGCGCCAATAAGGAAATTTCCCAAAATAACGTTAAAAGTATTGAAACCTGCGCCTCATTGGGAATGTATAACCTAAAAACCGATTGCATGAGGACTACTGAGCATCAACCTGAAGCGTCGGGCGTTCAGCCAGAGGTACGTGACTTCGGCAGAATAACATAATGTATACGGAGGTCGGGATGGTCGCGTGGATGGAAGTGTTTTGTGGGGCGGATCAGATAGCAAAGATATACGAAATCTTTTAGACTGAAAAGGTTTATGCTTTACTAAACTCCCAAATGACTGATCGGTTCCTTTCGGTCCCGGTTCTTTTCCTGTAAATCATTTACTGCCGTTTCGGTAAAACTCCCGAAGGCCCCGTCCACCCCGTCCTTATCCGGGGCGTATATGCCAGAGTTGTAGCCCGGTGTTACCAGCATCAATTACAGGTGTGTGACGTGCTCCGTGTCTTTTGAGTGAAAGTCGGGTCTGCCCATGTGTCCCTTGCCGCCGCCGGATTTGTTCTTTATGTCAAGGGCGGGCAGGGGTCCGGCGTTTTGTGGGTGAAGTGGTGGGATGGGGTGATTTTTATAGGATGTGGTTATAGGTGGATGTGTGGAGTATAATGTTTCAGACGGACAAGATGAAAAATCAGGGTGCAGAGTATTATTTACAGGCCCGGGAATTAATTCCGGGGTATAGGTGACTGCGGGGTAGCTGTACTGCGCATCCTTATTACTTTAAAATTATAGGCATGAAATAAAATAGAAAACTCTATAAAAGAAGTTTTGTGTTTTATATTAAATTGTATTGGGGGATTCAAATGAAGAAAATATTGATAATTTGTGTTTTGATTGTAAGTATTATTTTTATTTCAGGTTGTATTGATGAAGAAAAAGCCAATTCTGAACCCTCAAATAATTCACAATCATCAGGAATACTCATTAAAACAACTCATCCCTACGATAACAACTCATATGCAGAGCTCCTTCGCTTAGTAGAACGTATGTTTACTTATCCTGGAACTCCTATGGAAAAACCCTTTACTTTTCTTCCGGGTGAACTACCTAGTGATTTACCAATAATTATTCCTATTCCTGAGGACGCTACGATTATAGGCAGTACAGTGCGCTTTGAAGATAATTATCAACAAGTTCAGATATTCCTTGATGTACCTAGAGAGCCAAACAAAATTTTGGAATTTTACCGCAATAATTTGAATAAAACTGGATGGAATGAATTAGAAAGTTCTTACCCAGATGAGGGGGGTTTTGTACATTTTCCTTCCATGTCTGAAAGTTCTACTTTCTGCCAAAATGAAAGTGCAGGATCTTCTCTTACAATAACTCCATTTACATCAAATGGAGAAAAGCCAACTGATGTAAGATTAAACTTGGATACCAATCCACGAAATCCAGTATGCAGGATGAGAACCATTGAACCTCATGGAATTAGTGGTGCTGCAGAAATAATGCCAATATTAAAACCACCAAAAGGTGCCCAACAGAAGAGCGGAGGTGGAGGAGGCAGCGATGATCATTGGAATTCAGAAGCCACATTAGAAACTGAACTGAATATAAAGGATTTAGAATCCCATTACCAAAATCAACTTTTGGAAGCACGCTGGGAGTTAAAAGAAAAAACAAGTCAAAGTTCAATTGGATTGAGCACTTGGTCTTTTACTGATGAGTTTGGTGATCAATGGTCAGGCATTCTTTTAATTAACAATCTGGGACAAGAGAAATTGTATTTTGCATATTTCTCAATATATCTAGTTTAATAATTTTTTCTGAATTTAAACAATTTTGTGTAAATAACTATTAAACAGGATTCAAAGCAACAAATCGTTTTATTCAAGTGTAGTAAGACACTATTAGTACGGGGATAGTTATTCAAAAAGGTGTAATATGTTGGGTGAGCTAAAGAAATACTTCTATTTGATATTTTTTGTTATGCTTTTTCTTACCATTAATGAAATTTTTCCAATTGTAGGTGGAGAATACATTTTCGGATCTACTGTTTCAAATGATTCTGAGTATCAAGTCAATCTCGTCAAAGATGTAAAGTATGAACTTAGACTTGTAGAGCTACCTTATCATGGGCCTGAAGCAGTCGATGTATCAATAAGTAGAGGTTCATATGTTGCATTGGAAGAAAAATTTAGGTTGATGCATCCAGAAGGAGATTATCTTCCGTACCGTAAAAGATTCACTGTAAACGAAACTGGAATTTATCAAATACATGTTAAGCCGCTAGATTCCGGAACTTTTAAAATAGGAATTAAGCAATACACATAATCTCCACTCATTTAATCAGAAATTTTATGAAATTGAATCTACGAGTGGCCTCTCTGATGCCCCGGATTTGAGCGTAGCGAAATCCGAGGTCGTTGACGAATTAAAACCACTTAAATAAAATATCAAAAAACCCCCACCCCCATCTCCCCTTACCTATACCACAACCCCTTCTCATTTAGCTCTTCAATCACACCCTTCTTCTTCTCGAACTCCTTGATCCACAGTTCTTTACGCTTGATCTTACCGCTAATAGTCTTAGGCAGTTCCTCAACAAATTCAATCTCCCTCAGATACTTATACGGAGCCGCCACCTGTTTGATATACTGCTGGATATCCCGGTTAGTTTGCAATTGTCTCTTTTACCGTGCTCCAATCATCACCTAATGCCCGGGTCGCAGCTCGGTGTTACCGGCATCTTTTGCAGGTGTGTGACGTGCTCCGGGTCATTTGAGTAAAAGCCGGGTCTGTCCAGTGGTCCATTGCCGCCGCCGGATTTGTTCTTTAGGTCAAAGGCGGGCAGGGGTCAGGGGTTCTCTGGATAGTTGGGTATGTGATTGTAATCGGCTTGTGGTGTGGTAAATGGTTTTGATTGTGGGGGGAGTTAAGGAAGTAGATGTCTTTGAGGAGAATCCGGAAGAATATGTTAGGTAATATAGAAAGATGATGTAGTAATTTGTACGAGTAAGAGACTACACAAGCGCCTGAAGGTATGAACCACTAACCTGACTGAAACAGATTTGCGAAAGTCTTAAATAGCATAAAAAACTTCTCATTTATTGGAGTGTTTCCTATGGCAATGATGGACCTGGGACAAGAAATCCCTTATATGAGTATAACCATCTTTCAGGTATTGTCAGCGATTATCATCCTGATCGTTGGTTTGATAGCTGCAAAGCTAATTACCGCTGTTTTTAAGAAGCAATTAGGGAAGACAAAGCTTCCGGAACTTGTTGTGGAATTTTTAGCCAGGTTCTTAAGTTCCCTGCTTTATGTTATGGTGATATTGCTAACCGCAAGTGCTGTAGGAGTTGTAGTGGGTTCGGTGGTGCTCGGTCTATCTGCAGTCATTGGTTTGATTTTGGGCTTTGGTTTGCAGGATACAATGACAAATTTATTAGCTGGCGTCTGGTTGGCTGCACTCAGGCCTATTGATAAGGGCGAATTTGTAAAAACAAATGGAGAGACCGGAACGGTTAATGCGATCGGAATGATGGCAACCGAGCTTCTGTCATTTGATAATAAATTCATAACAATCCCAAACAAGCTCGTTTGGGGAAGTGTGATAGTTAATTACACGAGGATGCCAACCAGGAGGGTAGATGTTGACGTTGGGGTAAGTTATGGAACTGACCTGGACAGAGCCATACCGATTGCGATGGATACAATGAAGAAACACTCGTTAGTTCTGGGAGACCCGGAATCGGTAGTGGTCGTAACAGAACTTGCGGACTCCTCTGTGAACCTGCAACTTCGTGCCTGGTCGAAAACAGAGGATTATTGGACTGTCAAAGGCGACCTGACCAAAGGAATCTTTGAGGCGTTCAAGACAGAGGGAATAGAAATACCGTTCCCACAGATGGATGTACATCTAACACAGCAGTGAAAATGACAGGGTAAAATAGCATCCGATCCCGACGTTATCTGGTAAGTTTGCACAGAAAGGCTAAGACCTGCAAGGGAGATTAGCGAGCACACACAATAGAAGCATGATCCACAACTACCGACGACTGGATAGCACCTATCTCAACCTGTTATTACAATCTGTATATGGCTGTTTAGATAGAGATCGACCGCAGAAAGCATCTGTGTATGTGCCAACGGGCTCTCTTCCAGCTGCGCTCTAAACGCAAGAAAAAGATTCCTGGCGCGTCTTGGCATATTTTCAATACCTGCCAGTGCTCCTATTTGAAATAGATTCTCTGCGGCAATCGAGTTTCCAGAGGGAACCGGACCGTCGTAAGCCTCTTTTATGGATGTGAGGATCTCTGTTTCACCGTGGCGATTGAAGAACATGGATTTTACTAAACTCCCAAATGACTGATCGGTTCCTTTTGGTCTCGGTTCTTTTCCTGGAAATCATTTGCTGACGTTTCGGTAAAACTCCCGAAGGCTCTATCCACCCCGTCCTTATCCGGGCCGTATATGCCCGGGTCGCAGCCCGGTGTTACCGGCATCTTTTGCAGGTGTGTGACGAGTTCCGTGTTTTTTGAGTAACAGTTGGGTCTGCCCCGGCGTCCCTTGCCGCCCCCGGATTTGTTCTTAAAGTAAGGGGCGGGTAGAGTCTTGCGTTTTTTGGGTGAAGTTGTGGGTTGGGTTAATTTTTATAAGATGTGGTTATAGGTGGATGTGTGGAGTATTGTGTTTCAGACGGACAAGATGAAAAAATTGGGAGAAATGAAATGAAATTACAAATCAGAAAAGCTATGAGCATATCATTCATAGTCATTTTCGCTACAATATGTATTGCGATACCAGCGGCTGCTGCTGAATTTGAACAAAGTGATGCTGGTTTAACAGTATTCGAAATGCCGGAGCTTGACATTCAAAAAACGTATGTATACAACACCACTTATGACTATTTTGTTCCATCTAGGATTGGACATGAAGCAGTGTTGTACTGGGGTGAAAAAGATGGTGATGACTATCTATCCATAATAGAAAAGCTTAACGGCGGCGAGATAACGAACTATGGAATGGATGTTGAAAATGAAGATATAACCCTGAGAAAATTATATGATTGGAACGGATCTGTCATTTTCATGGATCTGGAATTTGAGCCAGAATCATTATTTATCGATTACCCGCTGTGGGTCGGAAAAACATGGGACCGAGATGAGGTCAATTTTTCAGGATACGTATGGGTGGGGGCCCCAGATCCTGTTTTTGTTAGTGCATCAACATATGGATTTGCAAGTATTATTTCTGAAGAATATATTACTGTACCTGCAGGTACTGTTCACTGCATGTTGCTTGAAACGATTATGTACTCTCGGATGGGTGAAAATAAACAAAAGATCTGGTTGATGGAAAACGGGTTTTTTGCCAAACGTCAGTTATATCATGATGGTATATTCAAGGAAGAACTTGTACTAAAGCCAGTAAAGGCTAGGGTTGATATCAAACCAGAAACTTTAAATCTTCACAGCAAAGGAAAGTTCACCGCATTCATCGAGCTACCTTATGGTTTTGATGTTGCTGATATAGATCTCACCACGATTGAATGCGAAGGAGCTCAGGCTATTGCGGGACACGTTGTTGATAATAAGCTTATAGTCAAGTTCAACACCCAAGACATAGTAGATGCAGCAACTGGCAATACAGCCTTGCTAACAATAACTGGAAAATTCGATGATGGGATACTATTCGAAGGCTTTGATACAATAAGTGTGAGAGTTAAATAGAAAGAAAAGATAAATAAAAAATATA
>Ga0255393_10157_pt1 | contig 10421 bp, 11 predicted proteins | sample ANMaggSeSYBR01C8_FD_182122 | JGI IMG/M metagenome (GOLD analysis project Ga0255393, IMG submission 182122) | Sediment cell enrichment communities from methane seep in Santa Monica Basin, California, United Staets - ANME aggregate JGI... | ecosystem: Environmental > Aquatic > Marine > Cold seeps >... | reverse complement strand
GAAATGGTTTTAACCGGTAAGATTAATACTCGTTTAGTAGCAGAGATTAATTTCTGTATTTCCGAAGGTTCGGGAAATGGAGTAAAGGGTATAGGCCTGAGCGGGGAAGATGCTCAGCTTTTAACAGTTAAGAAACACCGAGTCCCGGAGTTGGGATTGGTAGGAGAAGTGGAAAAAATTGATCCCGAAATATTAACAATTTTATTGGAAAAGAATTATATCCCGGTAATTGCTACGGTCGGAGTGGATAAAGAAGGGATTAGATATAACATCAATGCTGACATAGTAGCTGGCCAGATAGCCATCTCTCTGCAAGCAGAGAAGCTGATATATTTGAGCGATGTGGATGGGATATTTAAAGATTTTGAAGATCCAACTTCCCTAATTAGTAGTTTATCTATTGATCAAGCGAAGGGATTAATTAAATCCGGGAAGATTCAAAAAGGGATGATTCCTAAAGTAGATTCAGCTATTCAAGCCTTAGAGGGTGGAGTGAATAAAGTGCATTTTTTAAATGGTAAGCGTACTCATTCTGTTTTATTAGAGTTGTTTACTGATAGCGGAATAGGAACAGAAATTATCCCCTAATCAGTATAATCACTTAATATAAATTTTAAATAAGGAGAACTAAAGATTATGAAAACTAAAGAATTAATAAGAAGCGAAAAAAAATATTTAATGCAAACCTATGGTAGGCCAGGTATGGTATTGGACAAAGGTGAAGGGATGAAGGTATGGGATCTGGAAGGAAAGCAATACTACGATTTTATCGGTGGGATAGCAGTAAATGCCCTGGGGTACAGTCATCCTAAATTAGTTCAGGCCATTAAAAATCAGGCAGAAAAATTAATCCATTGTTCCAATCTTTATTATAGCGAACCACAGATAATTTTAGCTCAGATATTGATAGAGCTTTCTTGTGGGGACAAAGTATTTTTTGCTAACAGCGGGGCAGAGGTAAACGAAGGTGCAATCAAATTAGCAGTTAAATATTTTAAAGAGCAAAACAAAGATAAACATAAAATAATTTATATGAAAGATTCTTTTCATGGAAGAACCATCGGTACTTTAGCAGCAACCGGGAAATATAAATACCAGAAAGATTATCTTCCCCTTTTGCCTAAATTTAAGCAAGCTATATTTAACGATCTTAATTCAGTTAAAGAAGTAGTTGATGATCAGGTAGCAGCAATTATAGTAGAACCGATTCAGGGTGAGGGCGGAATTAATATTACCAGTAAAGAATTTATAGAAGGATTAAGAGAGTTATGCAACAAAAAGGATATGTTATTGATTTTTGATGAAATCCAATGTGGCCTGGGAAGAACCGGAAAAGTATTTGCTTACCAATATTACAATGTAGAGCCGGATATCTTAACTCTTGCTAAATCCTTAGGAGGGGGATTACCTATCGGAGCTTTGATTGCTAAAGAGAAAATAGCCTCCTCTTTTAAACCCGGTGATCACGGAACTACTTTTGGTGGTAACCCTGTGGCCTGTGCAGCAGCAATTGCTAATTTGAAGGTATTACAGGAAGAAAATTTGTTAGCTAAATGTCAAGAGAAAGGAGAATATTTTAAAAAGAAATTAGAAGAGCTTAAGGAAAAATATTCTGAATATATCAAAGAAATAAGAGTATTAGGCTTGATGGTGGGATTAGAAATAAAAAAAGATGGTCCGGAGGTGGTTAAAAAATGCTTAGAAGAGGGAGTATTAATTAATTGTACTGCTGGTAATGTATTACGCTTTCTACCGTCGTTAATTGTAAAGGAAGAAGAAATAGATTATCTAATAGGAGTATTGGATAAAATTTTTAAAAAAATGTAATAATGTCATTCCCGCGGAAGCGGGAATCTATAATCGCGTTAGAGGATATAAATCTCTGTTTTTAAAAAAAATAATAAAAAATAAAAAGGAGAAAAGGAAAAATGAAAAAAATGAAAAAAGTAGTATTGGCTTATTCAGGAGGACTAGATACTTCTGTAGCCATTAAATGGCTAAAAGATAATTATTGTGATGAAGTGATTGCAGTGGCGGTTGACGTAGGTCAACAGAGTGATTTAGAATATATAAAAGAAAAAGCCCTTAAAGTTGGAGCGAGTAAATCTTACGTTATTGATGCCAAAGAAGAATTTACAAAGGAATATGTTCTATTAGGGCTGCAAGCAGGTGCGGTTTATGAGTCAAATTATCCTTTAGCTACTGCTTATTCTCGACCTTTAATCTCCAAAATTATGGTTGAGATTGCTGAAAAAGAACAGGCAGAAGCTATTGTGCACGGCTGTACCGGTAAGGGTAATGATCAGGTGAGATTTGAAGTTTCTATTGCTGCTCTAAATCCTAAATTGCAGGTAATTGCTCCGGCTCGAGAGTGGGGATTTACCCGGGACGAAGAGATTGAATATGCTAAAAAATATAATATTCCTGTCCCCGTAGATGTAGATAATCCTTACAGTGTTGACCAGAACTTATGGGGCAGATCTATTGAATGCGGAATATTAGAAGATCCCTGGGTAGAGCCACCGGAAGAGGGAGTTTATGAATGGACGGTAAGTCCGGAGAAGGCTCCTGACAAACCAACTTATCTGGAGATATATTTTGAAAAAGGAGTGCCGCAGAGTATAAATGGAGAGAAGATGTCTCTGACAAATTTAATTTTGAGCTTAAATAAAATTGGAGGAGAAAATGGAGTAGGACGAGTAGATATGGTAGAGAACAGATTAGTAGGGATTAAATCTCGAGAGATCTATGAATGTCCGGGTGCAACTATCTTATTAAAGACATATCAGTCTTTGGAAGGATTGGTTTATCCTCGAGAATTATCCCATTTTAAACAGATTATTTCTCAAAAATACTCTGAATTGACTTACTATGGTCTATGGTTTTCTGCCTTGAAAGAAGCTCTGGATGGTTTTGTAAAAGTGATTAAAGAGAAGGTAACCGGGACCATAAAAGTAAAATTATTCAAAGGTAATTGTGTGGTAGTAGGTAGAAAATCTGAAAATTCTCTATACGATTTTAACTTGGCTACTTATGACCAGGGAGATACCTTCAATCAAGATTTTGCCAAGGGATTTATTGAACTATGGGGCCTACCTACCAAAGTATATTCTTCGGTAAGCAGGAAAAGTATATAGTATATAGTATATAGCAAAGAAAAAGAAAAGAATACCAGAAATAAATATCGTATGGTGTATAGGAAATGCTGTAACAAGTAATAAGTAATGAGTAATGAGAGGAAAGAGTTAGTTGGTTACATGGTTACTTGGTTAGTTAGTTTGGGAAAGAAAAGAGAAGAAAGAATACAAAAGATAAGAGTATTGTGTATCGAGAATTAATTACTTGATTAATTAATTTATCAGTAAAATGAGGGTTGCAAGGTTGAAAAAAGAAGTTGGGGCGTATTGCCATACGCCCTTGACTTTAATCTGTGCTAGTAATCTGCGTATTCAAATATTGTATCAGGAGGAGGAAGATGGAAAAACTATGGGGCGGAAGATTTAAAAAAAATATAAACAAGGAGATGGAAAAATTTATCTCCTCCCTCTCTTTTGACAAAAAATTAGTTAGATACGATCTCTTGGGGAGTATCGCTCATGTCCAAATGTTAGGGAAATGCAAAATTATCAGTAAGGAAGAAGAAAATAAAATCGTTGAGGGATTAAAGCAAATCCTGAAAGAAGTGCAAGAGAACAAGTTAGAAATTGCAGCTGGAGAAGCAGAAGATATTCACTCCTGGGTGGAAAATAAATTAAAAGAAAAAATTGGGACTGTTGCCGGGAAGTTACATATTGCCCGAAGTAGAAATGACCAGATAGCCCTCGATGAGCGGATGTATTTAAAAGAAGAAGTTTTAAAAATCCAGGATTTACTTAAAGATTTACAGAAATCACTTTTGATAACAGCCTGGAAAAATTTGGGAGTAATTATGCCCGGTTATACCCACCTTCAGCATGCCCAACCACTACTTTTTTCTCACTACCTGATGGCCTATTTTTATATGTTTGAGCGGGATAAGGGAAGGATGCAAGATTTGTATAAAAGGATAGATGTTCTACCCCTGGGCTCTGCTGCTTTAGCAGGTACCTCTTTCCCTATTGATAGGAAATTTGTAGCTAAACAACTTAGTTTTAGCAAGGTTTCAGAAAATAGCCTTGATGCAGTGAGTGATAGAGATTTTATTTTAGAGTTTTTATCGGCTTCAGCCATCTTGACGATGCATTTAAGTCGTTTAGGAGAAGAATTAGTCTTATGGTCATCGCAGGAATTCAATTTTATAGAATTAGATGATTCTTTCTGTACCGGAAGCAGTATTATGCCTCAGAAGAAAAAAATCCTGATGCTGCAGAATTAATCAGAGGAAAAACCGGGCGGGTCTATGGAAATTTAATAAATCTTCTAACCACGATGAAGGCTTTACCTTTAGCTTATAACCACGATATGCAAGAGGACAAGGAGCCTTTATTTGATACTGTATCTACTTTAGAAACTTCTTTATTCTTAATGAGTAAGATGATAGAGACTATGCAGGTTAATAAAGAAAAGATGGAGAAGAGCACCAAAGATGATTTTTCAACTGCTACCGAATTAGCAGATTATTTAGTGAAAGAGGGTTTATCTTTTAGAGAAGCCCATAAATTAGTAGGCGTTATGGTTATTTATTGTTTAGAAAACAAAAAAAATTTGGAGAATTTAACTCTTTCGGAATTGAAATCTTTTCATGAAGTTTTTAACGAAAAAGCTTTAGAAGTATTGAAACCCCAATCTGCTATTGAGGCTAAAGACTCTTTTGGAGGGACTTCCTTAAAAAGAGTGGAAGAGTCTATCCAAAAAGCTAAAAAGATATTGAAACAAAAATAATAATTAATACTTGCTTATTCTAATATTATTTTTCCACTTTTATCATTTCATAGGAATTTAATTTTTAATATCCTTCCTTTGTCGTTCCCTCAAAAGAGGCAACCCAGTATATTTCCTCATTTTTTCTCTTATCAAAAAGAGTAAGCAAAGCAAGGGTTAAAGAAACTTTCAGAGAAAATATTAAAAAAAATTGAAAAATATTCCAAAAAAAGAAGGATTTTTGAAATAAATGTGGTATAGTATAATGTATAATGTATAATGTATACAATTATCCAGCTTAGATCTAAATTCTAAAATATAAAATAGATTATACCTTAGGATAAGGAGACATTAAGGGTGGAAAATAATTTAAAAATAGAAGGATATGAATTATTAAGCCAAAAAGTTTATCGGGCACTAAAAACAGAAATTATAAAAGGTTCATTAAAACCGGGAACCAAGCTATCAGAAGGAAAAATTGCTGAGCAGATGGGGGTGAGTAGAACCCCAATTCGAGAAGCTTTACGAGAATTAGCTGCTGAAGGATTTGTTAAAATAAATCCCAATCAAGGAGTCGTGGTAAGCAATGCTTCCATTGAGGATGTTCAAGAGGTTTTGCAAATTCGTGGTGTTTTAGAAGGCTTGGCTGCTAGATTAGCCGCTACTATAATTACTAAGGAAAAAATAAAAGAGTTAGAAAGTTTCAATAAGAATATGGAAAAATTTATTAGCAAGAATGATATCCTAAATATTGGTGAAGAATCTGAAAAATTTCATAGACTAATTTTAGATATTAGCGGGAATAACCGATTAATTCGGATTCGAAAAAAACTTAGATGACCAGATCCATAGGTATCGGAGCATATCACTTAATATCCCCGGAAGACCAGAATATGCCTTAGAGGAACATAAGAAAATTACAGAAGCATTAAAGCAAGGCGATTTAGAAAAAGCAGATGAATTAAGTAAAACGCATATTGAGAATGTATTAAAAAATATTTTAACTCATGAAATTAAAAAATGAGCTGAAATAATTTTTATATGCTAAAAATCCACAAAATAAATTTAATGTGGAAATTATATTATGTAAAAATATTTTACAATAAAAAACTTATGTAAAATAGTTGCTTATAAGTGATGAAATAGAGATAAAAGGAATAAATGATTATGGAATTATCAATTTCGCAAAAATGTTCTAATTTTGTTCATTCAATTAATTGGAGTGATATCCCTGGGGGGGTTAGAGAAAAAAGTAAATACTACTTTCTTGATTGGATGGGGGCTCTTGTAGCCGGTTCTTCTACTAAAGAAGCTTCCATAATTCGGGAATTAATAAGTGATCAAGGTGGAGCACCACAAGCAAATATAATGGGATTAAAACAAAAAACTTCAATTTTAAATGCAGCTCTTGGTAATGGTTACATTTCGCACATTTTAGAGGTTGATGACCTTCATAAAAAGTCAATCAGTCACCCCGCAGCTCCCATTGATTCAGCTGCATTAAGTGTAGCTCAAAGCATAAATGCTTCGGGTAAAGATTTGCTTTTAGCAATTATTCTTGGTTATGAAATTATGCTTCGGATTGGAGAAGCAGTTACTCCCTCACACTATAAAATGTGGCATACCACAGCTACATGTGGGACATTTGGTGCTGCAGTAGCGGCAGGTAAATTATTAAAGTTAAATAAAATTGAACTTACTAATGCATTGGGTAATGCAGGGACACAGGCTGCAGGTCTATGGGAATTTTTAAAAAGTGGAGCAATGAGTAAATATTTACATACCGGGAAAGCTGCTATGAACGGAGTTTTATCTTCTTTGTTAGCAAAAAGGGGATATACTGGGGCTATTAAAATATTCGAAGGAGAGTGTGGATTTTTTAAGGCATATTCAACTGAAAAACATCCAGAGGAAAAATTTAAGAATTTAGGGAAACCTTTTAAAATTCTAGAAACTTCAATTAAAAATTATGCTTCTTGTACTCATACTCATACTGCCATTGATTCCGCTTTATCTATTATAAATGATCAGCACCTCAACCTAGATCAAATAATTAAAATTAAAGTATATACTTATGATAATGCAAAAAGGATTGCAGGATTTAAAAATCCAAAAAAAGCTCAATTGAAGCAAAATTTAGCTTACATTATTGTGTGGCATCCGCTATTTATTATGGTAAAGTTAACCTTAATAGCTTTGCACTAAATAAAATAAATAATCCGGAAATTAAAAAAATAATCGAGAAAATTGAAATTATTATAAAGGAGGAATTGACAAAACTTCATCCAGAAAAATGGCCAGCAAGATTAGAGATTTATACAAAAGATAACCGCATATATAAGGCAGGATTTGATTATCCAAAAGGTGCTCCAGAGAATCCTTTATCTCGCGAAGAACTTCAGCAACGTTTTATTGATTTTTCAACACCTACTATTAGTTATTCTGAAGCAAAAACCATAATGGAAAAAATACTTAAAATTGAAGAAATAATTGACATTAATCAATTGTTTACAAAATAATATAAAAAAAAAGGAAAGGAAAGTAGAATATGTTTTGGACACAAGAAAAGTTATATGAGGAAATTTACAATTTAATTGTCGATACTTGTTTAAATATTGCTCCTGATGCAAAAGATCTTCTTCAACAAACTCTGAAAAAAGAAACAAATGATACTGCAAAAAGTATGTTGCAAACCATGTTAGATGATACTGAAATGGCAAGCAAACTAAGTAAACCTATTTGTCAATCCCCAGGTTATGCAACAATTTATATTTCTTTTGGTGAGAATGTAAACTTAGAAGAGATTAAAGAACTTAAAGAGATATATGCAGAAGTACTTAGTAAAGCAACTAAAAATGGCTACTTACGACCTAGTATGGTTCATCCGTTAACCCGTAAAAATCCGGGAGATAATTCAGGTATTGGAGTTCCAAATTTTGAGATAAAATTTGTTAAAGGGCAAAAGTATATAGAGCATATTTTAAGTTTTAAAGGGTGTGGAGCAGAACTGGGTAATGCAATGAAAATTATGACTACTGCTCAGCTGGGTAAAAATTATGTAGGACTTAAGAAACTAGTAATAGAGACTGCATTAGCTGCTGGAGGAAAACCATGTCCGCCATATGTGATTGGATTGGGAATTGGCGGTCAAATGGATATAGCCTGCAAGCTTGCTCGTCAGGCAGTGAGCATAAGAGATTGGAGAGATTCTAATTCTGATCCGATGTTAAAAAAATTAGAAGAAGAACTTTGTGAAAAAATAAATTCACTTAAAATTGGAGCAGCAGGTACCGGGGGGGATACTTCATGTTTAGCTGTAAAGATTGAAATGGTAAGCACACACACAGCTATTTTACCAATCGGAATATCTTTTCATTGTTGGGTAGCACGCCGTGGTGGTTTGAGGCTTTATCCTGACGGTAAAAAAGAAATATTATTTAGGGGGAATTGATGATGAAAGAAGTTAAATTAAGTACTGCTCTTAGAGAAGAAGATATCCGAGATCTTAGAATAGGGGATGTGGTTTATATTAGTGGAATTATTTGTACTTCTCGTGATATGGGACATTTAAAAATGATAGATGTTACTGAAAAAAGTGAAAAATTACCAATAGATTTTCAGGGAGGAGCAATATTTCACGCCGGTCCTGTTGTAAAAAAACAAGGAGATAGGTATGAAGTCGTTGTCATCGGCCCAACAACCAGTATTCGGATGGAACCTTATTCTGATTTTATTGGTGGATTAGGAGTGAAAGCAATTATTGGCAAAGGAGGCATGGAAGAAGGTACCTCTGAAGCTTTAAAGAAATATGGGATGGTATATCTACAAGCGCCTCCGGGTTGCGCCGTGGTATTAGGAGAAAAAATTAAAAGGGTCAAAGATGTATTTTGGATGGAATTGGGCGTACCTGAGGCACTATGGGTTTTAGAAGTAGAAAATTTCGGGCCTTTGGTTGTAGGAATGGACTCTGAAGGTAATAGTATTTATCGGGATATAAAAATTAAGGGAAAAAAATTAATAGAAAAAAATGTTTTAGGAAGGTAGGTAAAAAATAAATGCGTGAAGTAAATGCAAAACAAATTAAAGAAAAAGTAAAAGAGCTTTTTCTTAATGCCAATTATTGTATTGGTGAAGATGTATTAAATAGTATTAAGGAAGCATCACTTAAAGAAACTTCAGAAACCGGGAAAAATGTGCTTAGCATGATCTTACAAAATTATAAAGTTGCAGCCGAAGAAAAGATTGCTATTTGCCAGGATACTGGATTAGCAATTCTCTTTATTAAATTAGGACAAGAAGTACATGTTAATGGTAATTGGGAAGAAGCCATCAATAAAGGTGTGAAGGAAGCATATATTGATGGCTATCTTAGAAAATCAGCTGTTACTGATCCGGTATTCGACCGTAAAAACACTAAAACAAATTGTCCAGCAATTATCTATACAGATATAGTTCCTGGCGATAAAATAGAATTTTTAGTTACTCCCAAAGGATTTGGCAGCGAAAATATGAGTAGATTGGCAATGATGAAGCCTGCTGATGGACCAGAAGGAATAGTTAATTTTATAGTTGAAACTGTTAAAATAGCTGGTCCTAATCCCTGCCCGCCAACTATCGTAGGAGTATGTGTTGGAGGAACTACAGACCAAGCAAGTGTTACGGCAAAGAAAGCAACATTACGAAAAGTAGGTGAGCATAACCCTGATCAACGATATGCAGATATGGAAAAACAGGCTTTAGAGAAAATTAATAATTTAGGGATTGGTCCTGCAGGATTAGGTGGCAATACTACATCATTATGGGTAAATATCGATTACAAACCTACTCATATAGCAGGTATGCCTGTAGCAGTAAATATATGTTGTCATGCTGCGCGTCATGCAAGTGGCATAATATAAATAAATAAAAGAGGAGAAGTAAAATGGAAAAAATAAAAAAAATAAAAACACCATTGAGCAATGAAGTAATAGAAGATTTAAAAGCAGGAGAGAATGTTAGTATTACAGGATATATTTATACGGGTAGAGATGCTGCACATAAAAGATTAATAGAATTATTAAAGGAAGGCAAAAAGTTGCCTATTGAAGTTAATGGGCAAGTTATTTATTATGTAGGACCAGCTCCGACACCACCCGGATATAAATGTGGCTCCGCAGGTCCAACTACTAGCTACCGGATGGATCCCTATACCCCAGCCTTACTAGATTTAGGGCTTAAAGGTATGATAGGAAAAGGTCTTCGTTCGAAAGAAGTAGTTGAAAGTATGAAGAAAAATGGCGCTATATATTTTGCTGCAATTGGTGGCGTTGCGGCAGTTATTGCCAAAAGTATTAAAAGTTCGGAAGTGATTGCATATGAAGATTTAGGTCCAGAGGCTATTCATAAATATTATGTAGAAGACTTTCCGGTAATAGTATGTATAGATGCTAAAGGCAATAATTTATACGAAACAGAACCACCAAAATATAGAAAATAATTAAACTAATAAAAAGGAGAATAAATAAAATGAACATTAACGAAGAAGCTTTAAAGTTACACGAAGAGAACAGAGGAAAGATCGAAGTGATTAGTAAGACCTAAAA
>Ga0255393_10156_pt1 | contig 10465 bp, 7 predicted proteins | sample ANMaggSeSYBR01C8_FD_182122 | JGI IMG/M metagenome (GOLD analysis project Ga0255393, IMG submission 182122) | Sediment cell enrichment communities from methane seep in Santa Monica Basin, California, United Staets - ANME aggregate JGI... | ecosystem: Environmental > Aquatic > Marine > Cold seeps >... | reverse complement strand
AGTGTTCAGATTGCGGGCCCATTGTGGTGTATTTTTAATAGAAACCTTTTTCAGGGGGGGGATCCGCCACAATAAAGCGAAAAGGAATAATCCTACAAGGATGACAGGATGAATAATATCTCCCTTTGAAGCCAATATTATGTGGACAATGATCAAGGCGGTAATTATGTATACCATGTTGTGAATACGTTTCCACCAAATACCCAATATTTTTTTAATCGTCTGCAATGAAGATAAGGCGAGGGGAAGTAACAGGGTTAATGCTGCTAATCCAATTTGCAGAAATGTTTTTTGAGTTAACTCTGGAAGTATCCAGGACAAATTTAATTCATAGTCAATCACTGAAAAAATGAGAAAATGGACGAGCGAATAATAAAATGTGTATAATCCAACAATTTTTCTTATGCGGATAAAAACACTCATTTTAAAAATGTTATTTAATGGTGTGCAAAATAGTGAAAATATTAACAGGTAAATGGCAGTTCGGCCTGTAATGATTGTAACAGTCTGGATAGGGTTTGCGGATAGAGAACCTTGGATTAGAAGAAATCCTGTAAAAATTGCAGGCAGAAGAGAAAAAAGGTTGATGATGATTTGAATTCTTGATACTTTCATTTAAAAGTTAGCTTTCAGATCCATTCCTTCGTACAAGTAGGCTACTTTTTCGCCGTACCCATTAAAAAGCTGCGTGTTGATCCTTCCAGATTGTCCTATGCGCCGCTCAGTGGCTTGAGACCAGCGGGGATGATCTACATTGGGATTTACGTTTGCATGAAACCCATATTCTGTTGGCCCAACTGCCATCCATAATGAGGTGGGCATTTCGGCAACCAGATCGATACGGACGATGCTTTTTATGGATTTAAATCCATATTTCCATGGAACCACTAAACGTATCGGGGCGCCGTTCTGTGAGGTTAGATCTTTCCCATATATTCCCGTGGATAAAAGAGTTAGATCATGCATGGCTTCATCCATCCGCAATCCCTCAATATATGGCCACGGATAAGATGGGTTATTTTGTCCGGGCATTTGTTGTGGATCATATATGGTTTCAAACCGCACATATTTTGCATCAGATGTAGGTTCAACAATATCCAGCAGTTTCTTTAGCGGGAATCCAATCCAAGGAATAACCATTGACCAGGCTTCCACACACCGCATTCTATATATACGCTGTTCTTGTTCAAAGAGGTTTTTTATTTCGTCAACGTCAAATACTCGCGGATTATTTACATATCCATCAACACGCACAATCCAGGGTGAGGTAATAAAATCTTCCGCAAGTTTTGTGGGTTGGGTCTTGCCTGTTGAGAATTCGTAAAAATTTGTGTAGCTAATAATATCTTCATACCTTGTTGCTGAAAAACCCTGATCGTCTACCAGACTATCAATTACCTTGGTTACATTCGAATCTGATGTTTCCACCTGATTCTCTGAGTTTGCATTGGGGGAACAAGAGGTTAACAGGAAAGATGCAGCCGTAGTTTTTAATGCGCCCTTAATGAATCTGCGCCTGGAAGTATAAAATGTTTCAGGTGTAATTCTTGAGGAAGGTATTTTGTTTTTCATGGGAGAATGCTTTTGAATACCCTAATTAAGTGTCCAATAGCTGATTTCATCCATGTAGATCGTGAATCCTGGCGTTTGCCTCGCGTTAATGAACAACCCAAAATGACCGTTATTTATTAATGTGGATTCGTTAACCTCTTGAAGCAGATTGTTGTTAACATATAAACGAATGATCGGTCCTTTGATCCATATGCCCAGTGTATTGGTTTGGTTTGGGCCTTTGTGAATTTTTTCACTTGAGGGCATGCTTAAGAGCATGGATGAGCCATTATTTGACCAACGCCGGATGTCATAATGCCCATCACAAGTTACATGAAAATAATACGCGAAACCACTTTCATAATCAGGAGCTCTCACAACAAGCCCATATTGGTCATCTTTTGAACAATCTGCAACCTCGAAAGTTGCCTCTAGATATGCATCCTGAAATGTGAGGTAAGTTAACCACCAATTATATCCTTTCCCAATAGCAGCCGCTTTCATGGAAAGTTTTCCGCTGCTCATTGACAAAGTTGTATTGCCAATTTCCATGTCGCCTGAATCAAGGCTCCAATATTGTCCAGTGGAGAGATCATCATGCCAGGTTGGTTGTCCCAGGTCTTGTTTAGGGTCATCGGGTGGAACAGGTGTGTTTGTTGCAGTTGCCAATGATTCATCTTTTGTTTCAACAGTACTTGACTCAGTTACTTGCTGGTTTATTTTTTGATCAAGAGCGGTTGCAGTGAGTGAGATGGCAACCTGTGTTGCGGTTTTATCATCAAAGGAATCGGTGGGAAATGAGATCGAACACGCTACTACAGTTATTAGAACCAATGAAAATAGAAAGACTTTCTTCATGACTATCCTCGTTTTGTAACCCTTGCATAATTATATAGGATAAAAAAACATGGAATCCTCTGAATTTGTATTTTGTGTTCATGTATAATGCGGATGAGATGAAAATGAATGATTCTGGTAAGCCGGTCTTGGCGGTTGATTGGGGAAGAAAGCGGCTTGGTTTAGCTGTTAGTGATCCCAACTTGACGCTCGCTCGTCCGTTAGAAGTAATCGCCCATATTTCACGCGGAAAAGACGCTGAGAGAATTTTGAAGATTGCTCAAGATAATAATGTGGGTATGATTATTGTTGGTGTGACCTATGATGACAATTGTACGCCAACTTATAGCGGCCGAAGTGCAATGCGGTTGTTAGAAGAAATCAGGAATTCAGGGTCAATCCCGGTTGTTGCATGGAACGAGGAGGGCTCCACTCGCGCAGCTATTTCATCACGCGTGAAAATTGGAAGTTCAAGGAAAAAACGAAAAGGGCACCATGATTCGATAGCTGCTGCTATCTTTTTACAAAATTTCTTAGACTCGGAATTAGAAAAATGATTGGAATAGAGAAACAGAAAGCAATACTTGCTTTTTCATTGATCTTCGCTGCGGCCATTTTTTTTACTTGTGTGTATTTCCTCGTTATTTGGCTGCCTTCCAGTACAGCCCAAGTATTTGGTGATCCTGACCCTGGGTTGGATACATCACATCGGATTATTCTTAGCGCTCGTTTGCTAATTCATCGAAAGGATTTGACCACTAATCTTGAATTAGGTGATCGCTCAATACCATTTTTAATCGACTCTGGCCAATCAGCCAGCATGGTTGCAGAAAAACTAGAAATTGCAGGATTTATCCCTGAAGCGGACTCCCTGATTAATTATTGGCTTTATAAAGGACAAGACCGATTAATTCAAACAGGAGTGTATCTAATTCAAACGAGTACAACCCCGCTTTCAATTGCTATAAACTTGGTGAATAATTCTCCTGAGGAGATTCATTTTGCTTTCTTAGCAGGGTGGAGGAAAGAGGAAGTTGAAAACCTCTTGTTTAACACAGATATCTTTCCACATGATGTGGATTTTAAGGAAGTAGAAAAATTAAGCCTTGGTTCTTGTTTTCCCATAGAATTGAATACATTATCTTCAATTGAAGGGTTTTTATTCCCGGGAGAATATCAATTGGCAAAAAACCTTTCACAAGGGGAAATCCTTTGCTCTTTCACTGAGCGATTTTTTGAATCAATTCCACCGAATTATGCAGAGTTGGTTAAGGAACAAGGATTAACCTTATATGAAGCAGTGATTCTTGCCTCAATAGTCCAAAGAGAAGTTATTAATCCAGAGGAAGCACCACTCATAGCTGGTGTATTCATCAACCGTTTGAATGCTCACATGCTGCTTCAAAGCGATCCTACAGTGCAGTATGCGATTGCATCAGATGCGAAACAATTGGGTTGGTGGAAAAGTCCGTTGGAATCTAATGATCTCGAGTTAGATTCCCCTTATAACACATATGTAAATAATGGTCTTCCTCCTACACCAATCTGTAATCCTGACCTAAATTCGCTTCTTTCTGTTGCGTTTCCAGAGAGGACCAATTACCTTTTCTTTCGGGCATCTTGTGACCAATCGGGCAGCCACATATTTAACGAAACGTATCAACAGCATGTAGAAGCTGCGTGTAATTAATTTTTATAAAAACAATAAAATGGTTACGATTATTTTGGTATGTAGCGAATAATTGTCTAATCCGTTTACTGACAATACTCCTGTCAATCAAATTCCGGGAAATTTCAACATCGATTATATATTTTCTAATAAGGAAATTTTTAATAACCCGAGAGATAATTGGTGCGGAGATCTTTTTTATTGGAAATTGTCAATCCCGTAACTGAGTTGGAAAAATTATCAGATCAAGAGACAAAATTGAACTAATTTTTGTTTTCTATTAAGAATCGATTATTTTCAAAGTTAATTTCTTTTATCCACTCAATGAGTTTTGGCGTGATTGATTTTGGACTCATTCTCCATGCCCAATTTCCCAGGGGAACAGAGGGGGTGTTCATTCTAGAGTTATTTCCAAGATTGAGAAAATCTTGCATTGGAGCAATCGCGTAAACAGCGGGAGATTCCCAAATTGCTTGGATCATCATTTGGGCAATTTTCTCTTTCTTTCCACCGAGATATCGCAAACATGATTCTTTTAACGCCTCAGGGGAAGAATCAAACCATCCCCTGGTTGGAGGATTGTCATGTGTCCCGGTATATGCTACGCAATTGGCCGGGAAATTCTCCGGAAGATTTTCTCTATTCCCGCTTTCTCCAAATCCAAATTGCATAATTCTCATGCCGGGCATTTTATAATGATCCCGCAGCTCTATTACATCAGGAGTAATCACCCCTAAATCTTCTGCAAAAAATGGGAGATCATTGATGTTGTTTTTTATTGCATCGAAAAATGCGTACATAGGTCCTTCTACCCATTTTCCATCCTTTGCGGTAAGAGAATCCCTGGGGATTTCCCATGCTGCGGAAAAACCCCTGAAATGATCCAGGCGAATTACATCGACCATTTGTCTCATGTATTTGACCCGATTGATCCACCAGAAAAAATCATTTTGTTTGTGCTCTTCCCATGCGTATAATGGATTTCCCCAAAGCTGTCCGTCAGACGAAAAATAATCCGGAGGAACTCCTGCTACTACATAAGGGATTAGATTGGAGTCTAATTGGAATAGGTTCGGATGGCTCCAAACGTCAGCGCTATCGTATCCCATGAAAATTGGAATATCACCAATTACGCGAATACCTTTTTCAAGAGCGTATTTGTGTAATAATTCCCATTGAGTGAAAAAGACAAATTGGATAAACTTCTGATAGTTGATGTCACGATAGTATTTTTCACGAAACTCAGCCAAGGTTTTTTTATCTCGAAACCTAAATTCTTTTGGCCAATGCCTCCAGCTTGATTGCTTGAATTTTTCTCGTATCACCATGAACAGTGAAGAATCATCAAGCCATTTTGAATTTTCAGTTATAAAGCGGTCAAATTGTTTATGCAGATTATTAGAAGCTTTTTGGTTGGCGAATTCTTGGAATGCGATCTTGAATATTCTGTTTTTCCATTCTCCCACCAATTTAAAATCGACAGATTTGTTTGGGAAGTTAGCATGTTGTGCTATATGCTTGGGGTTTAGGAGACCGATATCAATAAAAAATTGTGGATCAATAAATAAAGGGTTGCCTGCGAAAGCTGATAAACCCTGATAGGGAGAATTTCCCTCACCTGGAGGATGATAGGGAAGAATTTGCCAGAGGTTAGTTCCAGTTTCATTGAGAAAATCCACCCAATCGTAAGCACATTTTCCCAGGTCACCAACTCCATAGCTGCTGGGAAGACTACTGATGTGTAATAGGATGCCTGCCGATCTTGCAAATTCCATATTTAATTGGCCTATTTATTAACCCAATAACTCGTTATAAATGTCTGCGTATTTTCTTGCTGACCTGCTCCACGAGTAATCCATTTTCATACCGTTCATTTGGATTGTTAGCCATTGATCTTTGTTCTGGTACATATTTAAGGTAGTCTCTATACAGTTGATGAAATCAGAGGTTGTTGGGTTATCAAACAGAAATCCCGTTCGCTTTGTCTCTGGTTTTGTGATGATTGAATCTTTTAATCCGCCTACTGCATGAGCGATAGGAACACACCCATACCGCATAGCGATCATTTGAGAAAGGCCGCATGGCTCATATAAAGATGGCATAAGAATCATATCTCCTGAAGAATACAACTTTCTAGCGAGTGCGGCATTATACTCAATAAAAGCCCGTATTTTACTCGGTTGTTCACGTTCAAGTGCCTGGAAAGCATGTTCATACCCGTGATGACCAGAACCTAAGATGATGGCGTTCCAATTAAGGTGGGCAATACTTGTAAGGGCATCTAATAATAGGTCAATTCCCTTTTGATTTTCTAGTCGTGAAATAACGATGAGTAATGGGCGATCAGTGTTGGAATCTAATCCCAGATCATTAAGCAAAGCATGTTTGTTCTTACTCCTCTCATGAATCGAATTAAGAGAATATTTTTGTAGAATGAGTTTGTCAGTGGATGGATCCCATTGTTTTGTGTCAATGCCATTGATGATGCCAGATAGCTTTTTTGCATTTTCAATGAAATAATTTTCTAACCCATATGCAAAATAATTGGTTTTTAATTCTTCGGCGTATGTGGGAGATACAGCGATGATCTTATCGGTTGATGCAATCCCCATTGGTAACGGAAGATGCTGAGCCCACTCTGGAATGGAATCTGTTGAGATGGGATTTATCATGAAATCCTGAAGTATTTTCTCACTTCCATATCCCATAAAGGGCATATTATGTATGGCTAAAACAGTCCGAATTGTTTTCCCGCTATCATTCGTAATTTTCAGATGATTTATTTGGTGAATCATTAAAGCAGAATGCCAATCATTGGCGTGCAAAATATCCGGCTGCCAATCCAAGTGAGAAAGCATTTTAATGCAGGCCATTGAAAAGAAAGCGAACTTATAAGCATTTGTGTTCTGGTTTGAATCGTACACGTCTGTCGATAAGTTCTTTGGACTGATTTGTCTGATGAAGTAGTAGGTTATATCGTTGAAATGAGTTGAATAAATCTTCCCTGTGACTGTTCCTGGTCCTGAATCGAAAGATAATGAAAATTCTTCTGAAAGGGAAAATTTGTCAATTGTTGATGGATCGTGCAGAGGTAGAACGACCCGAATATCTATTTTTGGTCCATTTTTCAGGGATAGAGCTGCCAAAGCGTTGGGTAGAGAACCTGAGTAATCTCCAAGCCCGCCAATCTTGTAGAACGGTTCTGCTTCAGAGGATGCAAATAAAACCCGAATTGTTTTGGTTTTCAACTTAACCATTTTTAAGTTAACTTTCGATGATTTCGATGTAATCCTTGGTAATTTTTTCCTCTGCGGAAACGCCCAGATATTCAATGAGATTTATTATTAGATCGGATTTTTCCTCAGCATCAATCTGGCTCCATGTCCGCGCTTTTATTTCCAGAAAATAACCAAGTTTTGGTTTGATCAATTCATCAATATTGATGAAGAATTCCTCTCCTTTATAGTTCACCAAATAACGCATGCGGTCTTTTTCGATCTCGATTTCACCGGCTGGTTTGAAATATTCCTTATAGAAGCGCAAACTTTGGCTTGCTGGCGCAATATATCTACTTCTTGAAAGAAGGACATCTTTTTGGGGATGTTGATATTCGCGGGAAGGACCGATCAACGTGAGACGAGATCGAACATGTGATACTGTTCCGTCATTTTCAATGAAGTGGTCTTCTCTAAAGCGCAAATTACTCTGTTCTTCATCCGTGAAGTTAAAGTATGTATCATATTCATGGTAATGGCGTGTTCGAATTATTTCCAATTCTCCACTCTCAATTATTTCGATGATCGGAATTGGATTTTTAATTGAGACTTTAGCTTGCACTTCAAAGCTCTCTTCCTCAATTGTTCCACCGATAGCGATTAATTTGGAGATAACTGACTTTTCGCGTTTCAGAATGAAAGCATCAATTTTCTTTGCGTATTCTTGACTTTGTCTTATGAGATCTTTCTCATCTAACCCGGGAATGACCTTGTTGTTCATTAGCCATTTCCCGTTTACCATCACATCTTTCACGTCGGTTGATTTTGCAGCATAAACAATTTGTGAATAAACGCCATTCCTGTTATGTCTAAAATGTGGGCTATTGTGCAAGGTTGAGAGGTCAATTGTAATCAGGTCTGCGCGTTTTCCTTTTTCAATGGACCCGGTAATGTTCCCGATATGCAGAGCTTCAGCTCCCATGCGAGTAGCCATCTCAAGCGTTTTTTCTGCAGGAATAGCTGTAGGATCACCACTTGTCCCTTTTGCGAGGAATGTTGCCAGACGAATTTCTTCAAAGAAATCCAGGTCATTATTTGATGCGCTTCCATCTGTTCCTATACCTACTTTTAATCCAATCTCCAGCATGCGTATTACAGGCGCAAAGCCAGATGCGAGCTTTAGGTTGGAAGAAGGGTTGTGGGCAACACCAACACCCGCATGTTCTAAAGTGCGCATTTCACCTTCATCAATATGAACACAGTGGGCTGCGATCGTTTTCGCTTTAAATACTCCCTGTTTTTTAACATAAGGAACTACAGGCATTCCTTCCAGTTTTCGCATATTTTCGACTTCTTCAGCGGTCTCAGAGATATGAATATGAAGAGGGATGTCATTTTCAACTGCCAGATTTGTGCACGCTTCTAAAATCTCGGGTGGGCAGGTATATGCGGCATGCGGTGCAACGGCAGGTATGATCAGTGGATGATTTTTATATCGTTCAACCAGACCACGAGCAAGATCGATCGATTCTTCATAGGATTGTGCGTCTGGTGTAGGGAATTTCAAAACAGTTTGAGAGCAAATTGCGCGCAAACCGATTTCTGCTGTAGTTTTTGCAACTACTTCCTCGAAATAATACATGTCATTAAAACAAGTAACGCCGGTTCGAATGAATTCTGCACAGCCAATCTTTGTGCCCAGCTCTACGAAATCTTTTGATACATATTCTCTTTCTACTGGCATAATATACCCAAGTAGCCAGACTTCTAGCCGGAGGTCATCAGCTAACCCTCGAAGAAGTGTCATAGGGACATGCGTATGAGTATTAACTAACCCGGGCATCAGCACTTTTCCACCACAATCAAATGTGGTTTCAGCAGTATATTTGTTTTCCATTTCTTCCTGCAATCCAACATCCAAAATTACGTCACCTTTTATTACCACTGCCCCCGGATCATACTGGTTGAGTAATTTGTCCATGGTTAATACGATTGCGTTTGTTAAAATAAGATCAGCTTTTTTACTCATTTTTCACCTTTTTTTGAATTATTATTTCCCGAATAGAATTTAATAAATTGTTTTCAATCCATGTATCTTCTAATACGTTATGTCCACCAAACCGGAAATCTCGTTTGTTGACATTCTGTCCATAAATTATTTCCAATTGATAATCTGATTTATTGATTGAGCATTCAATTAAGAATATTGCCATCGTTGGTCGTTCTAAATTATTGTACAACGAATAATCGGGTTTATTTCCATGCTGATCCATGCCTGAAAATCGCATTATTTCCTTAAAGATACCCTTCTTGTTCAGATTAGATATCAGATCTGTTTTTTTAGTATCATGGAAAAGAATAACGTGAATATTTTCTTTTTCAATCAGACGTGAAACCACACCATATAAGGTTTCTTGATCGAACCCATACACGTGTTCACTAACTTTTTCGAGAATTTTCTTCTCGATTGGAGCGATTAAACTTCTTGCTTGGGATTGGTTAGATGCTTTCGCGGTAACCCTTATATCAACCTGGCCGGGTTTTGCAGTTATTCCAACTGAAGGATTTTCTAATCTTTCACAATCACCAATTAATTCATCTATACGCGATTCGCCAATCCCTGCGGTATGAATGATTCGGGAAATTGTGGTACTTTTTAAATTATAGATTTTCTTTAGGAGGCGAATTATTTTATTGTTGAGTAAAAATTCCATTTCTGCTGGAACCCCAGGGAGACTGATTATGGTTTTGTTATTCTCGGAAATATAAAATGCAGGAGCTGTGCCCACAGGGTTCTCGATAGAGATAGCATTCTGTGGGATAAATGCTTGCTTCTTGTTATTTTCCGTTGGGATACGATTAAAGGATCTAAATCTGGATTGGATTTGTTCCCAAAGGTGTTCGTGGAAGATCAACTTTTCACCATACACATCTGCGACAGCCTGTCTAGTAGGATCATCAACCGTAGGTCCCAATCCACCAGTTGTAATCACAATCTCTGCACGTTTGATGGATTGTTTAATTTGATCGGTGATCCTTGATTGATTATCACCAACCATTGAAGTGTGATATATATCGATACCTATATTATTTAATGCTTTTGCAATGAAGGCGGTATTTGTGTCTGAAATTTCCCCGAGAAGAAGCTCGGTTCCAATCGCAATGATTTCGGCATTAGGCATATAACCTTCTA
>Ga0255393_10121_pt1 | contig 10470 bp, 12 predicted proteins | sample ANMaggSeSYBR01C8_FD_182122 | JGI IMG/M metagenome (GOLD analysis project Ga0255393, IMG submission 182122) | Sediment cell enrichment communities from methane seep in Santa Monica Basin, California, United Staets - ANME aggregate JGI... | ecosystem: Environmental > Aquatic > Marine > Cold seeps >... | reverse complement strand
ATTATATTAGCCCTTTTGTTAAAGAAGGAGTTTCTACTTTATATTTGAATGATCTTTGCGAAAATTTTACTAAAAAACATGGAGCAATATCTGCTCCATTGAATTACAATGGTTTTTCGAAAAGCATTTGTACGTCAATAAACAATGTAGTATGCCATGGGATTCCCTCTGAAAAGGAAATCTTGAAAGACGGTGACATTATCAACATAGATGTTACCGTTAAATTGGACGGTTATCATGGAGATACATCAAAGACCTACTTAATTGGTAATGTAGACGAAGAAGCAAAATACTTAGTTAGGCGTACAGAAAATGCCATGTATCGGGGAATAAAAGCAGTGAAGCCGGGGAAATATTTTTATGAAATCGGTAAAGCAATAGAAAAATATATCAGTAAATTCGGTTATTCAATCGTGCGTGATTTTGTAGGGCACGGCATTGGAAAAAGTTTTCATGAAGAACCACAAGTGTATCATCACTACAGCTTGCGAAATAAAATCAGGCTTCAGGAAGGAATGATTTTTACCATTGAACCAATGATTAATATGGGGAAGTCATATGAAGTCAAGGTGTCTTCAGAAGATGGTTGGACAGTAACAACTGAGGATGGGAGTCTTAGTGCTCAATTTGAACATACTGTTCTTGTGACATCCAAAGGTGTAGATATTCTGACAAAAATATAAAAATAAATTACATCATTCCGAGGATTTTTGAAAATAAATTATAATTATAAGTTCTTAGAATGATCTTAGTACTATTATTTTCTACTCTATTCTTTATTGCTTCCACACCCATTTCTAACAAATCTACCAGCTTTACCAATTTGTTATCTCTTCTCGTTTGATAAATATGATTTCTTTATTTAATCTATTTTCTTTTTCTATTTCAATTTTATTACTATAAAGTTTAACTTTATTTAGTGTTTTCTTAATGTTTTTTTCTCTTGATATAATGGGTATAAATCGCCTTTTTATTCTTTTTATATTAGGACCATACCTGTTTGCTACAAAAACAGAAACGTTTCCTAATAATTCAGAAACACTTTTTGCCTTTTTAATGTCACCATGTTTTTCTTCTTCCTGAGTAGAATTTTCTATCCTTTTTAAAAATCTTAAATCCTTAGTTTCTAAATCAAATTCATAGATCAAGAAATATTTTGATGATCCAAAATGTTCATTGGTAAACTCAGTCCCATTGTCCGTTCCACATGCTAATTTTATTTTCATAATTCCTTTCGCTCCCTTCTCTTCTTTTCTGTTTCGATTATTCTTCATGACAGCTTTACACCCTTGAACAATCTTAGATAACTACGAAAAAATGGATGTTTCTCAAAATTGTTGAATCCTTTATTTTTAAACTGAGTAGTCATCTAATTTGAAATATCAAGCGCTATCAATTCCTCTTTAGTAGAAAGATAATTCATCATTATGCATGCATTTCTACCTGTACCTAATCCTAAATAAATAATTCTGTCATTAGGCTGAATATTTGTTAACTGAATTGTCTTTTGTATAAATGAAGAATATGTACCTAAAGTAACGATTTCCATTAATTTATCGTAATATTTTGCTGTCAATTTACTAATTTCGACTTTGGACTCTGGATAATAAGTACGCATTAATAATTTTCCTAAATTAAAAAATTAAAGCCTTTATCTATTGTAAATGTTTTGTCCAAATCTACAGATGTGAAACCTGGACTTATTAATAATAAATAGAGAAGTTAAATTTAAGATTTATCTATCTTTATATTTCTTGGCTCTTTTAAGTTAAAACTTAAAATAAATCCAAGCAGAATAGGAATCCCGGTGATAATAAATAGCATATTATAAGAGATATATTGAACAATTAATCCTCCGATTAGAGGGAAAAGCGATACTGGAAACAATAAGGTTCCGGTAAGGCTGATATATATGGGTCTATCCCTTGAAGGTGCTACATCCAATACGTAATTTGTTTTACCTATTGTCCTCCCTGCGATAAAAAATCCTATGATTGCAAATAGAAGAAGATATGATAGTTCATTTTTAAATTGAGTCATTAGTGCAACGATCGGCACCATTAAACCGGCAAATGTACTGATTTGAATCACCTTTTTATTTCCTACAAAATCAGAAAGATGAGCCCACAAAATATTTGACAACACGCTACCGAGCATTTGAGCAGAAAGAAGCATACCGACTGTTTCTAATTTAATACCCAATATATCTTTTAAATAAAGGACATAAAATGGTAAAGCCATTCCCCCGGCTCCTATAAGGATTTCTACCATGATAAACTTTTTATAATTGCTGTTTTTCTTTACAATTAGAAAAGCTTTTTTAAGAAAATCTTTAAAAGGTAATTGATTTTTATAAACTTTTTCAGTAGGTTCTTTCACGGAACCTAAAGCAATATAAGAGATGCTCAAAAAAATAAAGACTAAGAAAAAAAGAAAAGCGAAATTATATGGAAATTCTATGTTATCATTTCCTAGAATATTCTTTACAATTAATCCGGAGCCGATGGCTAAAATGCCTCCCCATAATTGGCGATAGCCAAAAAATCTTCCTCTTAAATTGGATGGCAATGACTTACCCCAGATATCATAGAAGGGGACAGCCGCAATCCCTCCCATAAATGTATGCAGAATTAGTGTAACAAACAGAAAAAAAATGGTTAGATTTGGATATGTGTTATTAAATATATAGGTTGTAAAAGCTAGAAGTCCCCAGCTTAATGCGCGTACGGTGATAGCAAATTTTAAAAGAGGTTTTTTATGAGTTTTGTTTTCAATTTTATTAGCTACCAGCAATTGAGGAAACACGGAAGCTAGACCACCAAGCCTGCCAATTAAAGTAGATGACAACCCTATAAGTGTTTTAGATTTAGTAAAATGATCAAGGAATATAGGAAGTATGGTATCAGGATTATAAAAAGCCTCTCCGCCAAGATACAATATGCCATGAATGAGACCCATGGCGAAATTCCATTTTATAGTTTTATTATTAATATTATTTTTTTTCAATACAAGTTATCCTTTGTTTTTTTTATTTTTTCCTATAATCATTTTTGATTTTTCTTAAATATCAGAATAATCGGATGAGTAATTATTATATTTTACTTTCCTTCCTCAAAGATTTGTATACTGATTTTTTTCATTTCTTCAATGACTTTTTCCATTTTTTTTAAATTTTGTATATATCCCAAGCATTGTTCAGCTTGTTTTTTTGAAAGGGAACGGGTGACTGTTTTTCCGTTTATTTTCTTTGTCCAAATGTGGTAGGGACCGTGTCGCATTTCAAGATCATCTTTACAACCGCAATTTGGTTTTCCGCATTTTCGATACAAGGACATAATGCTCCCACAACAAATATAACCTATTTGAGTCAACTCTTTCTGAAGATCACGATATTTTTTTTCTAATTGATCAAGATTCACAATTTAAATCCCCTTTCTTTAAATGAAAATTGCTTAAAGAAAACTTTAAGTATTATAAACTTAAAGAAATAAAATGTCAAATAATATTTTTTTCAGATGTAATAAAAAAAATTCGCAGAAAGAAAACAGTTTTCATTTCTGCGAATTTTTTGTAAGTACTATTGGTGTTAGTTTAAAATCTAAACCCATGATTAAGGAAATAAGATTCTTTTAACTTAACAAAGTGAATAAAAATCCCTTTTTTAGGAAAAAACCTTAGATGTGATAACTATTGCCTCTCCGAATGGTAATTTCTTACCTAATAGGGCATGCTCCGTTAGAACATGATTCGTCTCCTACATCAATTTCCGTTTCTTCCTGTTCGTATTTTGAGATAAGTGAAGGAATAAAAGGTAACATTTCTTTTACTCTCTTCTCATATTCTTTTTTTGTTATCGCCTCATAAGGCATTTGAGCATAAAAACTATTATCTAAAGAGACAAAACTTACCGCTACCGCTTCATCCCAATTATTCCATAACCATTCTTCTACTTCTTCCCATTCATGGTTTTGCACATGAACAGTAATAGAAGTATTATGATCTGTGTATTCTTTTTGGAAAGAACGGTAAATTTCCAATTGTTCTATTGCGGAAATATCTTTTTTGGTTTTCCCTTCCGGAGCGCAACAAGGAAAAGAGATTACTTTTGTTTGGCAATTTTCCTCAGTCTGTCCATTCTCCGGTTTTATATCATATCCCAATTCTTCACAAACCTTAAGTAAGGGGTCGTTGGCATTAATACGAACCCTCCTGATAAAATAAGGAGAATGAGAATGATGTATTCCACTGGAAACGGTTGGTAATTGTGAAAGAGTACCCTCCGGTTTCACTGTGGTCATAAGCAAAGGAGGTTCAACACCTAATTTTTGCGCATAGGACTCTGCTTCTTGATGAATAATATCTCTTAATTTTTTCCGTAATTCTGATTCTTTTTCTTTGGTCATTTCAGTAGCATTTACCATATCCTGCCATCCGGTCAAACTACAACCTACCAATTTATCTCTTTTTTGCTTTACATCCCATTGATCTAATTCCAGGTCTAAAAAGGTCATTCGAAACCCTGCTCGTAAAGAAAGTCGTTGAGCTTCAAATAATTTTTTCTTATCTAATTTAGCATCTTGCACAAAACCTAATACATTTACAGTAGTCAGATTACACATTTGGTCTCTATCAAGCAGCACCTCCATACAGGGATTAGCTCCTTGCAAATTAGGTCTTCTTTTAGCAGCTGCTTCTGCATTCATAAAACCAGGCTCGCCACTATATCTCATTTGCTTTACATGCCAGGAAAGTTGTTCCCGAGTTGGTTTAGAAGTATAAAAAATACTATTATTACTCATTTCCCGATAGGAAATAGCTTCATTTTTTATCCATTTACCATCTACCTGTTCATAGAGATTATTCTTAGCATTTAAAATTCCCTGGTCATCTTTGTCAAATAATACCACTTCACTGGTCCGCCTAACTCCTCCTACTACTACATTTTGGCCAATGATATTAGCTATATCCAGACAATCTATTGGTCGCAATTTTTTTAAATTATCAAAACAATTAATTTTAACTATTTTATCAATTTTATAAAACATCTCCCTTAAGCTTTCATATCCGGAAGCAGTACCACCAAAAGTTTTTAACTTTTCTCCTTTTGGCCTAACATAATTATAATTAAAAATAATGGTTTTTACTTCCCTGTATTCCTTTTTATATAGTATATTTAAATAGTAATCTAATGATTCTACCCAGCCTTCTTTACTATCCCCGACTATGATATGGGCAGTATTAGATTCAAAAGTAATACTGGTTAAATCTTCTCTCTTATCTTTAGGAGTTGGGGAATATGACTCATGTATAAACTTTATGTCTGTTCTTATTTTCGGTAATTTATTTACATCTGATTTTAAAATTCTTATCCCTACCCCGGCTCCGATCATCAATAAATAAAACAGGTCTTTAAAAGCATTAAAATTATCTAAAATCGTAAAACTGCAATTAAAATTTGCCATAGGATATTTTAAACTAACTTCCGTTCCACCTGTCCAAAGGGTTCTACCGGCTAAAAATTGTCTTAAATGGAAGAGGTTATCGTAAAGAAGTTCAGCTTCATGTTGAGTAGTTCTAACCAAACCACAATTAAACTCCACAGCTCTTCTTACTGTTTCCCACCAGTATTCTCTTCTTTTTTCGAGAGGTAACCATCGGGAATAAGTTCGGTAATAAACAAATTGACCTAATTGACTGGGAAATGGATTGGGAAGGTGTTTGTATTGGCTGATAAAGTCATCCGTTAACAACTTGTGGTTTTTTCTGGAGATTTCCCTTAATTCGTCACGCTGTTTTCTGTATAAGATATAAATCTTTGCAACATCTTTCCTTTCGCTATTCATTAGTTCTGTTTCTACCTGTTCCTGTATATCATTAACTGTTACGCTTTTTTTGGAAGCCTGTAAGTCTTTTTTTATTTTTGCAGCAATAGATACGCATAGCTCTTTATCTACTCCCTTTATGGTTTCGCGCATCGCCTGAGTAATAGCATTTATTATCTTATTTGGATCAAAATATTGTACTGTATTATTACGTTTAATTACTTCTATCATTTTTATCCTTCCATTATCGTAACCAAGGATGACTTATCACATTCCTCATTTTTCACTATTAGTAATTTTATTCTATTTTTAATATTTTAACATAAAAAAATATAAATCAGGGAAAAATAAATAATAAATATCAGAAAATATTTCTTTGCGTAAATAATCTAATGATTAACTCCCAAAGACCAAGATTTTTTATATTTTTTTCCTTTAGTAATTTTTTCTTCCTTTAGGCAACAAGACATAATTTCCTGTTTTATTTGAAAATTATCGCTAAACTTGTAATAATTATAGAAATAATTATATTTTTTAAGAGAGGGGATAATTATTATGATTAAAGAATTAATTAAAAAGAACAGAACGTATCGGAGATTTTATGAGGATTTTGAAATTAAGCGGAATGCTTTGGAAGAGCTGGTAGATTTAGCCAGACTTTCAGCATCTGCTGCTAACAGACAGCCTTTAAAATATATCTTATCTTGTGAGAAAAATAAAAATAATCTAATTTTTTCTACTTTAGCCTGGGCAGGTTATTTGAAAGATTGGCGAGGTCCTGATGAAGGTGAAAGGCCTTCTGCCTATATTATTATGTTGAACGATACAGAAATCACTAAAAATTACTGGTGTGACCCGGGCATTGCCGCCCAAAGCATTCTTCTGGGAGCAACCGAGAAGGGATTAGGAGGATGTATGTTTGGCTCGGTGAAAAGAGACGAGTTGAGGCTTGCCTTAAAGATTGAGGAAAGATATGAGATTCTCTATGTATTGGCTGTTGGTAAACCTAAGGAGAAGGTGGTACTTGAAACGGTTGGACTTGAGGGAGATATCAAATATTGGCGGGACAGTCAGGGAATCCATCATGTACCCAAAAGACTTCTAAAAAATATTATTCTTGTTAATGAAAACTTTAGTGGGGTAGTTAAATAGAAAGAAGAATGCCACTTTTCTATCTTTTTTTAATCTTTCTTAACTCGATACACGATACGCGATACTTTCTTCTTGAGTGATTTAAATTAAAAGATAAATATGGTTATATTTTAAAATGAAAATAAAGCAGAAAATATGCTATCATTAGAAGGTAGGCTAATTTCTATTATGAAAGGAAAAAAAATGAGTAAAAATCCAATTGCTACAATAACTATGGAAAATAAAAAATCGATAACAATTGAGCTGTATCCCGAGATTGCCCCCGATACCGTAAATAATTTTATTTCACTTATAAAGAAAAAATTTTATGATGGTCTTTTATTTCATAGAGTTATTGCTGATTTTATGATTCAAGGAGGGTGTCCTGAGGGAACAGGAGCTGGTGGCCCCGGCTATAAAATAAAAGGGGAATTTTTGTCGAATGGTTTTAAGAATGATTTAAAACATGAAGAAGGCGTGATAAGTATGGCGCGCAGCAGTGAACCAGATAGTGCAGGCTCGCAATTTTTTATAATGCACAAAGATGCACAACATTTGGACGGAAATTATGCAGCATTCGGTAAGGTAATTGAAGGAATGGATGAAGTTGATAGAATGGTAAATGTTAAGAAAGATAGAAATGACAAGCCGATTATTTCTGAGATAATAAAGGAAATAACTGTTGACTGCTTTGGGGAAAATTATCCCGAACCCGAAGCGATAATAGATTAAATTAATAAGAAAAAAGGGAAGAGGCTACTTTTTACATAATGCTAAATCAGGAAAAAAAGTAGTCTCTCCTCTTTTTTTCTAGGGTTAAAATTTTGACAGAAGAGGATTATTGTGTTATCTTTTTTAAAATAGTAATACCTATAGGAGAGATTAATGTCTGATATAGTCCGCTTCGGAGTATCATTAGAAAAAGAACTATTAGATAAATTTGATAGGCTTATCAAAGAGAAGAAATATCCCAATCGCTCAGAGGCAATACGAGATTTAATCAGAGAGAATTTAGTTAAAAGAGAGTGGGTTAAAGGAAAAAAAGTTGCCGGAGCGATTACCCTGGTCTTTGACCATCATAAAAGAGATCTGGTAAATAACCTAACTGATATCCAGCATGATTTTCACACATTAATTATCTCTAGCCAGCACATTCACCTGGATCATGATAATTGTTTGGAGATAATAGTGGTAAGAGGAAAGCCCACAGAGGTGAGAGAACTGGCGGATAAATTAAGAGCAGCTAAAGGGGTAAAATACGGATCTTTATCTATAGCTACTACCGGGAAAGAGTTAGTGTAAAAAGAGAATAGTTTTCAGTTTTCGGTTAACAGTTTTCAGATTTAAATTACAATAAAAAGGCTAATGGCCTTATATTTTTTTACCTTATGCGTAGCACGAAATTTAAATTAGTATATAGGGAAGAATAGCGTGGAGCGTATAGCGGATAGCGTTCAGGTGCGAGCAGTAAGTGAAGGTGAGATAAAAAATGAGCATCTTGTATTTCTGAATCGTATTTTGAAATATAGCGGGTAGGGTTTAGCGTATAGAAGTAGGGGCTTGATTTATCAAGCCCGCAAAACTCGGGTCGAATAAATTCGACCCCTACATTAAGAAACAATATTTTATATAAAAAAAGTAGGGGCGTATTGCCATACGCCCTCATAAAGTAGAGACTAATAATTATTTATTCTTTACTTGTACTAATTTAATTGGACAATTGGTAAATCGGCAAATTGGTGAATCAATTTATTGGTAAATAAAAAAATATACAGGAGGAAAGATGTGAAGAATTTAAAGTTTAGAACGGTTATAATTTTTAGTTTTGTGGTAGTATTTTTATTCGGAAGTTTGATTTCAGCTAGTGCTCATTTCGGGATGGTAATCCCTTCTGATGATATGGTAACCCAGGATGACAATAAAAGTATTGGTTTAACAGTACAATTTATTCATCCTATGGAAGGGGATTATATGGATATAGTTAAACCTGCGCAATTTGGAGTCTTGGTTCAGAGCGAGAAAATTGACTTACTAAGTACACTTCAAGAAAAAAAGATTAATGATTGTGCTACCTGGGAGACAAATTATCAGATAAAACGTCCGGGTGACTATATTTTTTATGTAGAACCTCAACCCTATTGGGAACCGGCAGAGGATTGTTTTATCATTCACTATACTAAAGTTATTGTAAATGCCCTTGGTATGGAAGTGGGTTGGGATGAAGAAGTAGGACTAAAGACTGAAATTGTTCCCCTGACTCGGCCCTATGGCCTTTGGACTGGAAATGTTTTTCAGGGAATAGTAAAAATTAAGGGGGAAGCGGTTCCTTATGCGGAAATAGAAGTAGAATATTACAACCAAGATGGCCAGGTCAAATGGCCTGCTGACCCTATGATTACCCAGGTAATTAAAGCTGACCAGAACGGGGTATTCACTTATGCTATGCCCAGGGCAGGTTGGTGGGGGTTTGCAGCCCTTAATGAAGATGAAGAAAAGATAAAACATAATGGAGAAGAAAAGTCGGTAGAAATAGGGGCGGTGCTCTGGGTCAAAACTTATGATATGGAATAAATAAGTAGAAGGGAAATACTTTATGCATATTTCAGAAGGAATACTATCTGCGCCTGTATTAGTTACAGGTGCAGGACTGGCTGCTACAGCAGTAGGATATAGCTTAAAAAAGATGGAACATAAGGAAGTGCCTAAAGTAGCCATTTTGTCTTCTGTTTTTTTCGTGGCTTCTTTAATTCACGTTCCTGTCGGTCCTTCAAGTGTGCATATGGTTTTAAATGGAATTTTAGGAGTATTATTAGGTTGGGCTGCCTTTCCGGCAATATTAGTTGCCCTTGCCCTACAAGGAGTACTATTTCAATTTGGAGGTATTACCACTTTAGGAGTAAATACTTTTAATATGGCTTTACCGGCAATTATCTGTTTCTATCTTTTTAATCGAGGGATTAAAGGGGAGAATAATTTTATTGCCTTGATACTGGCTTTTGTTTGTGGATTTTTAGCGGTATTATTAAGCGGAACAATGGTGGCAGCTGCCCTGGTCTTTACCGGAGAACCTTTTATACAGGTAGCTAAATTAGTGCTAATCGCTCATCTACCGGTGATGATTTTAGAAGGAGCGTTAACTGTGTTTTGTGTTGGATTTTTGAGGAAAGTTAGACCGGAAATATTAAATGTTTGATTACAAGACTAACGTTTGATTATACAGATTTAATACAGATTACACTGATTATGTTTTGATTATACAGATTAATTCAGTATATTTATAATATATCGGAGAGATAAGATGAAAAACAAACTATATTTAATTTTGATATTTGCTTTTTTAATCATTATAATGATGGATGTCTCGATATTTGCTCACAATGAAGTATATTTATCGCTGACCGCAACAATTACTGAAAACAATAAAGCCACAATAATCTTTACCCGTGGATCGAGCTTATGAAAAAAAGAATCTCCCTCTGAAAATTTTTCTTTAATCAAATTAATCACCTGAAAAAAT
>Ga0255393_10155_pt1 | contig 10506 bp, 9 predicted proteins | sample ANMaggSeSYBR01C8_FD_182122 | JGI IMG/M metagenome (GOLD analysis project Ga0255393, IMG submission 182122) | Sediment cell enrichment communities from methane seep in Santa Monica Basin, California, United Staets - ANME aggregate JGI... | ecosystem: Environmental > Aquatic > Marine > Cold seeps >... | reverse complement strand
ACAATTTCAATCGGCCACCAGGCTCCCCCTAACATACTGGTTACCATTGAAATAAGTACCGCAAAGGCCCCGGCTTGAGCAGAAGTTCGCACAACAACAGAGAGAAGTGTTCCCAACCCGGTTACCGAAAGGACATAACTTATCACCAGCAGCAAAACTCCCAACGGTAAATTCCCCCAATTTACTTTCAAAACCAACTGACCAAAAAGAATGAGAATTATAAATTGAATAAAACCTACTAAGAAAAAACCCAGCATCTTGCCGGAAATTATAAAAAACTTCTCTGTAGGGGTAGTTAAAAGCCGAGCCAGTGTCTTATTATGTCTTTCCTGCACCATTGCCACTCCGGCAAAACATACCCCCATCATCACAAACATTACCGCAAATCCGGGAGAAGATGCCTCCACTCCCATAGGTACATTTTCGTCCCTCTTTTCCACAGATAGAACCACATATTCTATACCAATCGAAGGTGCTGGCTCAAAAAAGGCATCAGCTTTCACAAAAGCCTCTTCCCATATCCTCTTCTTCTCGTCTTCTAAAACTTCCTCTTCCAAAACCATTCTTCTTTCACCAATTTTATCTACAGTAAAATTTGCCGCCAGAGCATCAATGGAAATTCTCTCAGCAACCTTCTCAATAAGCTCTTCCAGAAAATAGGAGGAGCCCCTCTCTGATTTTAAAATCTCAATTACTACCTGCTCTCTTACCTTAAGTTTTTCTGAAAAATCACCCGGAATTATTAAACCCACAGAAAGTTTGCTATCTTTTACCAGATTCCTCATTCTATCCTCATCATCCTCTGCCATTGCTACAATCTTAATGCTCTCTTCTTTCTTTAATATCTCCTCAAATACCTCTCCATAGATTCCTCTATCACTATTTAAAAAACCTACCGGGATTTTTTCATCTCCGCCCCCTGTCGTACTCATTGTCCCAATAAGAGTGGTCCAGACAATAGGCATAACAATAAGCCAAATCAAATTACCTTTATCACGAAAAGTTACTTTTAAAGAATTAAAGGCTATTGCCAATGCTTTTTTAATCAACTTTTACTCCTTTCGTCCTCAACCTGAAAACACCTAAAGAAAAGAAGACTGCCGCCATACCCAGAAGAACCAAAACTTCCGGAAGGATGGAAACGACTCCTCCTTCCTGATACATAAGCTTAAGAAATCCGTCAATAGCCCATCGATTAGGGGTAAATTTACTCACCATATTCAACCAATCAGGAAAAGCAACGGCAGGCCACATTCCCCCTCCCATAAAACCGAATATCATGGCTAAGGCTGGCCCTATATTTCCAATCTGCTCTTCGCTTTTAGTAAGAGAAGCTAAAAGTGTAGAGAGACCTGAGAAGGCTAATACAGAAGAAAGAATCATAATAATAATTCCCAAAAGAGAATCTCCCCAATTAACCCGATAAAATATTGCAGTAAAAAATACAATCATCACAAACTGCAGAAGAGCAATCAGAAAAATTCCAAAGAGCTTCCCACCCATAATTTCTCTTTCACTTACCGGAGCAGCCTTAATTCTCTCCAGGGTTTTATTCCTTCTTTCCTGAAAGATAGTCTCAGCTCCGGCATTGGTGGCAAATAAGATATACATAACTCCCATTCCCACGGCATAGTATTCCATAGCCAGGGGGTTTTTGTCCATTCTCTTCTCTGTTTTCTTATCCATTCGAATGAGCTCTTCAATGTTCTCTATTTCCGAAAGCCAGACCGGGATCAACTGTTGAATTTCAGCAGGATTTATCAGATTTTTGGCAACTAAAATTCCCATAGAAGTTCCCAGAATAATCCTTCTCTTTAAAACTTCCAGAGTAAAAGCCTCCACAATATTTTTTATCACTCCTGCTTTAATAGTCTGTTCCGGGTCTGCCAATACTTTTATCCGGGTATCTTCTCCTGTCATTATAGCCTGAGAAAATTCCTCTCCTATAATAACACCGGCAGCAATTTTCCCTTTATTTACTTCATTTATTATCTCTTCCTCACTCTCCACATAATTTATTTTTACCATATCCTTCAGTTTCTCAGACCCAAATACTTCCTCTAATAAAATCTTGGAAAATTCTCCATTATCTTTATTAAAAACAGCAATATCTATGGTAAAGGGTGTACTGGTCCATAAAGGCTGAAAGACCATGCCCAGCACCAGTATCAAGAGCAAAGGCATAGCCAACAACATAATAAAAGAAGAGGAGTCTCTGGCTCTTATTTTCACATCTTTAATTCCGATGAGAAAAATCTTTCTCATATCAATCCCTCAATTCCTTTCCGGTCAGATGCAAGAAGAGACTTTCCAGGTTCGGCTCTTCCACTTCCACTGATTTAATCCTGATACTATTATTGCCTAATAATTCTATTATTTTAGGTAAAACCTTTCTTCCCTGCAGAGTTAATATTTCAATAGCTCTATCTGCGATTTTCACTTCATCTGTCTCCGAAACTTTTTTAATAACTTCTACAAGTTTCATTTGTACTTCATCAATAGTAGATACCTTTAAAGAATCCATCTTCCCCGCTAAAAGCCTCAATTCATTTTGCGTCCCTTGGGCAATAATGCTTCCCAGGTCCATAACCGCCACCCGGTCACATAAAAATTCTACTTCCTCCATATAATGACTGGTGTAGAGGATGGTAAGACCATCTTTATTTAATTTTTTCAATGATTCTAAAATATTAGTTCTGGATTGAGGGTCAACCCCTACAGTCGGTTCATCCAGAACGAGAAGCTTCGGGGAAGGAAGAAGTCCCACGGCAATATTTATCCTTCTCTTCATCCCACCAGAATATTTATTAATTCTATCTTTACTTCTCTCGGTCAGCCCCACTACCTGCAGGACCTCATCTACCTTTTCCTTTAGTCTCTTCCCGCTTAATCCATACATCTCTCCCCAGAAGAAGAGGTTTTCCCTGGCTGATAGGGTGGGATAGAGGGCAATATCCTGAGGGACGACCCCAATTCTTTTCTTCACCTCAATAGGTTCTTTGATTATGGATTTTTCCTCGATATGAGCATCGCCTGAAGTAGGAGAAATCAAGCAGGAAAGCATAGATATGGTAGTAGTCTTACCGGCACCATTAGGACCCAAAAGGCCAAAAGCCTCACCTTTTTTAATCTCAAAGCTTATACTATCTACAGCCTTTCTCCCACTATAGACTTTAGTAAGCTCTTTCACCTCAATTATATTCATAATATTCTCTCCTATATTTTTTCACCAAATTTATATGCTCTCTTAGCTCTTTGGATTTTTGCCATAAATTTAAATTTTATCCGGCCACTTTGTCTTAAAACTGCAATCATGATATGTCTTTTTATTAACTATTAACTCTTAATTTTTTATATTCTATACTATCTCCTGAAAGTCCTTCTTTTTTAAAAATATATTTTAATATTTTTTTCGTCAATCTCCATATGATGAGGTAAATATTCTCCTACCCCTTACTGGAATTTTTCCACTACCCTAGTGGAAATTCTCCACACCCCCTAGTGGAATTTTTCCACACTAATAACAACAAACAAGAACAATAACAATATAAAAATAACAACAACATTAGGGTGTAATTTTTCCCCTACTGCTACTTTTCTCTGTCATTCCCGCTCCCCTTTGTCATTCCCACGAAAGTGGGAATCTATCCTTATCTTTTATTATTGTTGCCTATTTTTTCAAATTTTTTTCAATGGAACGTTGTAAAATGACCTCTTTTTTGCAACGTAATAAGTAGAAGGCTAATTTTATTAAATTATTTTCCTTCAATAGGTTTCTTTTTCATCACTTTCTTGCTCTTTATAAGTAGAGGAAGAAATATTTTTTAAATTTTTTTCATCAGGGTGCTGCGTTTTAGCCTCTTTTTTGCTCTTACTAAATAGAGGGGTAAATATTTCCCTCCTCACTCCCTCTCCCCTCGGAGGGAGAGGGCTGGGGTGAGGGGGAATATTTTCTGTCATTGCGAGTCCTGATTTTATCAGGGCGTGGCAATCTCAACTTGCAACCAAAAACTATTCAAAGAAAGGTAAAAACTATGGAAAGAAAAATACCAATTAAACAAACTATTTCTTTTACTACTATCCAGGACTACTTCTTGGCTCACTGGGTAAGCATCATCGGTCTTGGCCCAGCTATGCTCTATCTCCAGCTCTTAAGTTACTGCTATAAAGGAAAAGATATTGCTTGGCCTTCCATTAAGACTCTAAACAAAAGGATGGGTACTACCACCAAAACCTTAATTAAATACCGCTCTACTCTATTAGAATATGGTCTAATCAAAAAAGTAATAAAACAAAGATCTTCCTCCGGAGGGTATGAACATAATCTTTACCAGATAGTCTTACTAGATAAAGAAAATATTCTTTATTCTCCTGCAGAAAAACTACCGGAAGAAAACGAAAAAGTAATCTCCGGGATAGCAGAAGAATCTCCTTGTTCTAATCAGGATAATCCTAAAAAAGTAATTATTGATAATAAGAAGTCTCTAAAGACAGAAAGGATAAAAGAAGAATTGGAAAAATTAAATCTGGACAAAAAATCAATTGATAGAATGATCTTAAATTATTCCTTAGAGGATATTGAGGAGAAATTAGACCTGCTCGAAATTAAGAGGAATGTAGTAAATCCTGCCGGTTGGTTGATTGCTGCCTTGAAAGCTAATTATCTTAATCCTGAATCATATAAAAAAGAAAGCTATGAAGAAGAAAAAATGATGGAAACTGAAGAAGTTGAATCGGAAAGTAAAATAGTAAAACTAAATAAATTAGCTCTTAAAAAGAAAGAAAAAGAGGAAAAGGACAGATTGTTCATGGAAGAAAGCTTAAAATGGATTGAACAGAATCTAGTTCAGAAATTTGAAATGTAATATATTAAATAAATGGCCAACCCCTCCCTTGTAATTCTCTACTATAAATATTTTTAGGTATTATTCAGGGCCATCCCAGTAAGATGTTGTACTTTGCTGGCCCCGAGATGCCTGTGTGCTCGGGTTTTTTATTTTCCACTTTAGATGCATTTTAGTTTACCATTTCCACCTTAATACTTTACATATACGAACTTATTTCTTTTGTATTTTATTGTCATAACAACCGTCTCCTTGACATTTTCCCTTGACCTTTTATATTGACAGGTGCCTCTATAATGTGGTATAATTCAGGACGATTTGGGAAAAGTAGCAAAATCAGTGGATAAACTGTGAGTAGTGGAAAAGCAATTACCTATCATTAGAAAAAGGTTTTCGTGATAGGTAAAAAACTCAGAATACAGAAGATATAAGGAGGAGGTAGCAGGATGAAAAAATTAATAGGAATAGGAGTGGTAGTGATACTGGCTTTGGCTTTGGTGGTATCGGCTTGTGCTAATGAGATTACAAAGGGGATAGATTATGCTAAGGAAGCATACGAAAATGGGGACTATTCGGAAGCAATAGAGGAGCTTAATTTTGCTATTGCTCAGATTCAATCGTTGCAAGTAGATGAATTAAGGAAGGCTCTTCCTGAACCCCTATCGGGCTGGATAATGGAGGAACAAGAGAGCGAAACATTAGCCTTTGGATTTTTTGGATTGGGCCAAGGTCTTGGTACAACCAGAAGATACTACAAGGAAGACTCAGACGAGACTATAGAAATCACTATAGGGACTCAATCTATGCTCCTGCAGCAAATAACAATGTTCTTAAATAATCCAGCTATGGCAGCTGCTCAGCCCAACACCAAATTAGAAAAAAAGAGAATTGCCGGTAAAAGAATAACAGTTATTGAGGAATTTTCCTCTGAGGACGTAAGGGGAAAATTATCCCTCACTCCTGATGACAAAACAATGGTCATAATAGAAGGTCAGGATATATCAGATAAAGCGATTCTCTATGAATATTTGGACGAGATAGATTTTGACTTAATGGCAGAAATCTTGAAATAGCCTTACAGACATAAGGCGAGTAAGAAATGCGTGCTTAGTAAGCTCTTTTCTTAAGGCGTTCCTGGTGGCGTTTCTTTCCTGCCTGGAATCGCTTGTATTCTCCTTCTCCTTGAAGCTCAAGTTGTGGAACAGGAGAAGGTTTGTCCCTGCTGAATCGAGAACAACCAGAGTGAAATAGGCGTGGTATTCCTCTACCTGCTTGCCGCTGAGCGTATCCTCAGCAGAGACATTCAGTTCAATTTTTATGGAGCTACGGGCAACATAATTAATATGAGCTTCATCTCTACGATATATCCCTCACCTATGGGAGCAAGGAAATATAATCTATCCAAACTGACAGTGACACAATTTTTTCAGGCATGCTTGTTGGTGGCGCAAAGAAAGGCTGCTTTGTCCATAAGCGACACCAGCCGCCCGCCAAAGAGGCTTCCGTAGGGATTAGAAATTCTTGGGGTCAAAGAACTAAAATGGATCGAACAGAACCTTAGTCTGCCAGATGGAATATAATATATTAAATAAATGACCATCCCCCTTGTAGTTTTCTGTTATAGAATACGAATTTATAAAACCTCTTGAAAAACCAACCATGGGTATTTTTTCTCAAGAAGAAATAGATAGCATAGAAAAAGTACTAAATACTTTCAAAAATCTTACCTCTAAACAAATGACCCAACATTCCCATAAAGAAGAAGCCTGGACAAAATCAAAAAATAAAGAAATTATCAGCTATGAATACGCAAGAAATTTAACTTGCATTTAGCGATAATAATTACTAATTGAAATCACAAAAAAAGCTATTGGAAATGGTAAACTAATCATGTCATATTCCAGGTTTTCGCAGAAGTGATGACCATCAAAATAAGTGTCTATTGTCTCTATTATCTCATTTTTCCCATATAATTATGTAGACCTAAATATATTATGCAATTTGCTGATTTGATTTGCAAAATTATCGATAATAACATTAAAAGCAAATTGATAATCTTCTATAGGATAATCTAGATTGAATCCCTTGAGTGCTTCTATAATATCACTAGTCTGTTTATGGAAAAGATTAGCACGAATTCTCAAAATTCTCTGAAAACAAATGATTATACTCTCTGAGTCTTTATCTGGAAACTTCTCTTTGAGTAACTTTTCCAAATAAATTATAGATCTATGTTCCTGATTATACTTATCTTTTTTTATTCCAATAATCCTTTTTATTTGATCCTTTTTTATGCCATTAATAAGATTTGAAAGATATCCAATAGAATTATTAAAATCATTTTTAGTAACACATGGTTTATTAACCTCAAACCAGAATTTATATTCCAAATAAGTAAATAAGCTTTTTTTGCCACCATATCTTTTATTAAAAAATATATTAATTTCATCAAGCCCATTTGCAATATTTTTTAATAAATTATGGTTATCTTTTTCAAATGACTTATTAAATTTTTCCCTTTCTTTATCCTTTCTTATCTCTCTTTTTATAATGCTATCAAGATAAATCATTTTCTCTTGAATGCTCTTTTCAGTACTATCCAAGAAACTTTGTTCTACCTTATTCCTTTTCATCTCATCAATTATGTTCCGAGTCCCAAAAGGACAGTCTCCTTTTAATCCTCCAGTAGCCCTATCATAAATTTTTTTATATACTATTTCAGTTTTTTGATTCGGGAAATTTTTTAAATCAGATTTTACTATAAATCGTATAAATTTTTCAAAAGCATTCAGGTTAACTTCAATTCGTTTTGAATACCAATTTCCAGAATTAATCATGTTTCGCTTTGCCAAATCACTTTCAATCTTCTTTATTTCGCTTGCCAGGTCTTTATCAATCTTTTCCCTTTTATCCTGGATCAAGTCATTAGAATAATTAAATAATTTCTCAATGCTATGATTCATTATTTTACTCCTCCTCATATGCAATATTTTTTATTAATATGCTAAAAATATTAAAAATTGTTTTGGGGTCAGAAATTTTTGGGGTCTTTCATTAAATTTATTATTTATTCCAAAAATAAATACATTTTGAAGGATTATCAATTATATATTTTCTAGATTCAAAAAAGTCCACACCAAGTAAATTAGAGTCATCTTCTAAATTAACAGCAACATTTTGTTTTTTATAAATATCGCCCACGATAACTTCTCTTTGCACAATAGGACAACTTATTAAACCCTTGGCGGTTGAAAATGTTCTTCGTGCTACTTCATTTAAATCCTCATGACCAGTTTTTTGAGCTAATTCCAAAGATATAGCAGTCATAGAAGCCCCTGTATCTAACATCATGATAACTTCATAGATCCCATCTTCTCCAACAACTGTTACTAGGATAAAAATGTGTCCATATTTTTCTTGAAAATCAATTTTTATTGCGTTGTACCGTAAAAAACCCTCACCTTTTCTCCTCACTCCATTAATAGTATTTTTACTCAGATTCTGATTCTTTACTATTTTGGATAAAACATCTTCATCAAAAAATAAATAACATTGATGTTTTTTATTGAAAATTGCCACGTTTTTTAAATACTCACCACTATGATCTAATACAGGGTCTAAATACTTGATAATGTCTGTAACCACTGGTTCATTACTTTTTATATCAACCTGGACTAGTAAAATAAAATTCGTAAACTCTTCAACCTTAACTTCTGTTTCCCAATTATTTGGAAATGCTTCTAAAGTAAGTTCTTGAATAAGACCAACTATATCGCTTTGTTTGTTATTATAAATCCTTTCATAGGCGTTCTTACCAGTAGCCAAATATTTATTTTTATCAAACTCGTCCTCTAGCGTCTTCTTCTCTTTCTCTTGATTTAATTCTTCCATCTCGATCTTTAGCATAAATTGATCTCTTAATTGGTTCGTTTGGTAATACGGTAATACAAAAAAAGCAATTATCTCTAAAAACAAAATAACTAATAAAATAACAAGTATTTTTAAAAATTTATTTTTCATAATTAACTCCGAAGTAATCAGAAATTTCTAGATTAGGGAAATCATCTATTTCCACTGTAAAATATTTAGTTGTAAAATATATATCAAGAAAAGGGTTATCCTTCAGCTCTCCTAAATCCTTTTTATCTAAACATATTTTATAAATAATCAAATTTATGTCTTCAATATGAATATTTTCTTCGTTATATTGGCGTACATAATGCCGACAGCCTATAGAAATAGATTCCAAATCCATGTTCTGACAAAATTCAAAGACATCATTTGTAACTTTCGAAACTAACCTAATGACTTCCTTTTTTAAAAAATCTATGGAATCATGTTTTGTTCTCGTTCCTTTCTCGCCAGAGCTTAATTCCGACATATCAAAATCAATATCTAAACTATAACCAGAAGCTGAAGAAAGAACATTTACTGTTGAATTATCCGGAGCAGCTTTAATTGCTATTCCTCTAATTATATCTTCTATGGTTTTAGTCTTATCTTTAGATAAAGCGAGCATTTCTAACTGTGCTTTTTCCCTTGGAGTAATGGCATATTTACTACTGTAACTTTTCCGATCTTCCCAAATCTTTTCATAATGTTCTGTTGCCTGGGTTTTTAATGCAACCACATCGATTTTCTTAATCTCGTTATCATTGCTCTCCTTAATGCTTATCTTCTCTCTGGTAAACTCATCTTGTATCTTCTCAAACTGCGATTCATACTCATTCTGAACTTTAGTTATAAAAACACTCCCCTTATCAAGTAAAAATATCGGAGCAATAATAACAGCTGATAGAATAATAAAACAAACTATTATCGTACCTAATAAGATGAGTTTCTGTCTTGCACGATATTTTTTACAGTCGAACGAAAATACTTTTTTGCATTTAGGGTTAGGGCAAGTTACACGTAATTTTTTATCCTCATAAACTGGCAACCTCAATTTTTGCCCACATTCTGTGCAAGATATAACTACTTCATAAACCTTTTCATTATTTAATGTTTCTTTTTTATCTTGATAGGGCATAAATTCTCTCCTAAAGTTTCCAGAGTTTTTTAAGTCGCTGAAAGGCATTAAGTAAAAGTGTGAAAATTTAAATAGGCGCACACCCCATTTTAATATGTTGTAGGAGCACGATGTATCGTGCCTTCACTATGTTATTGTCTAATTTCTCTCATAACCACGATATATCCTGCTCCTTGTGTACTTTTTAAGTCATAACCATAATTTTATATTCGACAAAGTTTTGGAAAATCCTTCTTTTTTGAGGAAAAAGTTTATTCAATTGACCAATTCGCCAATTGACCCATTGACCGATTAGAAATACGAGTTACGGGATAATTTAGTCATTAGTATTAAGAACAAAAGCATAAATACGAAATAAAGAAAGAGAAGAAAAGACTGGATTCCCACTTTCGTGGGAATGACAGAGAAGGGGGAGCGGGAACGACAGAGAGGAGTGTGGGAATGGCATGAGAGAAGGGGGAAATAAATATGTACAAAATGTTTTCGATAAAAAAGGGTTTTTTGATTTAAATGGCGAAATATAATTATATACAATTAGAGGAGAAAATGATGTTTAAAAATTTTTATAAGTTTACATTATTTCTTATTTTAATATTTTACTTATCTGCTTCCCCTGCCCTTGCCTATTATAAT
>Ga0255393_10153_pt1 | contig 10541 bp, 10 predicted proteins | sample ANMaggSeSYBR01C8_FD_182122 | JGI IMG/M metagenome (GOLD analysis project Ga0255393, IMG submission 182122) | Sediment cell enrichment communities from methane seep in Santa Monica Basin, California, United Staets - ANME aggregate JGI... | ecosystem: Environmental > Aquatic > Marine > Cold seeps >... | reverse complement strand
TTTTCGCGTGGATCTCTGGTTAAAAATCCACTGGCTCGCAACACAGGTCTTAACTCTTCATCATATTTTAACAAAGCCCTGGAAATTCCCAGGCGTAAAGCACCTGCCTGCCCTGAAAGTCCGCCGCCTTTTACATCAGCAAAAATATCAAACTTTTCCGTAGTTTCTGTTTTTTCTAACGGCTGCTCAATGACCATTTTTAACGTTTCTCGTTTAAAATAATCAATCAATGATTTTTTGTTAATATCAAATTTCCCGCTGCCAGGTTTTAACCTTACTCTTGCAACAGAATTTTTTCTTCTGCCTGTTGCATAATACTCAACTGCTTTCATAAACTACCTCAAATTTATGGTATTACATTTTTTAATTAGTGTCCAAACGAAAAATTTAAATTTCATTCAAACTAAAATAGCTTTCAACAATTACTTACTTACTTCAAGCGGTTCCGGGTGCTGTGCGTTATGAGGATGTTGATCTCCTGCATAAACTTTCAGCTTTTTGAACATTTGTCTGCCCAGACGATTTTTTTAGTATGGTGCAGACGTGTATTATAAGAAGTGGAGGCCAAACCCCACAAATTAAGGAGATTTAGAATGAATGTATCTTTGCAAGATTTATTGATGGCTGGCACTCATTTCGGACATCTTACACGCAGATGGAATCCAAAGATGAAGCCTTATGTTTTTATGGAGAAAAATGGAATCTATATTATTGACATCAAAAAAACACTAAAACACCTGGAACAAGCCTGCGAAGAAATTGCTAAAGTTGTACGCTCAGGTGAAAAAGTGCTGTTTGTCGGAACAAAAAAGCAGGCAAAAGATATTGTCCGAATCGAGGCTGAACGCTGTAATCAATATTATGTAAATGAACGCTGGTTGGGTGGCACACTTACCAATTTTGTTACCGTTAAAAAGAGTATCAAACGCCTCAAAAATCTCGATAAAATGGCAACCGATGGCAGCTATGACAAATTAGTTAAAAAGGAAATTCTTTTCACAGAAAGAGAAAAAGAGAAACTACAAAAAATTCTGGGCGGAATCAAAGATATGACAAAATTACCTGGCGCGCTTTTTGTAGTTGATGTGAAAAAGGAAATAATCGCTGTCCGCGAAGCTGACCGATTGAACATTCCAATTATTGGAATTATCGACACAAATTCGGATCCTGATTTAATTGATTATCTAATTCCGGGTAATGATGATGCTTTTAAATCGATAAATGTAATCACACATGCGATTTCTGAAACAATTATCGAAGCATCCCAAACACAGGCGGCTGAAGTAATTGAGGAAACAGGAATAGAAGAAAAGAAAGTCATTGAAGACGTTAAAGTAGAATCGGAATAAATTTAGTTTTATAGAGGAGTGAAAAATGGCTATCACCGCTGATGATGTAAAACAACTACGCCAAAGCACAGGCGCTGGAATTATGGATTGTAAGAATGCGCTACAAGAAAACGAAGGTAATATTGAAAAAGCAATTGACTATTTACGAAAAAAAGGTATTGCCAAAGCAGAGAAAAAAGCCGGACGCGAAACAAAAGATGGACTTATTGTAAGCTATATTCATCCCGGAAGTAAATTAGGGGTGTTGGTTGAAGTTAATTGTGAAACTGACTTTGTTGCTAAAACTGACGATTTCAAAACATTTGTCAGAGACGTTGCAATGCAAATCGCAGCCAGCAATCCAATGGTTATAAAGAGGGAAGAATTGTCCCAGGATATAATTGATAAAGAAATGGATATCTATAAAACGCAAGCTGAAAATGAGAAGAAGCCTGCGCACATTGCTGAGAAGATCGCCACTGGCAGAATGGAAAAATTCTATCAGGAAGTCTGTCTTATGGAACAAAGCTTTGTAAAAGACCCCAATAAAACAATTGAACAGTTGCGACAAGGAATAATTGGTAAAATCGGTGAGAATATGTCTATTCGGCGATTTGCACGTTTCCAGTTGGGTGAATAACCCGGGAGATAGTTTTTAATGTCAAAACCTATTTATAAGCGGATTCTTCTAAAATTAAGCGGTGAAGCCTTAATGGGTCAACAGGGGTTGGGAATTGATCCACAGGTAGTGAATGATATTGCTCTCTCGTTAAAAGAAGTGAAAGAATTAGGAGTGGAAATTGGTATAGTGATTGGCGGCGGCAATATTTTCCGTGGTTTATCAGCCAGCGCCAGGGGTATGGATCGAGTTTCAGCCGATTATATGGGGATGCTGGCAACAGTTATTAATGCAATAGCGTTGGAAGATTATCTGGAACGTTATGATGTTTACACTCGTGTTTTGACTGCGATAAAAATGGAACAATTAGCGGAACCTTTTATTCACAGAAGAGCAATTCGTCATCTTCAGAAAGGTAGAATTGTGATTTTTGCCGGCGGTACTGGTAATCCATATTTTACAACCGATACTGCCGCTGCGCTCAGGGCAATTGAAATTGAAGCTAACGCAATAATCAAAGGTACTAAAGTGGACGGTGTTTACGATTCCGATCCAAAAATCAACCCCGATGCAAAAATGTTCAAACAATTAAGTTATATCGATGTAGTGAAAAAACGATTGAAAGTTATGGATTCAACAGCAGTAACTCTATGCATGGAAAATAATTTGCCAATTTTGGTATTTAATCTAACCCAAAAAGATAATCTTAAAAAATTAATTCTTGGTGAACCTATCGGAACAAAAGTTTGCGAGGCGCAAAATGATTGATGAAATCTATAACCAAGCCGAAACAAAAATGAAAAACGCAATTGAAAGCTTTCGCCATGAGCTTAATAAAATAAGAACTGGCAAAGCATCTGCTTCAATTCTGGATGGGATAAAAGTGAACTATTACGGTTCAATAGTGCCATTAAATCAAGCAGCCAGCGTTTCAGTCCCAGAAGTGCGGCTTATCACGATTCAGCCCTGGGATAAAACTATGATCAGTGAAATCGAAAAGACAATTTTAAAATCTGATCTCGGTTTAACACCTATGAGCGATGGTCACATTATCAGATTACCAATTCCTCAACTTACCGAAGAAAGAAGAATAGAATTAGTTAAACAAACCAAGAGAATCGGAGAAGAAATAAAAGTCTCTATCCGCAATTCACGCCGTGATGCCAATGATAGTCTAAAAAAAGGCGAAAAAGATAGCCAAATTTCTGAAGACGATTCTCATCGTTCACAGGATAATATTCAGGAAATTACCAATGAATATATCAAAATGGTTGATAATATTTTAATAGATAAAGAGAAAGAAATCATGGAAATTTAAGCTTGTTATTACTGCGATATTTTTTATTTAATATCACACGGACCAAGAAATCACACAGATTTTTTTATAATAAAACACAATTATTATTTTGTAAGGTGATCAACTAATATAAGTTGAAAAATGGAGATTCTATCTTTTTGTAGGATCTCCATTTTTAATATAATCTAATAAACAAGGAACAAAATATGGAAAATTTTTTCTCAGAGTTAATTAATTCAAGACGAAGCATCAGAAAGTATCAGGATAAAAAAGTAGAACGAGAGAAAATAATAAAATGTATCGAAGCAGCAAGAGTAGCACCGTCTGCTGAAAATGTGCAACCCTGGCGGTTTATAATTATTGATGAACCTGATCTTAAAAATAAATTTGCGAAACAAGCGTTCTCAGGAATCTACACGCCAACTCGCTTTGCCGCTAAGGCGCCGGTGATTATCGTTATTCTCGCCTGTTTGGATATTTTTGCTAATCGAATCGGGAAACAGATTCAGGGAATTCATTATTATTTTATCGACATCGGTATTGCAGGCGAGCACTTTGCGCTTCAGGCTCATGAACTTAGTCTGGGTACCTGCTGGATCGGCTGGTTCAGTCCTAAAAAAACCCGCAAATTTCTCAACATTCCCAGAAGCTATAAAATTGTATCGTTGGTGAGTTTAGGTTACCCGGATGAAACTAAATCAGAGGTAACTAACAGACTGCCATTGGATAAAATCGCCTGGTTTAATGGGTTTAAAAATAAAACGGATTGAGCTTTAAAAAAAAATTAAAACTCAATCCGTTTAACTGAAACAATAAATATAAAAAAATAAGGGGAGGGTTAAAATCCAAATACATAAGTTTGGCGATAATTCACTGTCCCCATAGCCGGATCACATTCTCCAAAATCCCGCCAGCGACGGATTCTATTTACAATACACCTGAGCATACGATCATTTTGAATCGTTGATTGCAGAATTTGAACCTGCTCAACAATGCCCAACGGATTAACAGAAATTCTAACCACAACTTTTCCTTTAAGCTCCGGGTCTTTTTTTATCGCCTGTTTATAACAATCCTGTACGGCTCGATTGTGGGACATCATCACTTTAGTTACCTGTTCAGCCGTCCTTGATGATTTCTTCCGAATCGTTGTTTTTTTTGCAATTTCAGAAATCGTCTTATAATCTAAATTCAAATTCTTAACCACTGTTCGTAACTCAGTTTTCTCTAAAGGCGTAAGTGAAGATAATTCATCAGAATATGAGGCGGCGGTTTTTGAGCCTTTTAAATTCGCCAACAGCTCACTGCTTCCTACTCCATATCCATAATTTCCCGACTCAATAGTTTGGTAACTTGCTAATTTAATATTCGCTGTTGAATTTTGCAGATATCTGGAACTGACTTCTCCTTGAGCAAATATGTTACTAAGTTCTTCATTAAAATTATTCTCTTGATCTTCAGAGATGTATTGTAATAAACCAATTTTACTGACTTCTCTAGACAGGGCGCTTGTAAAACGACCCGATGTTCCTGATGAGGATGTTCTTCTGCTGGCAAGATTCTGAATTCTTCTCAGTCGTTCTTCCCTTGATAATTCTGATGGTGTATGCAATTTTTCAGAATCCGAAGTCAAATCGCGAATCTGTTCGTTTTCACTAATTGTTGTTATAAGTGCACTTTCTTCTTCTGCACCCTGAAGCTCAATATCTTCTTTTGCTTTCTCTGTAGTGGATAATTCATTAGCATTGAAATCTTTTAATAATAAATGCGCGTATCGCTTTTGAATTTTTTTAGTATCGGCATCCTTATTGAATTTTTTCACAGTGCCCATAAAAAATAGAACAAAGCTGATCTGGACAATACACGTTAACAGAAGGATAATAATAAAACGCAGATCAAACTGCTTGAACCAACTTTTTTTAAATTCACTCGGAAATTCCCAGATAACAGATGAATCATGTCCATAGAATGATTCATAAGTTAAAGAAGTCGGTTCCTTCTGGTCAATTTTTTTGTTGATAATTGTTTCCATTTTGATAGTTTCATTTAAAGTTTATTATTGAGTTTTGCCATTTAATTTTACAATAAACTATTAATTTAAAAAACTATTCGGCTGGAGAAATGTGCATGAATCAGCAGAGAATGTAATTTATTATAATCATTAATCTTAATTGTTACTGATTCATAGACTACAAAAAGTATGCCATACAATACATTAACTCTAATAAACATCTTTAATTCCTAATTTTAATAAGACTTGAATAGCCTTTAGTTATAGTTCTAATTACAAAAATGAAATAGAAATGTTTTATTAAGAAACATTCTTTAACATTTTGTTTCAGTGTGTTACAAAAATTAAATTTGTTCATTTAATCTTTTAGCCTGAATTATTCCTAAAGCGCAAGTGTCTAAAGTGAACTAAAATTTGAAGTGCCTAAAGTTCACCACCGGACCATCCAGTAAATTAAGTAGAAAATTTTGTTAAAAAAATAAAGTTTTTGAGACTAATAGCATAAACAAAAATCAAAACAGGAATAATTTTATTAAATTATAATTAGTTAAACATAAACTAAACTTGAAACTCAATTTTTGACTTTTATTCCTTCACCTATGAATAATTCAGGTTATCCCGCTACCTTTAATACTATAATGAATAATGCGGGTTAGGCTTAATGATTTAATTTTTGATTTCATTAAATATGTAATTTTTTTAATGAGGAGCAAAAACAATAAAAAATAATTTTTACAAAAATGAAAAAAGTCCTTGCATTTTAAAAAAGATGTTTGTATTATTAAAGCAACATTTGTTTGACATATAAAACAAAAGTATATGGAATATATTTGTAAAAAAATTGATGACAAAGAACTGACTCATAGCAGCATTCATCACCTATTGGCGATCAATAATCTAATTCAAAAAAATGGTTACGCCCGAGCTATCGACATTGCTAAGCATCTGGGATTGACGCGAGGAAGTGTATCTATTACACTTAAAAAATTAACAAATAAAAATTATATTATTGAGGACAGCAATAAATTTTACCAACTCAGTGATAAAGGAAAAAAAAACGTCAATGCAGTGGTAAGCAAGAGGCACATTGTTGAACAATTTTTCAAAGATGTTTTACAATTGCCTGCTGATGTTGCAGAAATTGACGGTTGTAAAATTGGATACCTGCTTAGCCAGGAAACAGGCGAGAAACTATTGTCATTTATTGGATATTGTTTATCTGATAATAAACAGATAAAATCTCTTTTAAATGATTTTATAAATTTTAACCAAATTTGCCAATCTGTTGAAAATTGCCAGGTATGTGAGATGGAGTGCTTCTTCGCTGGAGGAAGTGATGAATTACTTAATAAATAATTGATAATTACAGGAGATACGATTGTTTGGATTTAAGTCTAAAAACATAATTTTTTCCAATTTTTTAACTATCCTATTATTACTATCTTTTATTGTTTATATGGTTTCTATATTCGCATTCATGCATATTCATGTTCTGTCGAATGGAGAAGTCGTATATCATAGTCATGTTTTTAAAAAGATTGATGCTTCGGATCAATCGAATCAACCTAATCACACGAGCCACAAACATACAAAGAAAGAATTACTTTATTTACATTTAACAACAGTAGTAAATAGTTTAATCTTTTTTTTTGTTCTGTTGTTATTTTTCTTTTTTTTGACAAGGATAATTTTTTCACCTGTTGTTGAAAAGTTACATCTCCAGAATTTTTACTTCTTATTTTCTAACCGTGCGCCTCCAGTTTCTGTCCTTTCATAATTTTTCTATTAATCAAATTTTTAAAATCTGAAACAACTCAGTCAACTTGTATTTTCCGCCAAATATGCGTAACTGATCACAGGGTTCATGAATTTGAATTCAAAAATATTCAGCAAGGCGCAAAGAGCTTAGCACGCCAAAGATGAATCCACCCTTCCCCATAGAACGCGGATTACACAGATTTAGTCGAATATAGTTTTTGCCAAAAACGAAGGTAACTATTCAGGTATCACAACAAAAATTGGCAAAACAATTATGGGCAACTTGTCCGCTTTCTTTTTGGCGGAAACTATTTAAAAAATTATCGGTTGGGTATTTTTTAATACTATTTCGATTAACTATTGAGAAGATTTATTGACATTTGTTCAATTTTCTTTAATTGTTTTGACCTAAATAGTCTTGCCTTTCTATTTTTTGCTGAATAGTTACAAACGAAGATTTAATTTGTAATAATATAGCGCATAGCGTGAGGAATGCGCTTTGCATTATTATTATGTACAATTAATATTCAATTGTTCTCATCGAAAGCCACAAGTTTGGCTACCAATGATCTGCTACTAAAAATCAAAATTAACTATTAATCAGGAGATATCTATTATGAAATTTAAATACCATTATAAAAACATTTTTAAGTTAACCTTGTTCTTTCTATTAATTAGCTTAATTTCTGTTCAGGCAGCAACACTTGAAACACCAACGCCTTTAAAAGGTGAAATTAAAGGAAAAGTGATTGACGCCTCAAAGAAGAAAGCATTAGTCGGTGTTAATATATTTGTAGAATATACAACAATTGGCGCTGCTACAGATATCAAAGGTGAATACCACATTCCAAAAGCGCCTGTTGGAGATAAAATTCATCTCGTAGCTTCAATTATCGGGTATAAAATGTCACACAAAATTATTGAAGTTAAAGAAGATGAGACTGTTATTATTAATTTTGAGCTTGAACCGACTATTCTCGAAATGGGAGCTATTGTTGTTACTGGGACTGGAACTCCGCACATTGTTGAGGACATGCCAGTCAGGACAGAAGTTATTCCCCGCAGGTTGATTGAGCAAAAACAAGCAGTCAATTTAGCCGAGGCGCTGTCATTTCAAACCGGTATTCGGGTAGAAAACAACTGTACCAATTGTAATTTCTCCCAGGTTCGTATTTTAGGGATGGATGGAAAATATTCACAAATTCTCATCGATGGCGATCCTGTGGTAAGCAGCCTGGCAGGTGTTTATGGTTTAGAGCATTTCCCTGAAGAAATGGTTGATCAGATCGAAATCGTTAAGGGTGGAGGATCTTCACTTTACGGCGGCGGCGCTGTGGCTGGTGTTATTAATATGATTACCCGTCGCCCACTGCTAAACCAGGTACGAATTAAATATCTTCACAATTCAACAGACGGTAAAATTGATGAACACCTCGGCGCAGTGGCTGAAACTGTGAATGAAAAAGGTACTTCAGGCGCTTATGTTTTTGGATCATTCAGAAAAAGAAATCCTTACGATCACAATAATGATGGTTTCAGTGAATTGGGTGAACTACGGAATGAGTCTGTTGGATTCAAATGGTACTATAAACCCATTCAATCAGGAGAACTGTTGACCTCATTTCACAGAATTCATGAAGAGCGACGCGGAGGTAACAAGTTTGACAAGCCGGTGCATGAAGCAGAAATTGCCGAATGGTTAGAGCACTGGCGTTCCGGCGGTACTGTTCGCTGGAATCAGCGACCGAGCGTATTTTTCGATTATCGTTTTTATTATTCTTTTTCCATCGAAAACCGGAAATCGTATTTCGGTGGTCTTGGAGGCAATACAGATCAGGATCAATTAGATGCGCTGGCATTTTATGGCAAAACAGAAAATCCGCTTCATCTTGGCGGCATGCAGGCAAACTACCAATATCGAGGGCATCTTTTAACCGCTGGATTGCAGTATTCTCGCGATAAGTTGAATGATGAAACTTCAGCAGAAACAGCATATCACATTGATGAAGTTTACACCAATACAGGTATTTTTCTGCAGGATAATCTTCACTTCGGTTCCGATGAACAAGTTGAATTCGTTGTCGGAACGCGTATGGATAAACATTCAGAACTCAAAGACTGGGTATTCAGTCCTCGCATTAATGGAAAATTTCAAATTGGCGGTGGTTTTACATTGAGAGCCGCTTTTACGACTGGATTCAAGCCGCCTCAAACTTATGATGAAGACCTCCATCTGGGCGGCATTGAAGGCGACCAGAGAATTATCAGAAATTCTCCCGATTTAAAAGAAGAAACAAGCAATTCTTTCAGCGGAGGAATTGAGTTTCAGGGATATGTCAATAATATGGCAATGATGGCTTCGTTTACGGTTTTTCAAACTACATTGAAAGACGCTTTCACAGAAGAATTTGTTTCCAAACAGGGCGTTATTGAACGCTGGGAACGCGTCAATAGTGATGGCGCAGAAGTTAAGGGTATCGAATTTGATTTGGGTATTCGACCAGTTTCGTCATTGGAAGTTCGCGCTGGTTTTACTTACAAAAAGAGTGAATACGACAGCCCGTTAGAAGATTTTAACACTAAAAACTTTTTAAGGACTCCTGATTTCTACGGCAACTTTCGTTTGTCCTTTAATCCGACCTCAAATCTTAATTGTTATATCAATGCAGATTACACGGGTAAGGCTGACGTACCACATGAAATTGCAGTTGAAGGGCAGGAAGACCCTGAACTAATTTTGGAAAAAAGCGATAGCTTTTCACAAATAGACCTGGGGTTATCTTATAGTTTACCTCTTAATAGCGGTGTTGACACCAAAATTAATCTTGGCATCAAAAACGTAACTAATGCATACCAGGATGATTTAGATGTTGGTCCGGATCGAGACCCAGCTTATGTTTATGGACCGATTCGTCCACGGACAATATATTTTGGGTTGGAGACTGCATTTTAGATTAAGTGGTTGAAGCAGCGTCCAGTTTTATGCTAATATTTATTAACAACTGAAAGATGGGCTTCACTTCTAAAGTGGAGTCCATCTCTACAGACATTTTGTGAACCTGGTAATACTGATGTGTTCGGGTTTATTATCTACCCTAATCGCGGATTACTTGATGACACCTATTCCTTTTAATTTTACAAGACCATTTGTAAGTGTAAGAGTTAAAAATTAATGGAGAAAGGAAAATCAATGAAATTAAACGAAAAACCATTCATCGGAATTCTTGCTTTTGTTATTGTACTATTTACTATGCCGGTAGGGCATGCATTTATGATTTTGATGCAAATAATTTTAGGTGAAACTTATCAGTATGTTGGCGCAATGCTGGTGGGACTGCTCGGTTTTGCCGCGTTGCTGATTTCGCTTAAAAAGGAGGATGATACAACGCGAACTTTTCTCGGTCTGTTTGCTGGTATTTTTATGTGGACTGGTTTCGTGGAATTCGCGTTTGTGTATTTTGCCAATCATTTAGCAATAGCGCCGCTAATGGAAAATGGAGAAGTCGTTACCAAACCCGAATACCTGAT
>Ga0255393_10152_pt1 | contig 10558 bp, 8 predicted proteins | sample ANMaggSeSYBR01C8_FD_182122 | JGI IMG/M metagenome (GOLD analysis project Ga0255393, IMG submission 182122) | Sediment cell enrichment communities from methane seep in Santa Monica Basin, California, United Staets - ANME aggregate JGI... | ecosystem: Environmental > Aquatic > Marine > Cold seeps >... | reverse complement strand
ACTTGTATCCCAAACAACAGGCATACCAGTCAACCAGATGATGCAATCCGAGGCTGAACGTCTGCTTAAAATGGAAGAAAAACTGCACGAAAATATTATTGGACAGAATGAAGCAATCAATGCTGTCGCTGATGCGATCCGCCGAGCCCGTTCGGGTTTGAAAGACCCAAAACGGCCAATTGGTTCTTTCATTTTTATTGGCCCGTCAGGTGTTGGGAAAACCGAGTTAGCTAAAGCACTTGCGGAGTTTATGTTTGATGATGAAGATGCTCTGGTCCGCCTGGACATGAGTGAATATCGCGAACAACATACTGCATCGCGATTATTCGGCGCTCCTCCCGGATATGTTGGATATGAAGAAGGCGGCCAATTGACTGAAGCTGTCCGCCGACGCCCTTATCGGGTTATTCTTTTTGATGAAATTGAAAAGGCTCACCCCGAAGTTTGGAATTCATTGCTTCAAATTCTCGATGATGGCCGACTCACTGATGGACAGGGCAGAGTGGTTGACTTCAGAAATTCGGTACTGATTATGACAAGTAATCTAGGGAATGAATTCATCCGCCGCGGAGGAACTCTGGGTTTCTTACAAAAAAGTGGCGATGCTGAAGATATTGAAGCAAATCAGAAGATTGAAAAAGCGCTCAAGGATACTTTTCGCCCTGAATTTCTCAATCGAATCGATGACATCATCATCTTCTCACCACTATCCCTTGACCAAATGCATGAAATTGTTGACCTGCAACTGGTAGAAATTCGCGAGAGGTTGGAAGAACACGGATTAGCAATGAAATTAAGCAAAAAAGCGCGTTCATGGCTGGCAGAAGAAGGCTATGACCCTAACTTTGGCGCCCGCCCGCTGAAAAGAGCTCTTCAGAAATTCATTGAAAGTCCACTTTCTATAAAATTGTTATCAGGTGAATTTGGCGAAGACGATACAGTTCTCGTTGACTTTGACCAAGACAGCAAAGAAATAACATTCACCAAGAAATAAACAGTTTGCTGATTATTTGCCTGGCGAAATCGCCAGGCATTTTTCATTTTTAAATAATAATTGACACCGATTTAATGAATGGTTATACTTTATGGAACCGAAACGGAGGTTTTCTTTGAAAAAGGCACTCATCACAGGTATTACAGGCCAGGATGGCTCATATCTAGCAGAATTGCTTCCGCATAAAGGGTATGAAGTCCATGGGATTATTCGCCGTGCCAGCACATTTAATACTGGAAGAATTGACCATATCTATCACGATCCTCACAATGGGAAAAAGGTTCAACTTTACCTCCACCACGGAGACCTCGCTGTAGGCGAAACGCTTGAAAATCTAGTTTGCAAAATCAAACCAGATGAGATTTACAACCTTGGCGCGCAGAGCCACGTTCGTGTAAGCTTCGACCTGCCGGAATATACCGGCAATGTTACCGGCTTGGCAACAACCAGAATTCTCGAAGCCATGCGAATATGTGGTAAGGATACACATTTTTATCAGGCTTCCACTTCTGAAATTTTCGGTGGCTATAACGCTCCCCAAAATGAAGAAACAAAGTTCTATCCTAGAAGCCCTTACGCAGTAGCAAAATTATATTCATATTGGATGACACGTAATTATCGTGAGGCCTATAATCTGTTTACAAGTAATGGTATTTTATTCAACCACGAATCTCCCCGCCGCGGTGAAACCTTTGTAACACGGAAGATAACCCGTGCAGTCGCATCAATTGTGGCTGGTAAACAGAAACATCTCTATTTAGGGAACCTCGATTCCAAACGAGACTGGGGATATGCGCCCGAATATGTTGAAGCTATGTGGATGATGATGCAGCATGATAAACCAGACGACTTTGTAATCGGGACAGGCGAATCACATTCAGTCAGGGATTTTCTTAAAGAAGCTTTTGGTTATATGGGGCTGGATTATGAAAAGTATGTTCGCATTGATCCACGTTATTTCCGTCCAACTGAAGTTGATTTGCTCCTTTCCGACCCAAAGAAAGCAAATGAAGAATTAAAATGGACATCAAAGGTCAAATTTCACGAACTGGTACAGATCATGGTCGATGCTGATCTGGAATTGCTCGGTCAGGACAGTCCCGGTAAAGGGAAAGAGATTATTGAATTGAAGTTTAATGGCTGGCACCGCTGGGATTTCCAAATTCTAAGTATGAAAAAATAACACGGGTTAAATTGCAGGAAATTTCCAGGTATTCAACACTTTTTGTATGCACAGCAAACCAGTGTCGCTCCCCTATGGCAGAAGCACTGTTCAGGAAATATCTTGATGACGCAAGGTATTCTGATGATTCATGGGTAGTAGCTTCTGCAGGCTGCTGGGCATATCCAGGAATGTCTGCCACACAAAAAGCGATTCAAGCCGCAAGTGATATGGATGCTACCACTATTCATTTTCATGAATCTAAGGCAATATCTGAAGACCTTTTAGAGGTAAACAACCTCATTCTCTGTATGGAATCCGGTCATGTTGATTTCATCAAAAGACATTTTCATCAGTCTGCAAAAAAAGTTTTCCTGCTATCAGAAATGATTGATGACATCTTTGAAATTGAAGACCCCGTGGGACAGTCGCAGGAGATATACCAAACGACTGCTGATGAATTGCTTTCGATAATCAAAACCGGATTTGATAAGATCAAGGAACTTTCAGTCATTCGCCCTTGATAATTTAGTTCATTTGTTCTATACTCCTAGTATGCGCCCCAAACAATTTATTTTTCCAACAATCCTCTTCTCAACCACTCTGTTGTTCGTCATATCAAGATCTATATATAGTTTTTCTTTGGTAAACGACCTTTCGTCCACATCAATTAACAACCCGTTTGCAAATCAACCAATTCAACATTCAGAAATCAGTGATGGTTATCCACAATCAATTCAGCAGTGGAGTGAAGAGATTACAAGCGTCGCTCAAGAACACGATCTTGATCCAAACTTCATCGCTGCCGTAATGCTGCAAGAAAGCGGTGGTCAAGCAAATATTATTTCCACAAGTGGTGCTGTTGGGCTTATGCAGATTATGCCAAGAGACGGTATTGCCGCATCCTTTTCATGCATTAATGGACCATGTTTTCAAAATCGTCCGTCAACCAAAGAGCTAAATAATCCAATATTCAATATCGAGTTTGGTACACGGATGTTAGCTGGATTGATCAACAGTAGAGGGTCGCTACGTTTAGCGCTTCGCGCATACGGCCCTATGGATGTTGGTTTTTATTACGCCGACCAAGTTTTTTCCATCTACGATACCCGCCAATGAACATTCAAAGAACAAATTTTCAAGGCGGATTCAACCACACACACCTGCAAATCTCCTGCATGTACAAAAGAACCTAACAATCATCACTCACGATCTGAACATAGCAGTAAAATATGCCAGCAACCCAAACATCAATCTGATTTGCACCGGAGGTATCACCCTGCCAGTTGTTCACGCTTAGCGAGATAAACCAGTTGTGGATTCCATACGAAGCCAAAAGCAGGTTAATCTTTCATCGGCGCTGACACCATCCACCCAGGTAGGGCATAATTGGCAATGTGAATATAGTAGAAGCTTTCATCAAACAGATGGTGATCAAAGCTGCCAAACAGGTGTTTCTGTTGGCAGACAACTCATAATTTGGCATTACAAGATTCGCAAAGATCGCCAACATCGATTAAATTGACGCTTTCATTACCAACTGCAGTGCATCAAACGACAATCCCGCGTATTTTTATAAGCGAATTTTTTCCATGATTGTCGTAAATATTTCTTTGCGATTGTTTTTGCAAGAAATTGTTATCCACAGTTGACAAGTTATCAAAATCACATATAATCTAATTCTGTCGCGGGCGTAGTTCAATTGGTAGAACATTTCCTTGCCAAGGAAAAGGTTACGAGTTCGAGCCTCGTCGCCCGCTCTGAAAATGCCGAAAGGCATTTTTTATTATTATTTAGGAAATGATTTGACAAAGGAAATCGCGCCTCGTATAATAATCAACGCGCATGGCGACGTGGCCAAGTGGGAAGGCATGGGTCTGCAAAACCCTGATCACGGGTTCAAATCCCGTCGTCGCCTCTAGAAGAGATAAGCCGATTGCTTATCTCTTTTTTCTTGCCTGATGTGCCTGCTGTCGAGCCTTGCGGTCAACCAACTCATTGTATCTATTACCAGCGTGTCCTTTCACCCATTTCCACGAGATATCATGTTTTTTTACCTCTTCCGCAAGCTCTTTCCAAAGGTCCACATTGGCAAGTTTTCCACCCTTGCGTTTCCAATTGCGTGCCTTCCAGTTATCCATCCACTCCGTTATTCCTCTTTTCAGATATAGTGAGTCTGTATGTAGTAGGATAGAACTTCCGGTTTTCTGTCTCTTAATTGATTCCAGCCCGGCCGTCAATTCCATTCTGTTATTTGTGGATGATGGTGATGAGCCAGCAATCATTTTCTCTTTACCGTTCGATATTATTAATGCCGCCCAACCACCAGGGCCAGGATTTGGGTCACAACTTCCATCTGTATATATGATAACTTTTTCCATTAAGAATCCTCGATAATATAATTATTATTCCCACGAATTTACCAGCTTCTCAGCTTCGCTAAGAATATTGGGAATATCACCTTTGCCTACAGTAAATTGAATGATTTGCCATCCCACATCAGAAAGAATTTTTTCTGTAATATACCAATTTGTTGATTGCGGCACTGGGAGCAGGAAAGGAATAAACTGTAGACTCTCCTTCCAAACTTCAAATCCACGCCAGGATGTATTGATTTGTTGAATCTCATTGGTTGTTAGCGGAAAAGCTCCGGTTTGGTAAATCAACTCCAGATGATTTTCAGTTTGGGTCATCCATTCAATGAACTGCCAGGCTGCAATTGCTTCACTTTCTGTAACATTTCCCAAAGCCATTGAATAGCTTTCAAAATAAGCGACTGGTTTGTCTGTATCCGATGGATACGGAATCAATATCCAATCATCAAGGTTTTCATTCTCAATATCTGAGCTTAACTGAACAAGCATATCTTCCATTGTCCCGCCATACAAGAGCGCAAAACGTTCTGAGAAATATCTATAGGGTGACTGCTCCTTTCCCGTCCAGGCGCAGTCATCTAAGTACAGTTCATATAAAAATAAAAATGCCTGCTTGTTTTCTTCTTCCGTCAGAATAACCTCGTCTTTTGTAGTGAATATTTTTTCACCACCAAAAGCGCTCATCCACGAGAATATGGGGATTGCTCCTTGAGGATATATATATCCACCGGTACCATTGTTATCAAGATCATCATCATAGAGGTTTTCTTCAAAAGCAGCACAGGCCTGCTCCGAGAATTCCTCCACAGATTGTGGATATCTGCGGAAACCCAAAGCTTCACTCCATGATTTGTTGTAGAAAAGAAAATGACCGTTTTGTACAAATGGCAATCCTATCCGTTTTCCATCAAACTCGTCAACATTCCAAAACACGGGAAAGATGCTTTGAAAGTAATTTTTTTGTTCCGAAAGTTCAACAAGATCATCAATTGTTCGGATATATCCGGCAACGTGGAGATTTTTAATTTCCTGACTGGAAGCAAGAATGATATCAGGGTTGTCGCCTGCTTCAAATGATTCCTGCAAATCCCAAGACATGATTTCCATATCAGCATGACTTGAAACAATTATCTCTATCTCATCTCTATGCTTAAAATTAAATTGTTGTACCAATTCCGTAATCACTTCTGCCGTCCCACCTGAAAATGGATGCCAGAATTCGAGATCAATTTGTGCAAGCTGATTATTCTCATCACTCTCCGCTTTTACAGTAGCTGGTAGATGAGTTGCTGTCACCTTTATTGTATTTGCAGCCTGAGTAGATGTTCTGATACTCTCAATCGCATTTCCTTCTGGTTGACAGGCAAATATCAAAACACACAATAATTGAAGAAATGCGATTACAGAGAAGTTTTTCTTGCGCATTCATATATATTACCAACAATTCATCAGATATTTACCTCTATAATAATCAGAATGAAAGTCTCGAAAGGTTTAATAAAATTCGGACCAATAATCCTTTTTGGTTCTGGTGAAACACTGCCTGCCAGTGGAAAAGCGTATGAACACGTGGCCAGATTGCTTGGCAGCCCGCTTGATATCTCAATTCTGGAAACGCCGGCAGGTTTTCAACCGAACACGCAAATCGTCGCCCAAAAAGTAGCGGATTTCATCAGCAGACGATTGCAAAATTTCAAACCCTCTACCAAACTTATTCCCGCCAGGTCAAAATGTGATGAATTCAGTACAAATAATCCTCAAATTCTCGCACCTATGCTCACATCCAATTGGGTGTTTATGGGCCCCGGCAGTCCTACTTATGCGATCCCTCAACTGCATGATAGCCTTACGCTTGAATACCTATACGCATTACACCACATGGGTTCTGCTCTCACCTTTTCAAGCGCCGGAGTTTTAGCCATAAGTTCGCTAACACTCCCGGTATATGAAATATACAAAGTAGGAGAAGACCTGCATTGGGTAAAAGGTCTCAATTTCTTTTCGCGGTTCGGGTTGGACACCATCTTCATCCCGCACTGGAACAACAATGATGGCGGCGCTGAATTGGATACCTCCCGGTGTTTCATGGGTATTGATCGCTTTCAGCAACTTAAAGAATTGCTGCCAGTACAACTCCCGATAATTGGGATCGATGAACAAACCGCCCTCACCATTTCTTTTGAAGAAAAAATGAATTGGAAGATCACTGGAAAAGGAACAGTAACAATTATCCAGGATGACAAGAAATCTGTTTTTCCTAAGGGAATTTACAACTCCTCTGATTTTGGGATTGATCTGATAACACCGATGCGCGAGTCAGACGTTATTGAAAATATCATCTCGAAAATAAAAGCGATCAGAAATGCAAAAGCCGATATTCTATCAGATGAAGTTCGATTATTAGCTGAAAAAAGATTCGAAGCAAGACAAACAAAAGACTGGGAGAAATCTGATAATTTTCGTAATCAGATAAACGCATTAGGTTGGAAGATTTTTGACACTACCGACGGATTCGAGCTCCTTCCAAAATAACCTGTTGAAATTGACATTCAATGAATACTTTTGTATAATCGGTCCAAGTCAGTTTTGGATTAGTAATCTTCTTTTCTTCTGAAAGAGAAGGATCCGGCAAGTGGTGAGAGGATCCCCATAAGCATAAGATGAAGTCGCCAGAACGAACCTGCCGAAGAAATTCACGTGGAAAATTAGACCGGCACGGGTTTGCCCGTTACAGCAGCACCGTCAAAACGGTATGAGCGCGTTGGATTGTATTCAGCGAACCGAGGTGGTACCGCGGGTGGCTTGGCCTTCCGTCCTCTTTATCGGAAGGTCTATTTATTTTAAACAGGAGAATAATGGCAGAGAATTTGTTACCAAAAACGTACGACTTTAAAAATACTGAGGAGCGGCTTTACTCGTGGTGGGAGGAAAACGGTTTTTTTCAGCCATCCAATGATCCAAATAAACCGGATTTCGATCCAACCAAGAAACCATTCGTAATCTCGATCCCCCCACCCAATATCACAGGTGGGTTGCACCTTGGTCATGCAATGTTCGTTTCTCTGGAAGACTTGATGATCCGTTACCATCGCATGTTGCAGGAATCCGCATTGTGGGTGCCGGGTAGTGATCATGCTGGTATTGCGACACAACTCCAAATTGAAAAAGCACTGGCAAAGGAAGGCAAACGTCGTGAGGATATCGGACGGAAAGCCTTCATCGAACGCACTTGGGCATGGCGCGAGAAATACGGCGGTATTATCACCGAGCAAATTCGCCGTCTTGGTGCCTCCTGTGATTGGACACGTGAACGTTTCACACTTGATGAAGGTTTATCCAGAGCAGTTCGGGAAGCCTTTGTTACCTGGTACGAACAAGGTCTCATCTACCGAGGACCGCGCCTGATCAATTGGTCACCCAACTTGCGTACAGCTGTTTCCGATCTGGAAGTTGAATATTCCGAGGAATCCGGAAAACTATATTTCTTCAAATACCGACTTGCTGAAGATCCAAATAAATATCTTCCAGTCGCGACCACTCGGCCTGAGACAATTCTGGGGGACACAGCTGTTGCCGTTCACCCCGAAGATGTGCGCTACAAAAGCTTTATTGGCAAAAAACTCCTCGTACCTATTATCAACCGTGAAATAGAAGTGATTGACGACGAATATGTTGATCGAGATTTTGGCGGTGGAGCGTTAAAAGTTACACCTGCTCATGACCCGCATGACTATGAGATTGCAGAACGGCACAATCTTCCATTGATCAATATCTTGAACCGTGATGCCACCATCAATGAAAACGGCGGCCCATATTCTGGCCTCGACCGTTTTGAATGCAGGAAGAAGATTTGGGCAGACATGAAAGAAGCCGGACTTGTTCTCAAAGAAGAAGACTACACATTGAAAATTCCTCGTTCGCAGCGCGGCGGCGAGATCATCGAACCGATGATCAGCGAACAATGGTTCGTGAAGATCAAACCAGTTGCGGAGAAAGCATTAGAAGCAGTCCGCAGCGGGAAAATTAAAATCATCCCTGACCATTTCTCAAAAGTGTATTACAACTGGATGGAAAACATTCGCGATTGGTGCATCAGCCGACAGCTCTGGTGGGGGCACCGCATTCCCGTGTGGTATTGTGATGACTGCCGTGAAATGACTGTGCAACGGGAAGATCCAACTGAATGCCAGCACTGTGGCAGCAAGAACATCAAACAAGATGAAGATGTCCTGGATACCTGGTTCTCATCAGGGCTCTGGCCATTCTCAACCCTGGGCTGGCCGGATAAGACACCTGATCTCGATTATTTCTACCCAACCTCAGTCATGGAAACAGGGTATGACATCCTTTTCTTCTGGGTTGCAAGGATGGTTATGAGCGGTCTCGCATTCACCGAAAAACCACCTTTCCATACGATCTACCTTCACGGTCTCATTCGAGATGAACAAGGCCAGAAAATGAGCAAGACAAAAGGCAATGTCATTGATCCTCTCATCGTTATGGATGAATTTGGGACGGACGCTCTCCGCTTTACACTACTCGTTGGCTCAACACCAGGCAAAGATATGAATCTCAGTGTCAAGAAAGTTGAAGCCAACCGCAACTTTGCTAACAAGATCTGGAATGCTGGGCGTTTTGTGATCAATGCGATCGAGAATGCACCAGAAAAGCCAGAAGCTGAACCCGAGTGGACGCCAGCAGATGAGTATATTCACGCTCGTATGCGTGCGACTATCCGCGACGTCAACCGGCTTTTTGAGAGCTATCAATTCGGTGAGGCTGGACGGCAAATTTACGAGTTCTTCTGGAGTGAGTTTGCAGACTGGTATATTGAAAGTGCAAAGCTACAACTAAGAGAAGGTGGTGACAGGGCATATTACTCTGCATGGACACTCATGCGTGTTTTTGACAAGTGTCTTCGGATGCTGCATCCTTTCACGCCCTATGTCACTGAAGAGCTTTGGGGACATTTGAAAGGTGCCGCCAATGCAAAAGGTGAAACATATGATGCAGAAGCGGGCTGGGGTGAAGCATTGATCAATGCGCAGTGGCCACTTTCAAAAGAAGAAGAACCGTGGGAAAAGAGCGCGGTGAGCAATTTCACCACAGGAACAATTGAACATACTCGCGCGCTTCGCGCGCTAAAAACAGACCTGGAAATTCCAACAAATCAGAAAACAGGCGGCACGATAATTGCTAATGCAAAAGTTGAAGCGATGATCCAGTCTCAATCCATTTACATTTCCGCGCTGGCTGCTATCAAAGACCTTGAGATCTACACAAAGGTTCCGGACGCAGAAGAATATCAGAATTACAGCTCTGCAAGCATCCCGACAACAGGATCAATGGTCTTTATTAAGACCGGAGATCTGATATCGCCAGAAGAAATGCAGCTGAAACTATCCAAAGAGCTAGCGAACGCAAAAGGTCAGATAAAACGGCTGGAAGGATTACTTGGTTCAGATTTTTCGAAAAAAGCACCGGAAAAAGTAGTGGAAAAAGAAAGAGAAAAACTGGAAACTTTCAAACAAACTGCACAAAAGATTGAAGAACAGTTGAATGCGTTAGGACATATAAGTTGATATTAAGAGCTGGCAAATATTTGCCAGCTCTTATATTTACAGATATTTAGCAGGTTTGGAAATACCAGTTTCATCGGCAATGGCTGATCGGCCAGAAGGCGCTGCGCCCGCAATTAATAATCCTTCAACTATTGCAATTCTATAGGCTATTAGTTTTTCTCGATATTCTGGACCAACACCCTCAATTTCTAATATGTTTGCCATTTTTTCCCCATCAGGGCAATTATTATAAATTGCATTTTGTATGAATTTTTTTTAAGCTTACGATACCTATTTAAGGTGCTGCAATATTAACTTTTTCTGTATTTTTCGGGATTACCTTGAATATTCAGTATCTCTCCAAACACCATCCGGTGATAATCCTTGCCGTTATATTGTTTTTCAATGCGATCATCTAGAAATTGTTCAGGCTTGAAATCATCGAAATAGATCTTTCTACATGCGA
>Ga0255393_10151_pt1 | contig 10608 bp, 10 predicted proteins | sample ANMaggSeSYBR01C8_FD_182122 | JGI IMG/M metagenome (GOLD analysis project Ga0255393, IMG submission 182122) | Sediment cell enrichment communities from methane seep in Santa Monica Basin, California, United Staets - ANME aggregate JGI... | ecosystem: Environmental > Aquatic > Marine > Cold seeps >... | reverse complement strand
TGGGCTGGAGAATTAATAACTGGTCGTCTTCGACTCCAAGGGCCTTTTTCACGTCACATGCATAATCATCAATTGGTTCAGGCGGATTATCGAAGTCCATGACATTAGGGATGACGGTTGGAGAAATACCAGTTCTAAGACTTAACTGGTTATTAGCAGAAGAGTTGATTACCACGTGCTGAATGTGCGGCAGATGAGGAGGAAAGGCCATATTAAGGTATTCCCATACGGCGTTTCTCATAAAAGCCTGTCGTTCCCAGAAGAAATCGTGATGATGGGCAATTGTCGGGATGGCGGTTTCAGATATTAACTCTGCAATAGCTATGCCGAGAGGTATATTAAGCGGTATTGTCAGGCAATTTTCAGCTACCAGAACATCAATTTTGAACTGCCGGATGAAGTTATAAAGATGTTTCTTTAATCTCAGTCTGAGTTCATGGATTTTCCGTGATATATTGTCGCTTCGTTTTTCCAATCTAAAGCAGTTTTGATGGATTTCCCGTATGTCGGGATGCTTAAAGTGAGCTTCAGGAACTATGTATGAACGCTCCGGTGCACAATCGCACTCACCGGCAAAATAAAAACATGTAAATCCTTCTTTTTCAAAAAAGTGAGCCCATTTTGATGTTTCAAGGGAAACACCGTCTGTTCCGGCAAGACGTGTTGAAATAAATCCAACATGTCGCGGTTTGTTAGCGAATAAACGGCAAGAATTTTCTTCTTCAAATTTAATTTCATCATTTACTATATTCATATATCTCCTGATATCGAAAACAATCTACAGTATGATCATTTACCATTCCTGTTGCCTGCATAAACGCATAACATATTACCGGGCCTGCGAATTTAAACCCCCTTTTTTTTAAATCAACGCTCATAGCCATTGATTCTTTTGTTTTTGAAGGAATTTCGTTTTGATTTTTCCATGCGTTCTTTATTGGTCTGCCTCCAGTGAACTGCTGGATATATGCATCAAAACTTCCGAATTTCCTTTGAATGTTAAGGAATGCTCCGGCGTTTTGAATGGCAGCTTCTATCTTAAGTCTATTTCGGACAATTCCTTTGTTGGATAAAAGCTTTTCTATTATAGCTGAGTCGAATTTTGCAATAATTTCCGGGTCAAAATTATTAAAAGCTTTTCTGTAGTTGTGGCGTTTTTTTAAAATGGTCAGCCAGCTTAAACCTGCCTGCGCTCCTTCCAGGATAAGTAACTCAAACAACTTTCTATCATCATGCAAAGGAATTCCCCATTCATTATCATGGTACTTTATATAAAGGGGATCACTCCCTGCCCTATATAATCCAACGTTGTTTTTCAGTCAAGCATCCAATATAACTATAGACTTTCAGATAAATAATTTCACAAGGCCAGAAGGAGGAAGGCGTATTAGTTATACGTCGACGACTGATAACACAGTGAAATTATTTATCTGAAAGTCTATATCTGCCTGACGATGTCGTTGACAGCTTGCGACTATTATGAAATATTATTTAAATAAATACTACTGGAATTCTTTCAACTTGTTACGAACCTGTTACCTAATACTGGCTAATATTTTATATGAAAATATCTGAAATTAGAGATATATTAAAGGCGACTGTGCTTTTTGGAGATGATCAGCTCGATAAAACAATAGTAGCTGGTGGAGGATCGGATCTGATGGATGATATTTTGTCCTCATTGGCGGAAGGCTCGGTTTTGCTTACCGGCATAACCACTGAGCAGGTTATACAGACAGCTAAAGTTGCCGGAATTGTTGCAGTTGTTTTTGTAAGAGGAAAGAAACCGAATGAAAACATTATAGAGCTTGCAAGTTCCTATGACATGCCCATTTTACTCACAAGTTACTCTATGTTTGAAGCAAGCGGGCGTCTTTATATGAACGGATTAAGGGGCCTTGACGGATTTTGGTAATTATGAAGACAAGATGTGAGTGGGCAGGGAGTAGGGATCAGGGATCAGGAAGCAGGGATCGGGGAACATTATTCTTTGTTCAAAACAAATGGAAATTCGGGTTGGGAGAATTGGTATGAAAAGTTATAAGCTCAGGGCAGTTGAGACGGCAGAATATTTGAAAGCTCACATTAACAAGTCCCCTGAAATAGGCATTCTTACAGGGACAGGCCTTGGCAATAGTTTGGGCTCACTAGATGTTGATGTATCGTTCAATTACAAGGATATCCCCCATTTTCCTGTTTCGACAGTTCAGGCACATCTTGGGAAGCTTCTTTTTGGCGGCTTGAATGGAAAACCTGTTATTGCCATGCAGGGCCGGTTTCATCTTTATGAGGGCTACTCTCCGGCAGATGTTACTTTTCCAATAAGAGTCATGCAGGAGCTTGGTGTTAAGATCTTAATTCTTTCCAATGCAGCCGGAGGACTCAATCCTGACTTTAAAGTCGGGGACATAATGATTATCAAAGATCATATTAATCTTACCGGCTCAAATCCTCTTATCGGGCCCAATGAAGACAGTTGGGGTATTAGATTTCCCGACATGAGCAGAGCATATGATGAAAAGCTTGCTTTGCTATCTGAAGATGCCGGGGCCAAAGCAGGTATAAGAATGCAGAAAGGTGTATATGCAGGCTTAAAGGGGCCATCTCTTGAAACTCCGGCTGAAGTGCGTTTTTTAAAGACCATAGGTGCGGAAGCTGTTGGTTTCTCAACAGTTCAGGAAGTCATTTCTGCCGTGCATGGAGGAATGAGGGTGCTATGCCTGTCGACGATTACCAACATTAATGATCCTGACGAACCTGTTCCTGCAACGATTGAAGAAGTTATCAGTGTGGCGGAGAAAGCTGCTCCTAAGCTTGAAACGATAATTAATGATATTGTATAGTCTATAGGCGGGATATAGTTTTGATCAAACGTTAACTGCAAACTGTTAACCGTGAACGGTTACGTCTGATATTTATTGCGTTGCTTGGAAAGGTGATAAGTTGCTATGAATTCATCTGATATGCTGGTTTTAAATGGAACATTGCTGACTATGGATTCAAGGGGCACACAGTTCAAAAATGGTGCCGTTGCCATAGAAGGTGAAAAAATTGTTGCCTTAGGGTCTGCTGATGATTTTTCATCATGGAATGCATCACGTATTATAGATGCCCGTGGAGGCATAATTATGCCGGGGCTTGTTAATGCTCATACTCATGCAGCAATGACATGTTTCAGGGGCCTTGCAGATGATCTTCCATTGATGACCTGGCTGAATGATTATATATTTCCAGCGGAGGCAAAGCTTGATTATGAAAAAGTTTATTGTGGAACTCTTCTTGCCTGTGCTGAGATGATCATTTCCGGGACTACCTGTTTTTGTGATATGTATCTTTTTGAAGATGCTGTAGCCTGTGCGGCAAAACATGCCGGGATGCGGGCGGTGGTGGGCGAAGTACTATACGACTTCCCTTCACCCAATTACGGTCCAATAGAGCAGGGTTTTGCATATGCGGAAATGCTTATAGAAAAATGGAAGAATGACCCTCTGATAACTATTGCTGTTGAACCTCACTCTCCTTACCTTTGTGCGCCGGATCTTCTTAAAAGAGCTTCTTTTCTTGCGAAAAAGAATAATATTCCACTTGTTATTCATGTCTCGGAAACTGAATACGAAGTCCAAACAAGCAAAAAAAAGCATGGCGTTACACCCGTCGGATTCCTTGCGGATCTTGATGTGTTGTCGCCGAATCTTCTTGCCTGCCATTGTGTTGCGCTGACAGATGAAGATATTTCTCTTTTGCAGCGTTTTGATGTTAAAGTTTCCCATAATCCTGAAAGCAACATGAAACTTGCATCAGGCATTGCTCCGATACCAGAGCTTTTAAAAGCGGGAGTTTGTGTAGGGCTGGGAACAGATGGATGCGCAAGCAATAATAATCTGGATATCTTCCTGGAGATGGATACCGCTGCCAAGCTGCACAAGGTAAATACTTTTGACCCGACTGTTATGGATGCAAATACTGTGCTGAAAATGTGCACTATTGAAGGGGCAAGGGCACTTGGGCTTGATGATATAACCGGTTCCCTTGAGCCCGGGAAAAGGGCGGATATTATAATTATTGATACACATAAGCCCCATCTCACGCCGATGTATAACCCGATTTCTCATCTTGTTTATGCAGTAAAAGGGAGTGATGTCACAACCTCTATTATAAACGGAAAAATAGTCATGGAAGACGGCAGGCTTTTAACTTTGAAACTCGAAGATATAATCGAGGAAATTAAGATTATTGCAGATGAAATTAGAGGCCCTAAACTTGAGTAAAAGATTAGTAACCGTGAACCCAACAACCTGAGTAGTTACCATGAGTTTTGATATAATAATACACAATGGTACAATAGTTACGGTAAACCCTGATTTTGATATTATTAAAGATGGCATTGTATGTATAAAAAATGGGCGGCTGGAACGTATTGAACCCAGGAGCCCCGGCTCACTGATTCCAGAGGCAAATGAAATAATAGATGCTAAAGGCGGGATTATAATGCCCGGCCTTGTAAATACACATACCCATCTTCCGATGTCTATATTCAAGGGACTTGCTGATGATCTGCCCTTAATGACCTGGCTGAATGAACATATTTTTCCTGCCGAGGCAAAACATATTAAAGCCGAGACTGTCAGGCTCGGGTCTTTTTTATCATGTGCGGAGATGATACTGTCTGGTACAACCACGTGCTGTGACGGGTATTTTTTCGAAGATGAAGTTGCAAAGGCGGTTTTTGATTCCGGCATGAGAGCGATACTCGGGCAGGGTGTTATAGACTTTCCTGCCCCGGGAGTGCCGGAACCGTCAGATAATGTTAATAAAGCGGTCAGATTTACTGATAAATGGTATAATAAATCATTGATGATAACCCCCTCAATATTTTGTCATTCACCATATACCTGTTCTGAAGAAACTTTGAAAAAAGCAAAACATGCTGCATTGTCAAAAAATCTGCTCTTTCAGATTCACATAGCGGAAACAAAAGACGAGAGAGATCGGATTCTGTCTGAGAAAAGTTCTTCTCCAATCAAGTACCTCGATAGTATTGGAATACTGGATAATAACACTCTGCTTGTTCATTCAATATGGGTGGATGATGATGATATTGATATAATTACAAATAGCGGTGCCAAAGTTTCGGTTTGCACAGAAAGTGAAATGAAGCTGGCTTCCGGCATTGCTCCGGTTATTAAATTTTTAGAGGCAGGAATAAAAGTCGGACTTGGCACGGACGGGAGTGCGAGCAATAACGACCTTGATCTCTTCAATGAGATGGATGTTACTGCGAAACTCCACAAGGTTAATATCCTTGATCCGACAGTCATGGATGCAAAGACAGTCTTTAAACTGGCGACAATTGATGGGGCCGGGGCACTTGGTCTTGATAATGAAATAGGCTCTCTGGAAACCGGCAAACAGGCAGACATTATTATTATCGATGTTAATAAACCTCACCTTGTCCCAATGTACAACCCGGTGTCACATATTGTGTATTCCGCACGTGGCTCGGATGTTCAGGACGTTATTATTGCCGGAAAGGTCATAGTCAGGGATCAGAAGCTCCTTAGTTTTGATCTTGAAGATGTCCTTGAAAGAGCCTCACTAACAGGTGAGACAATTAAGGGCTATAAGGAGGAAATAGTATCATGATTGAATCCTATGCATTTGGTTCCATTGTAGTTGATGGAAGAAAGTTTACATCTGATTTAGTTATCTACCCCGATGGACATATAGATGCTTTCTGGTGGCGAAAGGCCGGCCATAGACTTGCAAGCGATGATATCCATAAACTTATAAATTCAAAGCCGGAAGTCATTATTGCCGGCACAGGCTCAAGCGGTCTCATGAAACCCGAGAAAGAGCTTGAAAAATTACTTCAGCAAAGGGGCATAGAGTTTATTTCAACACTAAGCAGAAAAGCAGTAAAAATTTATAATGCCCTGTCATCAAAAAAAAATGTTGGAGCATGTTTTCATTTAACATGCTGATTTGGTAAGAGGTATTTTTATGAAAATCAAGATAGATAAGGTTGATAAAAAAGAAATAGAAGAAAAAGGTATTTTAGAATGGCCGATATGGGAAAAAGAAATTTCCAGATTTGACTGGCATTATGACAGCATTGAGGAATGCTATCTTCTGGAAGGAGAAGTTGTTGTTGAAACAGAAGAAGGAGAAAAAGTTGAATTTGGAAAAGGTGATTTTGTTACTTTTCCGGAAGGCTTATTATGCATCTGGGATATTAAAAAGCCGGTGAGAAAGCATTATAATTTCAAGTAAAAAGTATATCTTGCTATCATTACAACGTATAATAATCCTTTTAATATTGATAATTTTGCAAACGTTCTCGGCGAAGTAAGGCGTTAACCAGTCTCAATCTGGTAAAAATTGAAGCTGTTTGAGTAATGCGCCGAAGCAGGAGAGATATTCTAATGGCTCGACTCACCTATGAAGAACTGGAGAAAAGAGTTAAGGAATTAGAGGCTGAATCCATAAAGCTTAAACAGAATGATAAGGGAATAAACTTCGAGGCAATATTTCAGTTTATACCTTTAGCTGGATTTATTTGGCGAAAGATGGGGGACGATTTCGTTCTGGTTGATTTTAATGATGCAGCCGGGGTTTTCTATCATGGCACGGTAGCCAAATTTGTTGGGAACAAAGCCAGAGAAATGTACAGTGACATGCCTGAGATACTGAGGAATTTATCACGGTGTTTTTCCGAGAAAAAAACGATAAGACACGAACTTCAATATCTCTTCAGAACTACAGGTGAAAGCAGGTATCTTGTTGCCTGGTATGCTTTTGTTCCTCCCGATATTGTTTCGGTCCATACTGAAGATGTTACCGATCGCAAGTTTGCGGAGAATGCCTTACGGGAGAGCGAAGAGAAATATCGTGTACTGTTTGAGACAGCCCAGGATGCTATATTTGTAACTGATGATAGAGGGAGGTTTGTGGATGTCAATCATGCTGCTTGTGAATCGCTGGGCTATACCAGGGAGGAGTTATTGCAACTTAGCAATAGGGAGATTGATGATGATTCTATAGGATATGAGGCCTTCCTGAAAGTTCGTGATGGAAAGGTGGATAAAATAACATTTCAGGTGAATCAGAGAAAAAAAGACGGGACACTTCTACCTGTGGAAATTTCCGGGGCTTTAATCCCGACTAAAGGGCAACGCATGTCTTTAGCATTTGTTAGAGACATTACCGAGCGAAAGCGTTTTGAAGCTCAGCTCCAGAGAGCTCAGAAAATGGAGGCCATAGGTACCTTAGCTGGCGGTATCGCCCATGACTTTAACAACCTGCTTATGACTATTCAGGGCAATGTTTCATTAATGGGAATGGATACGGATCCATCCCACTCATATTATGAAAAAATAATGAATATTGAGAAGCAGATTAAAAGCGGATCCAAACTGACTTCTCAGCTTTTAGGATATGCAAGAAAGGGTAAATATATTGTTGAGCCTATTAACATTAATCAATTAATTGAAGAAACTCTTGATACTTTTGGCAGGACAAGGAGAGAAATCAGTATTCATAGAGAGCTTGAGGGAAGGCTGTTTGCAGTTGAGGCTGATAAAGGCCAAATCGAACGGGTTCTACTGAATCTGTACATAAATGCTGCTGATGCCATGCCCGGCGGTGGGGTTCTGAAGTTAAAAACAGAGAATACGACCAACAGAGACATAAAAGACAGGCTGTATAATCCAAAACCCGGCAATTATATTGTATTAAGTGTAATCGACAATGGTATAGGAATGGATGAAGGAACAATTAAGCAAGTTTTTGACCCGTTCTTTACAACAAAGACTATGGGGCGGGGCACAGGTATAGGACTTGCTTCTGTTTACGGTATTATAAAGGCTCATGCGGGTTACATTGATGTGGAATCCAGAAAAAGAAAGGGTACAACATTTACTATTTATTTACCTGCATCGAAAAGACAGGTTGAAAATTCCTCCACAATTGTTAGAAAGCTGTCTAAAGCAACCGGGACAGTTCTTCTGGTGGACGATGAAAAAGATATGATAGAGGTTAGCAAGCAGTTGCTTGAAGCAATGGGATTTAAGGTTCTAACTGCAGGCAATGGTGAGGATGCAATAAGAATTTATAAAGAGAATCAAGGCAATATAGATATAGTACTTCTGGACATGATTATGCCTGAGATCAGTGGAGGCGAAGCCTATGACCTCATAAAGGAAATCAATCCGGAAGCAAAGGTTCTTCTGATAAGCGGATACAGCATAGACGGCCAGGCTTCTGAGATATTAAAGCGGGGATGTAACGGTTTTGTTCAGAAACCATTCAATATGGTAGAACTGTCAAACAAAATTGATAAGATTCTGCAAGACAACAGGACAAATAGAATCGGCTTTAAAAAATGAAAATTGAGAATAAAAGCATGAGGCCAATATGGCTGGATAAGGATACGGGAATTGTTAAGGTAATCGATCAGCGCCTTCTTCCCCATGAATTTGTAATTTCCGATTTGAGAAGCGTTGATGATGTTATAAATGCTATAAAAGAAATGTTTGTCAGGGGCGCACCTCTTGTAGGTGTTGCCGGAGCTTATGGTGTTTACCTTGCGGTTGTTAATTTTGATGAAAAAACAGGTTTTGATGATTTCCTTATTAATGAATGCAACAGACTAAAAGCTGCAAGACCAACTGCAGTTAACCTTTCCTGGGGTGTGGACAGGGTTATGTATGAATTGTTAAAAATGACAAGTCAACCGGCAAGGATAGACAGGGCAAGGGATGAAGCTGCAAATATCGCTGATGAGGAGGCAGAAAACTGCAGAAGGATTGGTGAAAACGGTTTGCCGCTGATTGACGAGATTTGGATAAAAAAAGGAGGCGAAACAGTTAACATTCTTACCCATTGCAATGCAGGGTGGCTTGCCTGCGTAGAATATGGAACAGCAACTGCCCCGATATATGCTGCATATGAAAATGATATAGATATACATGTCTGGGTGGACGAAACAAGGCCACTCAACCAGGGGGCCAGGCTAACCGCCTGGGAGCTGGGTAAACATGGTGTCAAGCACACTGTCATAACAGATAATGCCGGAGGTCACCTGATGCAGCATGGAATGGTGGATATGGTTATTGTTGGTACAGACAGAACCACCTGTACAGGCGATGTCGCTAACAAGATAGGGACTTATCTTAAAGCACTTGCGGCAAGAGATAACAACATACCCTTTTATGTCGCTCTTCCATCCAGTACTTTTGACTGGGAGCTTGATGATGGTATAAGGGGGATACCCATTGAAGAGAGAGATCCTGATGAAGTTAGATATGTGCAAGGTTTAGATCATGGCTCAATAAGGAGTGTTCTGATTCCTCCGGCAAGCAGCTCCGCAGCTAACTTTGCATTTGACGTAACCCCTGCAAGGCTCGTTACCGGTTTTATAACTGAAAGAGGTATTTGCAGGGCAACAAAACAGGATATAAAGAGGTTGTTTCCTGAAAAAATGATACAATAAATAAGTCTGTTTCAAAACGTTTTATCCTAAAAAACCTTGATTTTTTTTATATAATTTTTTATATCGCTTTATGCTTACTGAACTTGAAAAAAAGATAATTTCATTAATACAGGGAGATATTGCCATTACGCAACGCCCATATCTTGAAATCGCAGAGAAGCTGGGGATTCCCGAAGAAGCCCTTCTGGATACTTTAAATGATCTTTGCAAAAGAGGCGTAATGAGACGTTTTGGCGCAACAATCCGGCACCAGAAGTCAGGCTTTAAAGCTAACGCAATGACTGCGTGGAAGGTTGACGAAGACCGCATTGATGAGGTGGGTAAAAAGATGGCTTCTTTTAAAGAAGTCTCACATTGTTACAGACGCAATCCCTCTGTTGAATGGCCTTATAATTTATATACCATGATTCATGCCAGGGATGAAGATTCATGTCGTGAAACGGCCCGTAAAATGTCTGAAGCAGCTTCCGTGGATACATACAAGCTTCTTTTCAGCCGCAGGGAATTGAAGAAAACATCAATGAAATACTTCCCAACATCCTGAGGATTAATTTTTCACCTAAGTGAAATACGATACTCCAAATATTCTTTTGGTAAATCCTTGGATTCATGATTTTGCGGCATATGATTTCTGGGCTAAACCTCTTGGGCTTCTCAGCCTTGCATCAATACTCAGGCAGCATGGATTTTCAATAACATATATAGACTGCCTTGATCGATTTCATCCAAAAGCACCTCACATTGACCCCCATACAAGAAACGGAAGGGGCCCATTTTTAAAAACAACGATTCCAAAACCCAAGGGTCTTGAACATATTCCCCGGAACTTTTCCAGATACGGAATTATGCTGGAATGGTTCAGGGAGGAACTTGAACTCATACCAAAACCAGACCTTGTCCTTGTCACTTCTTTTATGACTTACTGGTATCCCGGCGTAAAGGAAACCATAAGAATTATAAAAGAAACTTATTCAGACATTATCGTTATTCTTGGCGGTATATATGCCGGCCTTTGCAATGAGCATGCTGTATCGCATTCAGGTGCAGACATTGTTCCGGCTGGTCCCGGCGAGAAATATATCTTAAAGCTTGCGGAGAATTATACAGGTTTTTCTGTG
>Ga0255393_10150_pt1 | contig 10663 bp, 7 predicted proteins | sample ANMaggSeSYBR01C8_FD_182122 | JGI IMG/M metagenome (GOLD analysis project Ga0255393, IMG submission 182122) | Sediment cell enrichment communities from methane seep in Santa Monica Basin, California, United Staets - ANME aggregate JGI... | ecosystem: Environmental > Aquatic > Marine > Cold seeps >... | reverse complement strand
GACCTGCACTCCTTAAAGGAAGCTGAAGATATTCATTGCGATCGATTATCCCTGAGTTTCGCTTATGGGTTCTAAAATATCATTCCTGATATACAGTACTTGCATAAGAAACCGAATAAGCGGCAAAAAACCCTATCGCCCCATTTGAAATATTAGTACTAATGTTTGCCGGGGGCCCACTAAAAAGGGGATTCCTAAATTCACTGGTTTCTTCCTGGAATTCGTATAAAAAATTATAATACTCCTCTGTAATCCCACCCATATGAACTGTTATGGTATCTCCCGGATATAGGTATTCGCCATATTCCTCATCATTAACAAAATAATAAATAGCTGCACCGTTGATATAATTGCCATTAAAATAACTATCATCAGTAATTGAGACCTCATTGACAGGATATGTTAATAAAGTATCATTTCGATATACATTGAATGTGTAATAATTCTCTGTTTCTGCAGGATCCCAGGCAAAAAGCTGTACTTCCCAATAACCATACCAATCCTCAAAATATTCTATTCTAATGGAATCAATAGGGGCAACCGGGTTTAATTTACTGGATGCTGTATATTGTTTTTCTCCATTTATTTCCTCGGGTATATCTATTTTTAATAAATAGGTGCTATCAATTTTGCCAAAATAGTTTGTGGGAGTTAAATAATACCCTGCGCTGTCAGAATTATTACTTTCGACAAGAGTATCCGTTTTAAATCCATCGTTTATAGTAACCAGCGCATTACTTATAGTAGGTGCAGGAGTAGTACTGTAATAATCCACTGATTTGGTGAGTCTCACCCAATGTGCCTTGGTTTCATTGGTGATATGTCCTTCTACTACAAGTCGGGTATAAGTGGAGTCCAGTTCAATTTCAATACGTTCTGTACATCCGTTAAGAATTATACCAATTGCTATGATTATTATTAAACCTGTTTTTTTCATGTTTTTTTAGTTAAATTTGAAATTAAATGTAATAGCAGGTACAATCCCGAAAAGGTAGGTCATTTCTGCATATGTTTCCCCAGTGTCTTCGTCTGTTAAAAAGTTGATTACCCATGGATTTTTTCTGTTATAAACATTGTATATTGAGAAATTCAAATCCGTTGCGAATTTCTTATTGGGTTTATCCTTGCTTCTCCAGGTAAGCGACAGATCGAGCCTGTGATAATCCTTCATGCGGTATGCATTTCTTTCGGTGAAGATTGGAAAATTAGTTCCTCCGTGTTCTGCCCTGCCGGATGGAAATGTAACTGCTGAACCTGTTGAATACAGCCATACTGCACTTATTGAAACCCTTTTACTTGTATTGTAATTAATTACTATTGAAACATCGTGTGGTTTGTCATAAGTTGTCCGGTAGATTTCATTATTGTTGATGGTATTGATCCTTCTTTCAGTTCTTGATAAAGTATAGCTTACCCAACCGTTAAATTTATTAATATCATATTTTGCCATTAATTCAATTCCATAGGCCCATGCTTCTCCAAATCGCAATTCACCTTCAAAATATTTATACAATAATAATTCAGCATAGTCTTTAAAATCAATGGCATTCTGTATATGTTTGTAATAAACCTCTGCAGAGGCTTCGATTGTGTTTTCCTTGAAATTTCTAAAATATCCCAGGGCATATTGATCTGCAATCTGTGGTTCTACGTTGGGTGTAGATGGAAACCAGATATCGAGCGGTGTCCCTGCAGTTGAATTCTGGGCCAGATGAATATATTGCCTCGTTCGGGCGTAACTGGCTTTAATTGATGATCGCTCATTAATGATAAACACTCCTCCAATCCTGGGTTCCAATCCGTAATACGGGCTGAAAAATTCACCTTTACCATAGACCGTTGAATCCTGGAGTTCATAATTTTCAAAATTATAAGTGATAGATTTGCCTACATTCACGAAATGGGAAAACCTTAATCCGTATTTGAGAATAATCCTTGATCCAATTTTTTGTTCGTTACTGACATAAATAGCAGACTCAAGGCCACTATTGTTCTCAACAGTAATTTCATTAAATGCAGACTCTGAACCCAGAGGCTTCAAAGTTCCTGGTACAAATTCGTGGAAGGTTGAGCTAATTCCAAACCGGATAGCATTGTTTGCATTCAGGTAATAACTAAAATCAACCTTTCCACCGTAATCTTTTAAATTTGATATCCATTCAAATGAATAGACCGATCCTTCAGGCATCCCGAGCTCATAATCGAATTTACTATAAACTGCTGTAAAATTTGAAAATAACTTCTTGGAAAAAAGGTGATTCCATCTTACTGTAATTGTTTGATTTGCCCATCCCATTTTAAAATCAGGGCTTCCAAAAACATCCTCACCAAAATAACCTGATATAAATACCCTGTTATTTTCATTTATATTATAATTGACTTTTCCATTCAGATCATAAAAATACATTTTCACATCCTCGTAATCCTCATCGCTCGAAAGTTTAAAAAAGAGATCGTAATAAGTCCTTCTTCCAGAAAGGATAAATGAAGCTTTATTTTTTACAATAGGCCCTTCCACCAATAACCTGCTTGAAATGGTTCCGATACCCCCGGTTACAGAATATTTTTTTGAATTGCCATTTTTCATTCTTACATCCAATAAAGAGGACAGTCGCCCACCTGAAGATGCCGGAATGTCTCCTTTGTACAATTTTACATCTGCGATGGCATCGTTATTAAATACCGAAAAGAAACCCATCAGGTGGGAAGCATTATAAACTGTAGCTTCATCCATTTGAATGAGATTTTGGTCCATGCTTCCCCCACGAACGCTAAAACCCGAGCTTCCTTCAGCAATTGTCTGTACACCGGGTAAAAGTTGGATCGCTTTGATAATATCTACTTCGCCCATCAAGGCAGGTATCTCCTTAATGGTTTTTGCATCCATTTTGATTGTACTCATCTCAGCTTTTGTAACATTCACATTTAACGCTTCTCCTGTAACAATGATCCCTTCAATCTCCTGGTTTGCCAATAACAATTCAACATTATATGTAATATCATCATTCAGTTCGATGGTTTTTTCGATGGTTTGATAACCAACATAAGAAACAGCGAGAGTGTACGATCCACTATTAAGACTTATGGAGTAAAATCCATAAACATTTGATGTAGTACCGATCTTAAGTTCTTTTACGTAAACTGTGGCACCAATCAGATCCTCACCTGTACTGTTATCACGAATATGGCCACTGATGGTATGGCGCTTTAAGTTTCCTTCTCCTTCCGCCTTTGCAATAATTGGCAAATTCAGAAAGAGTAAAACAACAAGTGTCAGAAATGAAAAGTTTCTCATTGAATTAGTAATTAATATTAAAAGTAGGTTTATTCATTTGCTAAAAGACAAATAAAAATCAAAACGGTTGTAACAACTTTATATTTTATGATCAGAGACGATTTATTAAGTGAAATATTTCAATATGAAATTTGTATAAAATTTCTTTTTAGCCGGAAAATTATTTAAAAAATCCGAAGCAAAGTGTTATAGTACCTTGTGGTTTGTTAAAATCCTTTTTATCATATATCATTTTGGAGTTTTTATCATCAAAGATTATTTCTTTATCAATACCGGCTACAACCCGATAACCGATTCCAGCATTGATCTTAAACCATTTAGTGAAGTTGAACTCTACCTCTATTTGTGGGATGGCAACGAATACATGATCTTTATAAGTATCATCTTTGTCGTAATAATAATGATCAATATCCTTATCAGGAATCGTATTAATCGCTCCCCAACCTATCCTTGAACTGATGCCAAAATGAATGGGTTTGTTGGATTTGTGAATATATCCCAATAAAAAACCACCATGACCGAAAGTTATATTACCATAATAGCCTTTATCATCTATTTTATCTATATCCCATTGTTTGTTGTAATGCCTGGTGGTTAATCCCTCTCCATATCCCCCAAAATAAAACTTTTGATTAAAAATCAAACCACCCTTACCGCCCATAAAAAATGCAAATTCATTTTGGATAGCGCTAAATTCCATGATCGGACCTATAAAACCAGAAACTTTGATTTTTTTGTCACCACTAAATATGTATTTCATTTCTGATTCTTCCTGTGCATTTAAATTTGTATTAAATACAGCAAGAAAAGTAAGCAAGATAAGCAGATAACTATAATTCATAATTTTTGATTTAAAATAAATTTATACTTCGGGCGCTTTTACTAACACTATAATTACAAATAGATTCTGAATCGAGTTCAGAATGACGTAACTCCCTAAAAATAAACACTCTGTCATTCTGAATTTATTTCAGAATCTAAAAGTGTCAGAAGTAATAATAATTCATAAGGACAAATATCAGATAAAAATGTTTGAATTCAACAATTTTTTGTATTTTTCAGTGTGAAAATCTGGCACCAATATCCATTTATCCGATTAGTTTTTCCTTTTATGGCAGGAATCCTGCTGGCCATAAAGCTTGATACACCGGTTCAGGGATTATTTCCAGGTGCTTTTATAATTCTTTTGGTTTATTCAATATTAGTATTGTTTTTTTCAAAGCGCATTGGCTATGATAATCGCTGGATCACAGGTGTATTATTGAATCTTTTCATTTTAGTTTCCGGTTATCAATATACAATTTTGTGCTCGCCCAAATACGAAAACAACAATATCTCGCATTTTATAACGCAACATGACGAATTTATAATTCAGGTTAAAGAACAAGTAACAGAAAAAACGAATTCATATAAAGTTATTGCCAGGGCTGTTACCTGCAAGGATAGTCTTAATTGGAAGAATTTATCAGGAAAACTGATATTGTATTTTCAAAAAGATAGTCTGGTTAAGAACATTTCTTTTGGCGACCGGCTGATTATCAGGGCTAATTTGAGTGAAGTCAGCCCACCCATGAACCCTGCTGAATTTAATTACAAGCGATATTTATCCAATAAAGGCATTTATAACCAGGGTTACATCAGATCGCATGAGTGGCAGATAATAAGCAATAATAACGGGAATATAGCTAAAACTTTTGGATTAAAACTCAGGTCGCTTTTTATGGAAATCCTGCAAAAACAAAATATTCAGGGAAAAGAATTTGCTGTTGTTTCGGCAATACTATTAGGCTATGACGATTTTCTTGACAATGAACAGTTGAAAGAGTTTTCAGGCGCCGGTGCGATGCATATTTTATGTGTTTCAGGATTGCATGTCGGTATTATTTATTTTATTTTGAATAGCCTGTTACTTTTTCTCAATAAAAGAAGGTCAACCAGGATTGTAAAGGTATTTATTCTTTTAGGGCTGATATGGTTATATGCACTTATAACAGGTTTTTCTCCTTCAGTATTAAGAGCGTCAACAATGTTTTCTTTTGTTATTGCCAGCGGATTAGTTAAGCGAAAAGTGAACATATACAACTCATTGGCTGCTTCAGCTTTTCTATTACTGATCATCAATCCATTTATCATAACTGAAGTTGGATTTCAGCTTTCGTACCTCGCCGTTTTTGGAATAGTTTGGCTGTACCGTCCTATATACAGTTTGTTTATTCCCGGTAATCGGCTATTGCGAAAAATCTGGCAAATTTCAGTTGTTTCCATAGCGGCAACACTGGCAACATTTCCACTCAGTTTATACTATTTTCACCAGTTTCCCAATTTATTCCTTGTTACCAACCTTATTGCAATTCCTGCATCCATGCTGATAATCTATACCGGAATTTTGGTTCTGTTTACATCGCCGATTCCATTTATTTCTTCACTTTTCTCTTTTATACTTGTGAAGATAATCTGGTTTTTGAACTATTCTGTGAAACTTATTGAAGGTTTAAGCTTCTCAACTATTCGTGGTGTATATATCGATTCAAATGAAGCTATTTTAATTTATTGTTTGATTGTTTCAATATCATTTTTGTTATTGTACAGGAAAAAGATTTATTCTTTCTATGCACTCGGATTTGTTGCTTTGATCCTGTTGTCATTTTTATACCGTTCCTATCAAAATTTAAGTCAGAAAAAAATAATTATTTACAGTATCAGAAACTCTACAACAATAGATTTTATGGATGGTAGTAATGGGACATTGCTGATTGATTCGGCCTTGATGAATGATAACAACAAATTAAATTACCATGTTGTGAATAACAGGATTAAATCAGGGATAAAGAGTGATGAAAACTTTATATATCTCGAAGATGATATTCTGGATAAGCACTTATGCAAAAAGGGAAATTTCATTCAGTTTTATGATAAAAAATTTGTGATAATCAATAATGAATTCAAACTTTATCCTTCTGGTGCCAAAATGAATGTTGATTACATTTTGATAACAAATAATTCCAGAATAGATATTTCTGATCTTGAAAATATTTTTGAATTCACAGAATTGATCATTGATAATTCCAATTCATTTTGGCGAGCCAATCAATGGGTTGAGGAATGTGAAAAAGCAGGTATTAAATATTACGTTTTAGGTAATCAGGGTGCGAAGGAAATAGAAATATAGCATAAAAGTACCATAGTGAACAATAAGCATTCCTGACCTTATCAGTAATCCAGTAATCAATTTATCATGGATTTTTACCTACCTGTTGGCAGTAAACAGGCGGACCTTCGCGCCATTTGGGATGTTCGTACGACAAAATTAATAATTAACAAATTTAACATTTTCTACACAAGATAACAAAAGGCAAAGAAATAATTGGGTTGCTTACATCCAAATGAATTTTTATCACTAAATTTGTCTAATCAATAAGTTGCATTTATAACTTGAATTCATCTTCAAACTTAAAAATCTACTTCCATGAAGAATATTTTTATTTGCATAGCATTCCTTTTAGCATCATCAAATGGTTTTACTCAAAATATAGAATTTAATCTTAGCAAGGGAAAAGATGCATCAAATAGAAAGGAATACAACTTAGCCGTATCTTATTTTAATAAAGTAATACAAGAAGACTCAAATTGGTTAGAAGCTTATGTAGAAAGAGCACATGCAAATAGCATGCTTGGGAATTACAAAAAGGCTATTGAAGATTTCAATTTTGTTTTGAAGAAGGATTCTAATAATACACAATGCTATTTTGGCATTGCAACTATCTATGATACTTGGCTTAATGATAAATACGGTGCAATAGAATATTATACAAAGGTTATTGATGTGTCTTTGAAGAATGGAGATAATGATTATGCAGGTGTTGGCTGCTTTATGAGAGCTGAATTAAAAAAACAATTAGGAGACAAATCAGGTTATATAGATGATCTTAAAAGAGGAGCAGTATTAAATAATTCAACTTGCAAATTTGTTCTTGAGTTGGAACAGATGATTGCTAAATAAAAATAGTATTTGAATTATATACCATCAAAGGATTAAAAATAGTTAATTAAGGAATAAGTTAATAGGTTTTTTTCTTCTTGTATTGTAATTATTAAAAAAATGTTTAGTATAAAACAATTAACTCATTTTTTATGAAAATTCGAATTTATCCTGGTTGTGTGCATATTAAAAAAACAGGAAATAGAATTAACCCATTTATGAAATTTATTTTTATCAGTTTAATATTATTAATAAGTGCTTGCTATTCGACAAGATTTTCTTCTGAAAATGTTATGAAACTTAAAGTAGGAATGTCTGATGCAGAGGTCGTTGCCATTTTTGGTTACCCAAGCAGAACATCAGCTAACACATGTGGTCAGGGACTTGGTAAGCCATGGACCTGCATTCATTGGTATTATGGTAAATGGACTCCGAAACTTACTTTTCAACAAAATACAGATGGATCATTGAGTTTAAATGGTTGGGATATTGGGACAAGCTGGTAAACTATATATATGTTGGTATAAGTTAGAAACTTCTATGAAGTATAACAGTGAAAATATTAATTCGGTTATGAAATTCCTGTTTCAAAAAGCGTAGACACGAAACTATGTTTAACGTGGAAGGTGATAGTTTTCTATTATTCAAGTTATAAATCACTATTCCAATTTGTCTTTTGCTTGAGCGTCATCAATGGTTTTCCACAATATATTTTCTGGACAATCACATCCACATCTTTATAAGGGCGCTTTTTTACAATTTTTTAAAATCCAAATATATATTAAATCTCCTTTCAATGTTTTCATACTCATTATCAAAAAAGGAAGTCAATTCACCATCTCGATTTGTTTTTATTTCGCGTTCATTTGATCCAACAGGATATAAAATTATATTCTTTAAATCATCAGTTAAATGATTTAGTTCTATAGCATTCTTTTGTAATTCATCCAAAAAAGATGATATGTCATCATCAAATAAAAATTTACTCTCGTTTGTGTTAAAATTAAAATCTCGAAGTTCAAATATATCAATTTTAGAATCTTTACTAATCTTATGTAATACTTTTTTAGTTTCATCAAATATCCGATATCTTTTGTTATATAAATCTAATCGTAATCTATATTTTTCAATGTTTAATCTGTTTTTTTCAAGTTGGGATTTATCAGTATCAAGTTTTAATTTTATTTCTCCTTGTTTTTTATTAGATAAATACTGTTGATATGCTATGTAGACGGCAATTATTGCAATCATTGGAGTTAATAATCCACTTAATAGTTGAACAAGATACATAATGTTTTAATTTATAAATTCTATCAATATTGATATCAATCCTTAATGTCATAAACATATACATGTGACAATTCGAATATTAACTTATTCAGGATTCGCCACTGAAACTTCATAACTCTTGTTGTTTTTATAGTATAGTTTTTAGTTCAACAAAGTCTTAATTGGGATCCCCTAGGTTATTTCCTCACCGCTTGCAGTGTATAGAAATGTGAAATTCCATTGAGACATTTCGCTACTTGCGGTGGGGTAGTTAAATTTATTTTACAATTATCATTTTCTCAACAAAAGTATTATTTCCATTTCTCAATACAAAGTAATAAATCCCTTCCGGTAATCCATTGGCATGGAATTCATATGAATAATTCCCATCAGTTGAAATTGTTTCTGTATCTTTTGTTATCAATGTACCAGAACCATTATATATGCTGATCTCAACCTGTGCTGACGACAAATCAGAAAGACTGATTACTGTGGATCCTGCGAATGGGTTTGGGTAAACATGGATAATATCTGATTTAACAGGATTAACGATCCCTGTACCAGTCCCAACTACATTCAATACCAAATCGTCAATATACATTCCATCTTCAGTGACATATACATCACTCTCGAACTTAAATCTTATAAGAACATTGGTTTCTCCAAGATAAGCATCCAATGAGTAGGTTTTTTGAATCCAGGAATTTTGGTTTCCATTGAAAGTTTCAAGAGTTGTCCAGTTTATTCCATCCGTTGAAATTTGCAGGTATGTATAGTCATAATTTGCTTCAAGGAAATATTTCGTCCAGAATGATAAGTCAGCCTCTTCAGCATATTCAAGACTAAAGTTATAAAGTGTTGCAGATATTTCCATGTCATTTCCATAATCACCGGTCGGACTTTCTGTTATTGAATGTGATGGAGAATACGATTGGCTTGAGGATAAACCCCATGTACTTTCGAAATTCCAATACAAGGCACCTGTCTCAAAATCATCAAAGAAAGGCATGCTCATTGGTGGTAATGGTGTTACTGTAACCACATTCGAAGGATTGGACTCATCTCCTGTTTCAGTGTAAATGGCAGTTACATAATAAGTGTAAGTTGTGAAATTTTCTACCTCTTCATCCACATAAAACTCATTAGTAGTATTGTCTAACAGTTCATCATTTTTATAAATGTTATAATAGTCTATATCCAGAAGCTGATCCCAATTCAATTCAGCCATCCCATCTCCGGGTATTGCAATAAGGTTTGATGGAGGTGCCAGCCAGTTTGCCATGGTGGCTACATTGGCAACCATTGCCTGCGTGAAAAGCAAAGCCATTTCAGCGCTATTAAAACTTAATCCTATAACATCATCGGGTGTATGTATATATGGACTGTAATTTTGACTGTCTTCAAAGGGGAAGATTCCCATATACCCATTATTATTAAAGGAAGTGTGATCGCTGTCACCGCCGGTAAGGTTACCTGGATCAATGATAAAATCTGGGAGGTAAATAGCACAAACATCCGTGTAGAAATCAACTAATGGCTGCGCAGAGGATGGAGCTATCATGTCGGTATGAATTGGATCACCAGGATGGCGGTAGCCACACATATCAATGTTAAAATAGCCAAGAATATTCATGCCTTCATCAGCTGCCCATGAAGCATATGCAGCACTTCCATATAAACCATATTCTTCACCTGACCAGGCACAGAATATGACTGTCCTGTCAGTTTCAAAATCAGCCATGACCCTTGCAACTTCCATTACTCCACAAGTACCAGACCCATCGTCATCGGCGCCAGGTGCATTTCCTGACCAACTGTATGAATCATAATGTCCACCTATTACCACATATTCATCCGGGTATTTTGTTCCTGTCTTGGTTGCCAATACATTATCGCTGGCAGGACCATTGGGCATAGTAAAATCAAAAAGCTCCACTTCATAACCATAACTTTCATATTGTTCCTTTATCCAGTTTTGTGCTTCAACTGCCTCTGGTGAATAGGCATTTCTGGTTCCGTAATCCTGTAAATGCTGTAAATTGGAAACAAAAATATTGGTATCCACTTCTTCCATCATTGCTTCTATGTCTGGATCAAAGAATAACGAACCTTTTGCATAG
>Ga0255393_10149_pt1 | contig 10681 bp, 7 predicted proteins | sample ANMaggSeSYBR01C8_FD_182122 | JGI IMG/M metagenome (GOLD analysis project Ga0255393, IMG submission 182122) | Sediment cell enrichment communities from methane seep in Santa Monica Basin, California, United Staets - ANME aggregate JGI... | ecosystem: Environmental > Aquatic > Marine > Cold seeps >... | reverse complement strand
ATATTATGACATGGGCTATGTCCCTGCCGGCGAATTTATTATGGGCTACAACTCGGGGCAAGATGACGAGCAGCCAGCCCACACTGTTTATTTAGATGCGTACTATATTGATAAATATGAGGTAACGAATGCCAGGTATGCAGCCTATCTGAACGAAGCACTGGCAGCGGGAGAGATTAGTGCATACCGCAGTTCTGTAAAAAAAGGCGGTCATTTGTTAATTGAATTAAGTGATTGTCATTGTGAAGTTTCCTATACTGAAGGAGTTTTTGTGGCAGACATTGGCAAAGAAAACCATCCTGTTATTGAAGTTTCCTGGTATGGTGGATATTATTATGCTAAACATTACGGCAAGCGGTTACCAACAGAAGCTGAATGGGAGAAAGGCGCGCGTGGAACGGATGAACGAAATTATCCATGGGGAAATGAGTTGCCGACTTCCGCACATTGTAATTTCAATTTATATGCAAAACCAACCACGCCGGTGGGACAATACAGCCCGCTTGGCAACAGCCCGTATGGTTGTGCTGATATGGCGGGCAATGTTTATGAATGGTGTAATGATTACTATGACGCCAATTATTATGCCAACTCCCCAATGAATAATCCTCAAGGTCCTGGTTCAGCTACTCATCCCTATTTACGTGTTAAGCGCGGTGGCTCATATCGAGTGGCTACTGATTTCGTGCGCGTTTCTAACCGTATGTACAGTGGTTCGGATTATACCAGTAATCATACTGGTTTTCGTTGTGTTCGTTAGCTTTTTTCGTTTCTTGATTTTGAATTTTAGAAAATAGCAACCAGTGTTTTGAGGTGCTGGTACGAATAAAATATGGATTAAAGATACACAATTTGAGATAAAATTATACTCGTTAAGACCTTGTTTGTAATATTTAGAATATTACTTTTCAATAGTAAAAATGAACATCGCTTATTGCAAAGCGCATAGCGCAAAGAGTACGTTTTACTGCCATGCGCTTTGCTCTTTGCGCTATGCATTAAGTTCGATAGATTATTCATCTAAAAAAAATAGTTTGTCTGACAATTACATTTTAAACCTTAATGAGTATAATAATAAAAAAGGTCAGAGTTCTTCAATAAAAACAAATTAATGTTTCATTTGAAAGTCCCTGACCTTAGGGGGAATAGAGGTTATTAGAACTATATTAGCAGCTTTTAAAACAAGCAGGTTTATCCTTTAATTCACCAACACTTGCTCGCGTTCACGTTCATGTTCTGGCTCGGCAAAAGGATCCGTGTACACTTCATTCACTTCTTCATCATCTTCTTCTAACAATGTATCCTCTTCCTTTTCCACAGGTTCAAATTCTTCCAGCTCGTATTTCTTTTTCCTGCGATACAAATACAAAGACATTATTCCAACTATCAACACAACGGCGGCAATAGTTAATATAATCGGTAACATCGAGGATTTCTCGTATTCATTTTCTATCACAGGTTCTGGTTCTGAATTATCAGATTGTGTTATCGGGACTTGTGCAATTGCTGTTTCCTGTGCTGGAGCTTGTTCCGCTGTTGTTGTTACCTGTTCTTCAGTAGTCGTTTCGGTTGCCTCAAACGCATACTGTGTAGTTACATTACCATGCTCTGCAATCCAGTCTTTCTGAACTTTAACAATGTCATTCACGGAAGTTAAGCTGCGGGATTCTTTCAATTTTTTGACAGCTTCTAAGCTGGGAATGACTACCTTTTCACCCGGAAACACCATGTCTTTATTCGGTGCACGGTTGATTAACGCCAGTTGCCGCCAGTACTTCGCTGTGCCATAATACTGTTGGGACAACTTGCTGAAATAATCACCTTTCTGGATGACGTGTGTTGTTGGCTCATTAAAAATCATTTTTTTACACCACAATAGATTTTCTTCAGAGTAAAGACCAAATATAACAGTGACTAAAATGAATAACACCAATATTTTCTTCATCACATTTTCTCCTAATTGAGTTAATTGAATTCCATTTAATTCTTCTGTTTCTATTCAGGCAAATGCAATGCCAGAAAAATGGCGGACAAGTTCTATCTATAAAAAATAGTTATAAGTAGTTATTTTTATTAAGCGTAAAATATAAAATAAATATTATCTCATTTATTTTAGCAATGATATTTTAAATAATATCAAACAAAACGTGTAATTATTACACAAGGAATCGTTGAAATTTTACACGATCAAATTTTAAGATATAACTTCAACATAATTTCTATTAATCCAACCGGTTCTATTATCAGCATATCTAATTTTTATCCAGCTTGATTTTTTATCCAACAAAATCAATTCTTGCCCTTTGTATAATAGGGCAATTTTTTTATAATTAACTCCCGGACCTGATCGCACATTTAGACGATTAGTCCTGACAATTGCAACTGGAGACTCAAATTTGGAAGATTTGCAAAACATAATACTGATATCGAAAATATGCGATAATTCATCGGTCAATTTATGATTGGAAACTGCATAATTAAAATTTAATTTTATATTTTCAAAATATAATTTAAGCCCCATACCTAAAGATAGTATGCTTTCTTGCCACCCCATCCGCATATAAACCTGGTCCGTCAGTCTGGACTCTACTGCGGCTGATAGTTGATTCTCTCCTTCCATAGCTATCGCCAGCAATGAAGTCGGAGTTGGTTGATATGAAATTCCTACTCTTCCAACTCTTTGAAAATAATCTTTATGCCCTGTGGTCCATTTAAGATGGGAGCCGCAATCATAAAATACTAATCCAATCTTTATTTTGCGATTAACAAGAAGCATTAAACCAGCATCCAATCCATAACCACCTGCAATTATTTCATTTAATGACTGGTTTAAATAATTCAAATTAACTCCAATGCTCACTGGAGAAAATATCTTTCGGGAATAAGTTAATGAAATTACTTGCTCAATATTTTTAAACAAATAATCCGGCGCTGTTGAATTAATAGACCTGGCAGGAATATCATCAATAAGTAAGCCTTTCCAACTAATCCCAAATTTATTATTTTGATCTAATGGCATCACCATGGAAACAAATCCAAGTTGTCGGTTTAATGACAACCTGGAGTGCATTGCACCAACCTGGATTTGATTCAAAAATGCAATTCCTGCCGGGTTCCAATGTGTAGCTGTGTAATCATCGGCAATGCTAACGTAGGCAGATTTTAACACAATAGCACGTGCGCCAACTCCATAAGAAGTGAAAAAATTTTCCTTTTTTTCTGTCTGTGCATAAAGAAAGGACAGAAAAAGCAAATTGAAATAAACAGTTCCTAAAAATATATACATTCGGTTTTTCATGGTTTTATTCCTGAATGTTATTTTTATTGTTATTACCCTGTGATCAGTTACCAGTTCAACTCAAGTTATACTAACGAACAACCCCAATCGTGATCACTTTTTTTTTATCGCCAATTCTAATAATAGCATAATAAATGCCGTTGGGAACATAATTACCATCATTACTTTTACCATCCCAAATATCTTCAAAATGTTCGCCGCTTGATTTGTTGACGTCTGCAAAAAGATTTCGTATTAAACTCTCATTTGTTTTGTAAATATCTATACGAACAATTTCCTCCTGATCCAAATAATATCTCAAATGGGTCACTTCCTCAAGCGGATTAAAGGGATTGGGGAAATTATAACTATCTAAGTTCTCATTTTCAGTTAATAAATTATTATCTCCTTCAATATAGATTGAAACCTCTTCTGAGAATTGACTCTCATTACCAGATGAATCATAAGCAGCAACCGCAAAATAATAGTTATTTCCTGGCAATAGGTCATTTATAGTAGAACAGGTGTCTAAACCTGAATTGACAACATTATCATACCTTCGTGATTGAATTCCCCAATAGACCTTGTAACCAGCCAGGTCATTTTCGTTATTAGGATTCCAGGTAACCAGGACAGATGGAATTAAAAATCCGAAAACTGCTGGTAAAATAAAGGTTTTTTGAAAACGATTTTTCATTGCTTATCTAAACCAATCTTTTTATGTAATATTTTAGTCAAGTTAATCTGAGTTTTACAATGTCTCTTGATACAATTTCAACTTACCCATTGTTTTTTAAGTACGTTGTGCACTCTAAAGAGTATAAAAACATTCATGCTCTCCAAAGAGCGAATCTGTCTTAGGCACGATCTTGATGGTAAGAAAATTATTCAAGTTAGGGGGTAGGGTTAAATAGCCTGGACATTTTCTATTTTATCAATATTAAAAAATATTGACTTATGTGGTTATAAAGTAACTTATTTTATCGCATTCAGATAAAATAGTATATTTAATCACAGCAAATTTAATGCCTAAAAAAAATATACAGATTGATGTAATTCTTTTTATTGAAATTATGGGCATTTAGCTTTTTCTAATTGAAGGAGATTAAATTATATTGATGTAAATTTTACACCTTTTTAGTTTGAACTTCAGATTGAAATGTAATATTTACAGTGATTTGTGATTTTGGTAGGTACAAAGTCGGTTTTTTTATCAATAGCCCAATTGCCCAATAAACAAATAACAAATCACCTTTTTCAAATTTATCAAAATTATTATTTGACTATTAAAGGTTTTTTTCTTATATTGATCTTTCATTAATTTTACGAATTAAATAGTTAGAATAAAATCAGTACGTTCCTGTTAATATTAAAAATAAGGAGTAGAATATGAAAGTTGACCATGAAAAGACAAAAGAAGTTCTTAAATGGTTTGAAGAGATAACTAAAATCCCTCGTTGCTCAAAACACGAAGAAAAAATTGCAGCATGGTTAATGGATTGGGCAAAAGAAAATAATTTTGAAACAAAGACGGATAAGGTTCAGAATATTCTCATAAAAGTACCGGCATCACCAGGTTATGAGAATTCTCCGGCAGTAATTATTCAAGGGCACATGGACATGGTCTGCGAGAAAACACCGGATTCAGATCATGATTTCTCCAAAGACCCGATTAAATTAATTTATGACGGTGATTGGTTAACCGCAGACAAAACCACTCTCGGCGCGGATAATGGAATAGCTATTGCTATGGCAATGGCGCTGGCGTTGGATAAAGACGCGGAACATCCGCCGCTGGAACTTCTATTCACTGTTGATGAAGAAACTGGTCTCACTGGCGCCAATGAATTGCAGCCTGGATTTATCGATGGAAGAATTTTGATTAATGTTGACTCTGAAGACGAAGGTGTATTTACAGTAGGATGCGCCGGCGGTATAAACACATACTCAACATTGCCTTTTGATACAGAAGATGTTCCTGCGGGTTATAAACAATTTAAAATTGTTGCCGGTGGAATGAAGGGCGGTCATTCTGGAATTGACATTGCGATGGGCAAAGCAAATGCCATAAAAATTATTGGCAGAACTCTGTTGCAAATTAAGAAGGAAGGGATTGATTTACGCGTTGCAGATATGACCGGCGGAAGCGCACACAATGCCATCCCCAGGGATGCACAGGCAATAGTTTATTTGCCTGCTGATGCTTTAGAGCAGGCAAAAAAGATTATTTCTGATATGGTGGAAATATTTAAGTATGAATTCAGGAACACCGATCCCGACCTGACAGTTTCGATTGAAGAGAATACACAAGGCAGCTTTAGAAAGATTTCCACAGCAGATGCCACCGATAAAATAGTTGACTTTATTATGGTCATGCCCCACGGTGTTGCCGCTATGTCAACTGATATTAAAGACCTTGTTGAAACCTCTAACAATTTTGCCAACGTAAAGATTGAAGATAACGCAGTAAAAGTGCTTACCAGCCAGAGAAGTTCAATTGTGTCACGATTAAATGCACTTTCAAGCAGGATTGAAGGCGTTTCTCGATTAGGCGGCGGTGAAGCTAACAGCGGTGATGGATATCCACCCTGGCCGCCAAATATGGAATCTGCTTTGCTGGCAAAATGCACAAAACTGTATGAAAAAATGTTCAATAAAAAACCAGTTGTTGAGGTTATTCACGCGGGACTTGAGTGCGGAATTATTGGTGATAAATATGACGGCATGGATATGATTTCCATTGGACCGACGCTGAAATATCCCCATTCGCCTGACGAAAAAATTCATATCGGCGCAATCGGGCAGGTATGGGATTTTCTGGCTGAGTTGTTGAAAGAATTGAAATAATAATTTGAAATTTGATAACAAAAAAGGGAACAGGGATTGAACTTGTTCCCTTTTTAATTTGACCTGAAATATTTTTCCGCCACCAAGACACGAAGGGACAAAGCAATAAAAAAATCTAACCACTAATTACACGAATTACGCTAAGTAGCATCTGACCGAAAACACCTTAATTTACAAAAAAAATATCGCGATGTAAATTTTGGGAATTGCATAAATTAAATAGGCGTTGTTCTAAATATGATATGAACTATTATAATACTTTTAAAACCTATATATTTCAAAGAATCCCTTGATAAATCAGATTTATTGATTGGTTTGGAATATAGATATTTGTATTTAATAAATCAGTAGTTATGTTACATAATATCAAATATTTATTCAATCATCAAAGTCTTAAACAATCAATATCTAATTCATACTATATTTAGAACACCGCCATTAAATATTAAAATTTTGAAGCCCATAAATCGCTCAGGATCAACGATATTTTTAAACCGAAGTTCCCGAATCAAAATACACATAACATATTATTTAATTTACATTAAAGCTTAATTGGAATCTTGTTTTACTGGGTACTTTTATGTTTTCCATAATATATTGATATATAGTAGGTTATCTTGTTTAAATTACATGGGTACATTTTGTTATTCAAAGTCAATGTCATTAACTTCAGACCTCAACGGCTATATACTTAAGTCTAATAAAAATATTATTATAATATATTGAATTCGCAACTAATTTTATTGCATTTTACATATATTTTGCATATATTGCCACCGAGATAACGAAGATAAAAGGAGCAATATTATGCAAGGTGTTTTGGGTATCAATCACAAAAAGCCACTTATTTATATTCAAAAAAGCAAAGATGAAAAAGAAATTAATGTGTATATCGGCTTAGCCTTTTTTGAAACCATACCCAATGATTCAAAATCATTTCAATTTCGGTATTTTGTCGCACGATTAGCCAAATCTGGTTTTTCACTTGCTTCTATCGCCCGAGCATTTGGTATAAACGAATTGACAGTAAAAAATTACCGAAATATACTCATATCAAGTCAAAATGAACAAGAGCTATTTGAACGGTTAATTGGGTTACATTGCAAGAAAACCAAGATGACCCCAGAAATCGAAGCTTTTGCTCATGCTCGTTTTGGCGAAATTTATTCAATAAGCCGAAAAGATTATAACAAAAAACTAAGAAAGGAAATTTTACAAACATTTGGCGTTACTCTTTCCAGCGAATCGTTGAGACGTTTGATTGCTCCATTGCGCAAAGAGACTGACAATCAAGCCATTTCTAAAAATGATGCTGAACACACAGACCTTGAGTTACAGACAACTGAAATTTTTACTGTGGATAAAGCACCTGAAATAAATACAGCTACTGATATTTCACAGTTAGAATCTATTTATAATTTATTAGAAGACACAGTTACCAATAAATCATGTAACGATGACAATAAACAGGTATTTTTTCGTGGTGCTGGTTTACTTGTTTTAAATCTGTGGCTGCAAAAATTTGTCAGCCAGATTAAAGTTGAAACATCTCCACTATTGCAATGGCTTTATCAGATATTATGTGGCGTAGTCAATTTTGAGCAAGCAAGATATTTTCCACGCCATGAAATCGAAACTTTTACTGGCTCAAAAACGGCTGGTGTAACTCAAAGTCGTCATCATTTATGGACAATGGCTTTTAAAGATTTTGATAACTATGTCCAGGCTTTGTTTGATGCCAACTTGAATTTTGTATCCGCACCCAATATTAAAAACAATAGTTGTTATTTTTATATAGATGGTCACTTTGACCCTTACTTTGGCAAACTCGGTATTCTTAAAGGCTGGTGTGCCATCAAAAATCGCTTAATGAAAGGGACTAATCATTACGTTTTGCATAATGACAAAGGTTATCCTGTAATCACAGAATTGAAGGACTGTTTTGATGGTTTTCGTCATTCCATCAAAACCATGATACCACGCATACTCTCCCTTGTGCGTCATTTACCCCAGGTTCGACCAGGACTGATTTATGATCGGGGCGGGTTTTCCGAACAGTTGTTTGAAGAACACGATAGCACTCAAACAAACTTCATTACCTGGGAAGTCGGGTTCAAAGCCCCAGATGAAAAAGAACTTAAATTCGATGGGCAACTTACTTTGTATCAAGAAAAGAATGATATTGGAAAATTCAAAAAAGTTTTTATCGATTTTTTAGAAACAACTTATCAATTTTCATCAGGTTATAAATGTCGCAAATTTATTATAAAACGCGATGATGAACAAAAACCAATGTTTGCCAGTATCCTGAGCAATGATTGGATAAACGATGGTTCTACTATCATCACCTATATATTAACACGCTGGATGTGCCAGGAGAATGATTTTAAATATGAAAAAGCTCATTTCGGTTTAGATAAAATCACTTCTTATGCTTATCAACGACCGAGCCTGACTGACAGAATCCAACAAGAAAAAGGTGAACTGCAGGCACTTGAGAAACAGATCGAACAATTAAAGGAAGAACGACAAAAGCTTTTGCAGCCACTGGGTGTCAAAACATTAACGAAAAGAAAAATCGAACAGATTCAAAAAGCTGCTTCGATAAATGATGAAATGACCGATAAGCTTCAAATCGTTCACCAATATAAAGAAATTAAATTAAAAATAGTTAAATTTAGAGACCGATATAATAAAAAACAAAAGGCGCTCAAGCGTAAGGAAAAAATTGAAGCAAACGGCTATACACGTCTCGATCTCCGCCAGAAACAAATTCTGGATCAACTCAAAATTGTCGCCCGAAACATTTTTTACAATGCGATTGAAGAATTCAGACAGTATTACGGAAATTTAAGAAACATGCATGTTGTGCTTCGTCAACTAACTCAGACTCCAGGTTCTATTGTGTTTTCAGATAATAATGTTCAAGTTAATCTTCAACATTCTTTTACAGGAAAAGCGGAAAAAGCTGTTGAACAGTTTTTAGAATATCTAAATACAAAATCAATGAAAATGCTAGATGGCTCAAATCGTACAATTCAATTTAACCTTAACGATTAGTTGTGAATTGAATTATAGGGACGTTGAGGTCTGAACTTAATGACATTGTATTCAAAGTAATAGTAACATGCTATTTATAATTTAGTTAAGTCGATATCTGTTAGGGAACTTCGGTTTAAAATCAAATAATTTTGGACGGATTTATCCCACGGCAGCTATTGAAGCAGGGCTTAAAACTAATTTTTACAAAATTCTGGAAATCCAGTTTTGGGAGGAGACTGAAGAAAATTTCCCAATTTATGTAAATTGTAAGCCAATACACCAAGTGCCGTGTAGCTTTTAAAATTATCATCTCCTTTATCCGGACAGCGATTTAAGCCATGGTGTTCTAAACAATTAATTGATGCTTCTACTGCTGAATGCTTACGGCGCAGTTCTTTGAAAGTCTTGCTTTTTTCACGTTCTTTTTCAATTTTATTTAATTTTCCTTTTTTGGGCATGATCAAATTTTCAACAGAATCTTTCAGTTCATTAAAATTTGTAACGCTCCAAAAGCCTTTGTCAAAACTAACACTGTTTAATGTTTTTTTAAATACAAGCTCCTGTACAAAAGGGGTAGCAATATCAACATCCTGCTCTTTGTTCATTACACGATGATCTAAAATGAATCCAAATTGATCAGTGGCAATAGCAATTCGAACACCGAGTTCAACTTGATTTCGTACTTTCCCTTTTTTGATCCATTCGGTATGGGGTTCAAATAAAGAAAATACTTTTCAGGGCAAATATTATCAAGCCACCGACTGGCGAATCATTGCGCTAAAGCGCATCCGCCTGGCCAAATGGCAAGAAAATCAAGACTTTTTTTGTTTTTTTTTATAAATTTTTTATAATTTCAAAATATTCTTTGATAACAAACTTCATAAGTCCAGTTGCTTTTGCAGTAAAATCAATATCTTTATTATCATCAAAACAGTATTTGACTCGATAATAATCTTTTAAATAACGATCCACAGCTTGCATTGAATGATTTGTTTCTTGTGCAACTATATATGGATCTTTTTTATCAACAATTACTTTTTTAATAATCATGGTCTTATGAGAAATACAACTTCCGACATCCTGTAATGATCCTGTATGGGGTAATACGGTTTTATTTTCTTTTTCATAATTAATTCTATATGGCGAAATAGTGCATCCATAACGCCATGAGAATAACCCAATATCTCGCATGGAAAGTAAGCCACCTTGTTGATGAGCTTCATTCAGAATGCGGGCAATTGCGTGATCTCTAATTTTAGACATGAGGACACCACGCGCTAATTTCTCAATATCTTCTTCATTTATAAGTGTCAAAATAACTGGGACAAATTTGGGATTTTTTGAATCAGCTCTGGTGCGAATATCAAGTGCATTCCATACAATCTGTCCTGGTTTTAAATGGTCTTTTAGGGGTAACGTCTTTTCTAATATTTTTATGAGTTCATCAATTAATTTATCCCTTAAAATTGGACCAATAAGCTTGGGGAACTCTCGTTGAAAAAAATTGTCTAAGGC
>Ga0255393_10148_pt1 | contig 10694 bp, 9 predicted proteins | sample ANMaggSeSYBR01C8_FD_182122 | JGI IMG/M metagenome (GOLD analysis project Ga0255393, IMG submission 182122) | Sediment cell enrichment communities from methane seep in Santa Monica Basin, California, United Staets - ANME aggregate JGI... | ecosystem: Environmental > Aquatic > Marine > Cold seeps >... | reverse complement strand
AAAACCTAAATCCCATTGAAAACGTTAAATATCCTGTTGATCTTAATCCGTCGTCATCATTATCAGATTTTTCCAATTCATAATACCTGACTCCCAATCCAAGAACTACTGCCAACCTGAAATTGTGAATGGGATTGAATGATACTCCATTGTTGATCAAAAACCTGCCATAAACAAAATCTTCCGTCTTATCATAACTTTGATAATAATACTCATCATAATAGTAATAATGGTCTTTTCCAATGCCCAAATGAATTTCAGGCCCGATAAAATAAGAAACCATCCTCTGACCTAACAAATAAACATTTAATCCGAAACCTGAATATAATAAATTTGAGTATTGCCTGGGTCCATTATTATAATCCGTGTTATTAAACCCGATGGCCACCGGAATTTTTAATCCAAATTTTCCATTTTTTAATATATGCTCATATGAAAAAGAAAAATCCCTGTATATAAGATCGAAAATATGATAATTGACAATGTTTCTTCCATAACCCTCTTTATGTTTTTTCTTTGAAATCTGCTCCTGTTCCCCATTCTGAAAAATTATTTTGTATACACTATTTCTATTTGTAGTATAGACTGGTCCATCCGGATTTGAAAAATTTTTGTACCGTATTTCCAAATCGCTGATTTCTTTAATGATAACAGCAGTTTTCTGATTTGAATTAAAAATGATCGTGTCTTGCGCATTTAACTGGGTTGCAGCGTAACTTATAAGCAAAACTGCAATAATGGCGATTCTTTTCTGCATTTGTGATAAGTTTTAAGATTTAAAAAAAGTAAAAATAAAAAAAAGATCCTGAAAATAACCAGGATCTTTAAGATTTTTTCAAAATAATGAATTATCCTCCAAAGTCATCAAATGCGATCATTTCCTCCGGCACACCCAGATCGTCCAGCATTTTCTGCACGGCATCATTCATCATTGGCGGACCACAGAGGTAATATTCAATTTCTTCCGGCTCAGGATGATTTTTAAGGTAATTGTCGTATATCACCTGGTGAATAAATCCGGTGTACCCTTTCCAGTTGTCTTCGGGTAAGGGTTCTGATAATCCAATATGAAAATCAAAATTGGGATTATCTTTATCAATCTTTTCAAACTGATCCATATAAAATAATTCGCGTAAGGATCGTCCGCCATACCAAAATGTAGACTTACGATCAGTATGTTCTGTTTGGTAAAGGTTGAAAATATGTGAGCGCATCGGGGCCATTCCGGCACCACCACCTATGAACATCATTTCGCGATTTGTAGGTTTTATAAAGAACTCTCCATAAGGACCAGAAACCATTACTTTATCACCGGGTTTACGTGAAAATATGTAAGACGAACAAATTCCTGGGTTTACATTCATGAATGCATTTTTTTGAGCGATCCCAGGGTGGAGTTGCAATACGAATGTTCAGCATAACAATATTACCTTCAGCTGGTGAATTGGCCATGGAATAAGCCCTGATGATGGGTTCCGGGTTTTTCATCTTCAAATTCCACATATTAAAATTATCCCAGTCACCGCGGTATTCATCATCCACTTCAATCTCCTTACCAAAGTCAACTTCACATTGTGGTACTCCTATCTGAATATATCCTCCCGATTTAAAATCAAGTGTTTCACCTTCAGGAAGCTTAACAACGAACTCTTTAATAAATGTTGCCACATTTTTATTGGATACCACTTCACATTCCCATTCTTTAATTCCAAAGATTTCTGGTGCTACTTCAATTTTCATGTCCTCCTTCACCTTCACCTGACAAGCTAATCGCCAGTCATTCATCTGTTCTTTTCGTGTGAAAAACCCGGTTTCGGTTGGTAAAATGGATCCGGCGCCTTCATGTACCTGTACTTTACACATACCACAAGTTCCACCTCCACCGCAAGCTGACGGTATAAATATTTTTTCAGCAGAAAGTGTGGATAGTAATGTTGAACCCGGATTGGTAACCAATTCTTTTTCATCATTGATGGTGATGGTTACATCTCCCTGCGGAGTTAACTTCTTTCGTGCATAAAGCAATAGTATAACAAGTAATAAAATAACCGATAAAAAGACAATGACGCTTGTCAAAATTATTGTTCCGATTCCTACTTCAAGTAATATCATTCTTTATATAGTTTTTATGCCATAGGCATCCCTATGGGAGATATTAGACATTAGATTTTAGATATACTCATTTTTGCATTACAGCTTAATTCCCATAAAACTCATAAAAGCGATACCCATTAATCCGGTAATAATAAAAGTAATTCCCAGTCCTCTGAGCGGAGCAGGAACATTTGAATATTTAATTTTTTCGCGTATAGCAGCAATTCCGATTATCGCAAGGAAAAAACCAACTCCTGAGCCAAGTCCGAAAGATGTAGCTTCGGCAATTGATTCATACTCTCTTTCCTGCATAAACAGCGAACCTCCAAGTATTGCACAGTTCACAGCTATTAAAGGCAGAAAGATACCGAGTGAATTATACAATGCCGGGGCAAACTTTTCAACAACCATTTCAACTAACTGAACCATTGAAGCAATAACTGCAATGAACATGATAAAACTTAGAAAACTAAGGTCAACCTCTGCAAATCCTTCTCCCAACCATGATAAAGCTCCTGCTTCTAATATGTATTTATTAAGTAAATAATCTACAGGTACGGTAATACCCAAAACGAAAACTACCGCAATTCCAAGTCCGAAAGAAGTATTTACCGTTTTAGATACGGCCAGGTATGAACACATGCCTAAGAAATAGGCAAATACCATGTTATCAATAAAGATGGACTTTATGAATATGTTAAAAAGTTCTTGCATGATTATCTTATTTTAAGAATTAAAATCTACTGTAATTTATTGTAATTAAAACTAACTTTCATTTTTCATTATTACTAACTGCCGACTGTTTTCATTTTTTGCCAACTGCTGACTGCCAACTGTTTTCTATTTATCTTCAATCAATTCTTTATCCCTCGATCTTTGTATCCAAATAATAATTCCAACAACAATAAGCGCCATTGGCGGCAATATCATAAAACCATTATTTTTATAACCAAAATTGTATAATCCGAGAGTTTCCATTACCGGATAGTTCCAGATTGTTCCTGAACCTAACAGTTCCCTGAAAAATGCAACAACAAGTAGTATCCATCCATAACCGATAGCGTTTCCGATTCCATCCAAAAAAGCCGGCCAGGGCTTATTGCCCATTGCAAAAGCTTCGAGACGTCCCATGATGATACAGTTAGTAATGATTAAACCAACAAATACTGATAGTTGCTTGCTTACGTCGTAGGCAAATGCTTTCAGCACCTGATCAACCAAAATAACCAAAGAGGCAATAATAACTAACTGAACGATGATCCTTATCCGCGGAGGAATTGTATTTCTTAACAGCGAAATTATTACATTAGCAAATGCTAATACTGCCAAAACAGATACGGACATCACAAAAGCCGGTTCCAATTTAGCTGTTACCGCCAAAGCCGAACATATACCCAATACCTGGACAGTGATCGGGTTTTCCCGACTCAACGGATTAAATATAAGTTTTTTATTTTTCGGTGAGAACAATGGTTCTTTTTGTTTTATTTCTTCACTCATGTGTGTATGTTTTTTTTAAGACGTCTGATGAGTTTTTACTCGTCAGAGGACTTTAGACTTAATTTAATATATGATTCATAATTCTTTAAACAATCCTCTAACATAGCCGAAACGGAATTACATGTAATTGTTCCGCCCGAAATAGCATCTACTCCGTGAATTTGTTGATCCGCAGGCATTGTAACAATACCTCCTTTTACAACTTTTACTGATGTAAAATTATATTCATCATCAAAAATTGTTTTACCATTAAATTGTTTCTGGAAATCTGTTGTTGATATTTCAGCACCAAGTCCCGGAGTTTCACCCTTGTGCCCGAAAGTAACGCCGTATATGGTTTTAAAATCCTTCTCCAATGCAATGTTGCCCCATACAGGCCCCCACAATCCTTTTCCTCTTAAAGGAATAATGTAAAATGTTTTATCATCTTTATTACAAATATAAAGTGGGAAATTGGGTTCTTCTGCCTCTTTTCCTGCATCTAAAAATTCTTTCTTCTTCAGTTCCGTCTTCAGTTTTATTTCGAAAGGCCTTAAAGTTCCTTTTTCAAAATTTTGGTTTTTATAAATACTGGTTTTTTCGCCTGCCGAATTCAGAGCCAGTTCTTCAACAATAAATTTATCGTAAAGATCTTCGGCTTCATTTTTATCAGCATCAATATTCACCGATTTTAAAATCTCCATTATTTTTTCGGTACGGATATTCCTTTCCTGGTATGGTTTTAAAAATGATGCAGCAGAAGAAAGAATGGCAGCTACAATAATAACCATCACCGAGGCATAAATAAATATATATCTGTTTGTGAACATCTTATATGGTTTTTAATTACTTAAGCTTTTATTTTAATTCTTTTCAATCTTCTTTTAATATTAGATTCAACCACATAATGATCGATTAGTGGAGCAAATACATTCATAAGCAAAATAGCGAGCATCATTCCTTCGGGGTAGGCAGGGTTTACAACACGAATAATTACCGCCATTATTCCGATAAGGAAGCCGTAAATATATTTTCCTTTATTTGTTTGTGCGGCGGTAACCGGGTCGGTTGCCATAAACACGGCGCCAAAAGCAAAACCTCCCATTATAAGGTGATAATATGCCGGCAGATTCATATAATCGTTAGCGCCGAAAAAGTTAAATATCAGTCCCATAATATATCCGCCTGCAAAAACCGAAAACATTACCCGCCAACTTGCAATACCTGTAAAAAGCAAAATTACAGCGCCTATTAAAATTGCCAGGGTTGATGTTTCGCCAACTGAACCCGGGATAAACCCAAAAAACATATCGGCTGCCGAAGGGAAATTATCAAAATTACCCACAAGGGCATCGCCAAGCGGTGTAGCTCCTGAGTATGCATCAGCTTTATCTGATATCCAAACTTTATCACCTGACATGTCCTGCGGATATGCAAAAAACAGGAATGCCCTGGCTGTAAGCGCCGGATTAAGAATATTCATTCCGGTGCCTCCAAAGACTTCCTTCCCTATTACAACCGCAAATACAATGGAAATGGCCAGCATCCATAAAGGGATATCCGGTGGCACAATTAAAGGGATCAACATACCGGAAACAAGGTAACCTTCATTTACTTCGTGGCCTCGATACTGGGCAAAAGCAAATTCAATTCCAAGTCCGACAACATAAGACACAATAATAATAGGTAGAACTTTTAAAAAGCCATACCAAAACTGGTCCCAGAATCCAACGGTTTCGCCAAGCGATAAAAAATGCTGATAGCCCGTATTCCACATTCCAAAGAGTAAAGCAGGAATCACTGCAACTACTACAACTATCATTGCACGTTTCAAATCAAACGTATCTCTTATATGACTGCCTTTAAATGTAACCTTATCAGGTACATATAAAAATGTTTCAAAGGCACCGAAAGTGGAATGGAGTTTCTCAAACTTACCCCCTTTTTCAAATTGCGGTTTTATTTTATCAATATATTTTCTTAATGCCTTCATTTATTTAGTTTGATGTTTGATGTTCGATGTTCTCCCGAAGGGATACCTTCGGCAGAAGTTTCAAATCTAATATCTAAATTTCTAATATCTTATATCTATTATGACATTTCTTTTAACATGAAGTCAAGTCCTTCACGCACTGTTGCTTGCATTTCTGTTTTAGAAACATCAATGAACTCACAAAGTGCAAAATCCTCTTCATCAACTTCATATATACCGAGGTTTTCCATCAGGTCGAAATCTTTGACCATGATTGCTTTTAATAATTGCATTGGATATATATTCATCGGAAACACCTTTTCATAATCACCGGTGAGTACAAATGCCCTGTGGCCACCATTTAAATTGGTGTCCAAATTATACTTTTTTCTGGGTGTTAACCATGAAAAGAATGATTTTGAAAAACTGAATTTATCAAATCGTGGCATACCCCAGCCTAAAAACTCATAATAATTTCCTTCAGGTATCACAGTAACCTGGTTATCATAAAATCCTAAGTATCCGTCTTTATCAACTTTTTTACCTGTTAACACATTACCACTGATATACCTTGAATTTGTTGACTTCAGGTTATTTTCAAGCATTGGCAATATGGAGCAACCACTCACCACTTTATAATATTGTGGATTTGTGACTTCAGAACCGGTTAAAGCAATCATTTTGGAGGCATCATATTTCCCCTCCAGTAATAATTTGCCAATAATAATTAAGGCTTGTGGATTTACAAACCATACAATATCACCTTTATTAATAGGATCGATTTTGTGGATTTGTACTCCAACATTTCCAGCCGGATGCGGGCCTGCAAATTGATTTACCTGAACACCTTTTGCCTGGAGGAAAATATTTGATGCAGTTTTTCCTTCCTTGACATTCAGATGAATCTTTCCGCTTGTAAGTTTGGAAATTACATCCAAACCTGTTTGAAATGCTTTTGCTTCATTTTCAATCAGAAAATCAAAATCAGGCGCTAAAGGAGATGAATCAAATGCTGAAATAAAAATAGCTTTGGGATCATCTTCCGGATTGGCAATGATGGAATAAGGACGTTGACGAATATAAGACCAGATACCGCTTTTAAGCAATTTTTCAGTGATCTGCTCTTTTGTCATTGAACCTGGGTCACCTGTTCCAAATGACTCATATTCCATTTTTCCATCAGCTTCAATGCGTATTTCCAGCATTTTCCTTTTTGCTCCCCTGTGTATTTCGGTAATTTTACCGCTTACCGGAGAAGTAAAAATGATATTGTCTTTGTATTTATTGAAGAAAACAGGTGTGCCAGCTTTGACTGTGTCCCCCTCCTTCACAAATAACTTTGGAAAAACACCATTAAAATCAGGAGGCTTTAAAGCAAATTTCGATGAAGAGATTTTGGACGCTTTTTTTTCTGCATCACCCAACAGCTTAATATCCAATCCCTTCTTAATTTTAATAACACTTGACATGTTGTTAATAATCTATTGTTAATTAATAAACAGTCTGTAAATTTAAGGGGCTAAAGTATAAAAACTTAAGGAATTAAGTATTTTAAATAATTGATATGTGTCAATGTTTATTCTGATAATCAGCATAAAATATTTTTGACCACATAATTTTGCCTGTTAAATAATTATAAATCATCCATTTAATTTTATATTTATGTGATATGATTTTATTTATGATCAATTCGACTTATTGAATTTAATTCGTCTTCGACTTTTTAATTCATATATTAACTGGATGAATTATTTTCAAATAATGTATCTTTGCGCATATGTCATAGCTTTCACATGGAATCAATAAAAAATAAAATCAAGCAATTAGCACAGGAATATTTATTCGAAATCACTTCACTTCGAAGACAATTTCACAGCAATCCTGAACTTGCATTTGAAGAGTTTGAAACAGCAGCATTAGTAGCAAAAATTTTAAAAGAGAATGGAATTGAATGCCAGGAGGGTATTGCAAAAACAGGCGTGGTTGGCCTGATCAAAGGAAAAAATCCAGAAACAAAAACCATTGCTTTAAGGGCTGACATGGATGCACTACCCATTATTGAATTAAACGATGCAGATTATAAATCAAAGAATCCAGGGAAAATGCATGCATGTGGTCATGATGTGCATATTTCTTCTTTATTGGGTTCGGCTAAAATCTTAAATAGTTTAAGTGAAGAATTTGAAGGAACGGTAAAACTTATATTCCAGCCTTCGGAAGAAAAATACCCGGGAGGCGCTAAAGTTATGATCGAAGAGGGTGTATTAGAAAACCCTAAACCCGATGTTATTTTTGGTCAGCATGTTTACCCTGAACTCAATGCAGGAATGGTCGGAATGAAAAGTGGGAAGTACATGGCTTCGACTGATGAAATTTTTATTACGGTGAAAGGAAAAGGTGGCCACGGGGCTATTCCACAAAAAAATATCGATCCGGTCTTAATAGCTTCACACATTATTATTGCTTTACAACAAATTGTCAGTCGCAATGCAAATCCTGCTATGCCAACTGTGCTTTCATTTGGGAGATTTATCGCTGAAGGTCAAACCAATGTTATACCCGACGAGGTGAAAATGGCCGGGATCATGAGGACATTTGACGAGATCTGGAGAACGGAAATGCAAATCAGGATAAAGACAATGGCTCAATCCTTAGCTGAAAGTATGGGAGGAAAATGCGAAGTTGAATTTGATAAGGGTTATCCTGTCCTCATTAATAATGAATATGTTACGGAAAATACAAGGAGATATGCAATTGAATTTCTGGGAGAGGAAAATGTAATAAACCTTGAGTTACGAACCACTGCTGAAGACTTTGCATATTTTACACAAAAAATTTCAGGTTGTTTTTATCGTCTTGGCATCAGAAATGTAGAAAAAGGAATCAATTCAAACCTGCATACCGCTACCTTTGATGTGGATGAGTCCAGCCTGGAAACCGGAATGGGTTTGATGGCATGGATTGCTTACCGTGAATTGTTGAATAAATAACAGAGTCCTCCATTTAAAAATATTTAAATTTAATATGTTACAAATTTTCTTAAGATCCATTCTGATTTGTTTTACAAGTTTGTTGCTATTCTCCAGTGAAACTGATGCTCAAATACTGGATGACATCGCTGTTGATATACAAAGTGATACAATTGCTGTTAAGATTGGAAGTGATAGTCTGAATATCGCAGAAAGTGACAGCACAAATTATGATCAAACTGATAGCATTGTTGAACAGGAAGAAATAATTACAATTGACTATATCTATGAAAGTAACCGGATTGTAAAATCAAATATCAAAACAGTACTTTTCCACAGAGATGGTTGGGATATGTCGCCCCCTCTTATGGTATTGAATTCAAACGATAAGTTAAAACTATCATTTGATGATCTTGATGCAGATTACAAGGACTACTCCTTTACCATAGTTCATTGTGATGCATTTTGGAAGCCTTCTGATCTGAGACAGAATGAATACATTGATGGTTATTATGAGGATTACATTTATGAATTTGAATTTTCAAACAATACCGTCGTTCCATACACACATTATGAACTGATATTTCCGACTGATGATCTGCAACCTTTGATAAGCGGTAATTACATATTGAAAGTTTTTATTGAAAATATCGACAGTGTTTTTTTTACCAGGAGATTTATGATCACTGAGCAAAAAGTCGGTATTGAAGGAATTATAAAGCAGGCAACATCGCTACAAGACAGAAATTACAAGCAGGAGGTTGACTTTTCTATAACCACTTCCGGTTACAGAATTATTAATCCTTATCAGGATTTGAAAGTAGTATTGCAGCAAAATGGCCGATGGGATAATGCCATTTCAGATCTGAAACCAAAAATGGTTGTAAATGACAAATTAGAATATAATTACGACAGGGAGAATGTTTTTGATGCCGGAAATGAATTCCGGTCTTTTGATATAAAAAGTTTGACATATTATACTGAATTCATCGGTAGAATTGAAAACACCAATGAAGGATACCAGGTTTATTTGAGGGATAGTGAGCGGAAAACTTTTAGGATATATAAAACAGCGGATGATATAAACGGGCAAATGAAAATTAAAACCGAGGATTATCAAAGTACAGAAACGGAAGCTGAATATGTATATGTTCACTTTTTTCTTTCTTACCTGGCGCCTATGGTGGATGCTGATATTTTTATAATTGGCCAGTTAACTGATTGGAATTTTTCCGAAACAAGTAAAATGGATTACAACTTCAAAAGGAAGGGATATGAAAAAACGCTTTTATTGAAGCAGGGGTATTACAACTATCATTATGTATTAAAATATCATGGACAAAGAGCAGGAGATGTATCCTTTATTGAAGGGAATCATTCTGTAACAGAAAATACTTATACAATTTATGTATACAACCGGGAATTGGGCTCATTGTATGATAAGCTAATAGGTGTAAAGCATATTAGTTCAATGCCTGAATAACCGTTTTGATTTCCTGATCTTTCCGGGTTTTACTGAAAAAGATTTGCAGTTTATTATATTTTCCTTAAATTTGATGCACATTCGCTGATGATAATTTTTTATAAACTTTAATATTTACTTTGATGATCGGTGATTTATTTTCAAAACTTCAGGAAGCTCGCCAAAAGATTGAAGAGGCTAAAATGAAACTGAATAATATTATTGTTGAGGTTGAGGCTGATAATGGGGCTGTCAAAATAAAAGCAAATGCAAATAAAGTTATCACAAGCATTGAAATAAATGATGATTTTCTAAAATCAAGCAACAAAGAAGATTTTGAAAAATTATTATTAACTACCATTAACAAGGCACTTGATGAAGCAGCCCAAAAAGGTGAACTTGAGATGAAAGAGATAACGAAGGGTATGTTGCCAAATTTTCCGGGATTAATTTAAATTATGCATAATTTATTCATTACTAAAAACAAATATTTCGACTATAAAATTGGCCTGGCAGGCGGTTCGGTAATGGCAATAGTTGTTTTTATAATTAATTACCGAGCTACCGGAGAAACAACAGGGGCATTCACTGCTGCTGCAAAACAGGGAGTTTATACTTTCTTTTTCGGTGGATTAATAATGAAGATATGCGAACTGTTAGCAACTGGTATAAATTATAAATATCTTGCATTTTTTTTAGCATCCTTAATTCCCTCGAT
>Ga0255393_10147_pt1 | contig 10694 bp, 6 predicted proteins | sample ANMaggSeSYBR01C8_FD_182122 | JGI IMG/M metagenome (GOLD analysis project Ga0255393, IMG submission 182122) | Sediment cell enrichment communities from methane seep in Santa Monica Basin, California, United Staets - ANME aggregate JGI... | ecosystem: Environmental > Aquatic > Marine > Cold seeps >... | reverse complement strand
AATGGGGTGCAAAGATCAGATAATTTTTTGAATTGGAAAAGAAAATATAATGTTTTCTTGTATAATTAAACGGGCAAGTACTTTACAGTGAAAAACTGAATTCTAAAATTCATACTTAATTTGTTAATTTGCTGCTTTCTTAGGAATTAATAAGGTTGAAACAATTGCAATAACCCCAGCGACAACAAATGTCATTATCCGTGAAGTAATTATTGCATCCATCCCCGTACTAATCCAGATAATGGTAAATAGCATCCCTGAAATTATCGTAATCAAAGCAGCTATACCGTGAAAATTTTTCCAGAATAAAGTCAACAAGATAACAATTGAAAAAGTCCCTCCAATGCCAGCCCAAACATAACTAACCAGTGTAAAGATAAATGTACCATCACCTGCAAGATAAGCCAAGCCTAAAGCAATAACAGCAAGAATAGCAGTAATAATCCTTGAGTGTATAAGACTTTTTCGTGACGACACCTTTTTATTAAAAACTGGTTTGATTAAATTTTCAGATAATTCAGTAGCTGATAATATCAGTAGTGAATCTGCAGTAGAAATCATTGCTGCAATAGCACCAGTTATTAATATGGCTGCTATAGCTGGAGGAAAGATCTCTAATAATACTGCAGGCATAACAAATTCCCTGTCCTCCAGGCCATTTGGCCCAAATATAGCAATACCTATCCAACCAATTGATAAGGCGCCTATATATGCAATAATTGTCCAGAGGATTCCGATATTCCTGGCTTTTTTGGCTTGATGCGGATCCTTGATTGCCATAAAGCGCATACTTAATTGTGGTTGTCCACCAAGATACCCAAAAAACCATGAAAATCCACCAACTATTACTATTCCTGCTCCAAATCCAGATACCGCTTGAACCAATGAACTATATTCAGGCCCAGCTTGCGACAATGCCTGAGGGATTGATTGGGCATATAGTTCAGGGTGATTTGCTAAATATATTATTCCTACAATTGGGCCAACAATAAGAGCTGTTATCATTACAATGGCCTGAATCACATCTGTGTATACCACACTCCTAAATCCGCCATATATGGTGTAAGGTACAATGATAGCTGCTGTGATTAACATTCCAATCTTCGGATCAATATGAAACATTGTATGAAGTGTTTTACCTCCACCCAAAAATTGTGCGCCAACATAAAAGAAAAAGAAAAATACAATGGTAAAACTTCCAACAATCCGAATCCATTTCCCGGTTTCATTGTGTCGTTTGGCAATATAATCAGTAAATGTGGTGGCCGAATATTTTTCGGCTTCATCGCGTAACCGCCAGGCAATGGCTGCCCATGCAGTAATAATTCCAATTACACAACCCAATGCTGTCCAAACTTCGGTTAATCCGGTAGCATAAGCAGCACCAGGTAATCCCAATAATGCCCAGGATGATTCACCTGTTGCCCGTTCAGATAACGCTGCTGCCCATCCTGGTAAGTTTCTTCCTGCAATGGCATAATCAGTATTGGTTTTTACTTTTCGGCCCTGATACAAACCCCACAAAATCAACAGGGTCATATATGATATCATTACAACCAGAAGCTGTGTTTGATATTCCATGGTATGAATTCTTTATTATTAAGCTTATTGGTGTTGTTCCCTTAACAGATCATTTACTGTTTTTACAGGATTAAATGTAATGATCGGAACTTCCACGAACACAGTAATCCAATTTGCCATCGCACCATTCCATAATCCTGGTAACTCCTGGGCTTTTAGGTTTTTACCATCTTTTGACTTGATCGAAATAAAACCTGTTTCAGGATCAACATATTTATGAAGATCAAATTTTTCGTTTTTGTAATTTTTTGTTCCACAAACCAGGTCAACAGGATTAAAATGGGTTGCTGACTTCATGATATTGAGTTGATCCGGATTATCAGAGTCTACTTGTGATGATTCAACAATCTGTAGCGATGTTTCTCCTTGAGTATTCTTTACCCAGAATGGGCCTCCTCCGGGTTCCCCTTCATTTTTTACCATTCCACATATCCTGATGGGACGATTTAAATGTTTAAATAAAAATTCTCTTTTCTCATCAATCGACTTGCCATTAAAACCAGGCGGGATATTAATATTTAAGTCGGTTTGGGCAAATTTTATAATTTGATCAATGGAACCATCATCATTCTTTTTTTCTAATTCATTCAGGTAATTAAATGTAGTTGCCTGAAGTTTCAGGAGTAAACCACCAATAGCTTTTTTATACAAAACTGTGGTTTCCTTAAGCCTGTCAGGTACTATATTATCAATGTTTTTAATAAATATTACATCTGTGTCCAGATCACTCAGATTTTCAATCAGTGCTCCATGTCCTCCTGGTCTGAATAATAAACCGCCATCTTTTTCCCGGAAAGGTTTATTTTCCATATTAACTGCAATTGTATCTGTAGATGCTTTTTGCATAGAAAAATTGACAACATAGGTAATTCCAAATTTTTCTTCATATTTTTTCAGAACTCGATTCAATTGTTCTTTAAACTTTTCCAAATGTTCCGGAGAGACTGTAAAATGCAAAAGTGCCTGATCGTTTTCGGATCTGCAATAAAATGTACCTTCTACCAAATGTTCTTCCATTGCCAATCGGCTTGTATCAAAATAACGGTGAAATTCCAACAAACCTTTTGGAAGAGAACCATAATCCAATCCGTTTTTGTTTAACAGATAATCAATAAGGATAGAATATTCTTCATCCTGAAGCATTGATTCAAGACTCTTCCCTTCTTTGCTCATTGCTTCCTCTAAACTGTTGAAGAATGCAAATTTTGTAATATTGGATACAAAATTGTAAACACTATTAAAACTTTTATCACCTAAAAGTTCATCCTTTAACTTACCAGCCTGAGATTCTTCAAGATAGTTGAATAAGTTTTTAAACATTCTGCTGGCGGCACCGGAGGCAGGAACAAATTTCAATACCTTTTTTGATGGAGATTCCCTGTTATAATAAGCTTTTAGGGTGTCTAATTCCGGTTCCTTGAGTTTTAATACACCATCGCCAATGGTAGCAGCCTTTTGCAAGTCAGCAAATGGAAATTCTTTTTTAAAATTTTCAATTTGTTGTTCAACTGTTTGCAGATCAGACCCCCTGTCTGATATTTGAGATAAGTCCTTGGTATTGAAAATATTATTTGACATAAGTTATTGTTTGTGAATTCGTTTTTTCATATGAAAATGAGCCGGCAAAATTAATAATTTATCTGTTCCACATTATTTTTTGAGAAAGCTTTTCACATCATTAATTTATTTTCATTTTTTATTGCAATATTTGAATAATTATTTACTTTTGCACTCCTTTAAGCCCAGGTGGCGGAATTGGTAGACGCGCATGGTTGAGGGCCATGTAACCTAACGGTTGTGCAAGTTCGATTCTTGTTCTGGGCACTTTTTTAAGATTGATTTTTTTTTAATGATTTTTAAATGTTTCTTCAATAGTCAATAAATAATAGAAAATAATCAATTGAAATCGCCCAGATGGCGAAATTGGTAGACGCGCTGGTTTCAGGGACCAGTTCTCGCAAGGGAGTGCAGGTTCGATTCCTGTTCTGGGCACAGTTAATTTTTAGCAGGGGAATGGACTATTTAAAGAACCGCAAAGAACCAATTACCCCAAAAGAAACCCGACTATACAATTTAGTTATTGATATTAAGGGTAATTGATATCCATCTAGTAATTATACATTGCTATCTATTATAAAGAATACACAGACAATTCAAATTATTATCAATTACGAATTATATCCAATAAAAAAGCTAATCATTTTATTGTAGTAATCTATTTTTCCTACAACGCATCCATAACACACCTGAATCCAATATGTGCGCTTCTATAACCGTTTTTTGCTGATTGCCTGTTGAATACAGTACATTCTCCGTCGATATCCTTCCATGAGCCGCCCCTTATTACTTTATTTTCCCCATCCTCAGGTCCTACAGGGTTTTCATCAGGACTATTCACATAGCAGTTTTCATCATACCAATCCTGGCACCATTCAGCCGCATTACCAGTCATGTCATAAATATTAAGCTCGTTCTTAATTTTCTGGCCAACTTTATGCGATAACTTGTCAGAATTATTTTTATACCAACCCACATCTGAAGCCTTTTTACTTCCACTAAATTCAAAATTATTGCTGAATCCTCCTCCTCTTGCTGCATATTCCCATTCAGCCTCGGTAGGCAGTCTTTTCCCTGTCCACATAGCATAAGCAGAAGCGTCATTCCAGGTAACATGTATAACTGGATTATTATGTTCTGTGGACGTCAATAATTCACCTTTTACATTATGTTTCCAGTTAATGTTATCCATTCTTTCCACCTCTCCCTTTTTGTTATATATGAAGCTCCAACCATCCCGTTCAACATCGGTAATAAAATTGGTTTCTTCGACGAATTGTTGGAATTCACTGTAGGTTACTTCATGTTTATCAATATAAAAATCATTTATTACAACAGTATGTATTTGGTTATCAGCTTTTTCATCTTCATCCGATCCCATTCTAAATGATCCGCCATGAACCAAAACCATATTTTCATCGGGGAATGAATATTCGGTTATTTTCAAATTTCCCTTATACTTTGTGTGTGTTTTGTTTTCAAAAATAGTAGCCGATTTATCCTTATTAAATACAACATTTACCTTGTCAGAATCAATATATGTAGATTTAGTGGTATTCATGCATGAAACTTCAGAAGTGTTCTTATCTACGATAATTTCCAAATGATCACCATTGTTAATCTTCAGTCTGTCGGGATAATCGAAAATTGAATATTTTGCAACCTGATTATCTATTTTTATTTGACCCTCTTGCAATTGAATCATTTTATCAGAATAAAAAATTTCAGTATGATCGTAATAAATCTTCTCGTTTTTGTCATTAAATTGTAGTTCGTAATGATCAGGATATATTAACTCTGTAAAGGAAGAATACTCCTTTTCAACCTTTTCACTAGAAATTTTAAGATTGGGTTCACAAAACTTAATACCTACAATATAACACCTCCAATTGTTGCCTGTTTTTTTAGCTTTAACAATAGTGGTACGGTTAATTGTGGGATAAGGAACTCCTGATTCTTTATCAACTGCATTTATTTTGCTCCTATAATAAACATTAACAAAAACATCATTTTTTACGATGACAGGAGTAATGATCATATCACTAAAGGAAATAATATCACTGGGTTCTTTTTTCAGGAATAATATGAAATCGGTTAAATATTTTGCAATTGTAAAATCCTCTATTTCGTTGCCACTGCTTTTATCAAGGATTTCATAATTCAGATCATTTTCAATAATTACATCAGCACTCTCGAAAATCTTATTACTCCCCGAATGACTGTTATAAATCAAATCGTTTATTGTAGATTTGGATACGGTTGGATCGTTAATCGTATTTAATTCCACTTCAAAATAGGCTACTAATGATAGTGCCTGACCCTGTATGGTTTTTATCTCTGACGATGAAAGGCTGAATTGAGAATAACTTGAACCGCTAATCATAATAAATATACACAAAATGTAAAATTTTCTTAGCATGATTTTTATGTTTTAAATTCCAATTCTAGTTATTTGTCTGTTTGTTTACTTTTTCTGATTTGATTGGCATTATGAATGTTTAGAATTTCTTTTTCATATTTATCTTTATCACCATTGCTCATTCTCTTGAGTTCAGATATTAGCCAACCCGAATTGAGTTCTTTTCTGTTATAGTAATCAATAGTAAATGCCCATCCGGGTATTTGTAAAAAATGATATTTAACTTTATTAACCTGTTTCAGTTTTATCTTATGATAATACATCAAGGTCAAAAAGTAAGTAAGCTTATCTATAGAATAATCTGCTGTAATGTAATTTTGAATATTTGCGCCGTCTTTAAATACATCATATAAAGCAATAAACCCAGTTCCGTGGCTTACCGGAGTTATTATCTTCAAGGAATCTTTGCTTTCTGGTAGCTCTAGTATTTCTGAATTTATACCACAAATCACCCATTTTGAGGAAGAATCGTTATTAAACTGGTTCTTTAAAATTATTTTCCCGGTATCGATCTGCTGGTTAAACTCAATAATACAGTTAACTTCAGCATACCAGTTGAAATCATAAAAATTAAGATATTGCGGATTTGCAGAATCACAAACAAAATCAATAAATGCTTTGATCAGTGATTCATGGTAATCAATATCAAAATTATCAAAAAGGGTAATTAAAAATCCTTTTCTTTCAATTGATATATCAGGATAATTGATAGCAAGATATTTTAAAAGTTTTGTGTCATTATCAAAATTAAATCGATCAATAAATTCGTCAAGCTGAATTATCTCATAGTTGAATTTCTCCCTAATCTGTTCATTATTAGTAAACTGAGATTTTGACACCTGGTTAAAAAACAGGATAAATATGAATATAATAAAAGACCTTATGAGCATGGTTCAACAATGTTAACATTGGATAAATACACATCCCATCTCCATTCATCATCACCCTGATCATTAGGTTTAAGGTATGGTTTCAGAACAACTTCAATGTGTTTGACTGTCACATCAGAATATGTGTATTCACCTTTTACGGCTGTAAATCTTTGGACAGTGGAAATGATCCCATAAAAATTCCCATCCGTACCTTTTTTAAGGTCGCTAACCATTACAACATCTACCCATTCGATGGTTATCTGGTCGTAATTCAGCATACTTAACCTTCTTAAATATTTAATGAGTGTACGTGAGTAAACCGTTGGGTTACCACCAGATGGACAATATGAAACCTGGATTGTAACTGTGTCATAAATAAATAGCCTGCAAGCCTGATTGATAGCAATCTCTTTATCATCTAAACTCGTCGACTTGCTCGCTACTTTCGATATATAAACACTAAATGATTTTGCTTTTTTCTCTGCAAGAATCTTAAAATTTTCCAGGTTGGGCTCATTGAGCGACTGGCTGTAACCTGAAACGAACCACATTAAAATGCCAAATATTATTACATATTTCTTCATTATATTCAAATTAGTTATTCCTGACCAAATTCTATTAATTTTCCCTGAGAATTATATTTCAAACTATTGGGGACCAGTTTTTCAGTTCCGCCAAATTTAATTTTATTTATAAAAGTGGTGATATCTTCAACTGATATTTTTTCTTCATTAATATAGTAATATACTTCACAATTGGGGTCGATATTATTAAACAAACTGATGAAATCAATTTTTTCAGGACTTCCACGTATTTCTTCGATATATTTGTTTAAATCATTAAAACTCCAATTACCGGTTTTTGTATCTTCATTGAATGATGAAACAGAATCATTTTCTATGGGCGTTCCCCAAATTTCCTTATTTACACCATGTTGAACTATTTCGACAGATTTTGAAATATTATTTCCAAAGATGACATTTATTTTAGCCGTTTTCGAATTATTTGTTATATTCTCATCAGCAGTCCAAACTAAAATCTCCTCAGTTCCTGTTGCTGTTGATATTTCCAATTTCAACCATCCGGGGACCTCATTTATATGCCATTCTCCAAATGAACTTATTTTTAATAATTGAATTTCCCCGGCCTTAGGTCCAAACGCAATATTTTCAGGACTGACCTTATAACTAAGTATTGGAATATACCAATAAATTAAAAAAGCGGCAATTACAATCAATACCGGGATGAGGATTTTAATTAAAATCCCTTTTCTTTTTCTGATCTTTTGAGATTCAATATAGGGTTCAACTTCGATAACATCAGCCGGAATAATCTGTGGCTCTACACTTTCTACATCAATTACCTCCAATGCTTTTTCACTGGTTTTAATCTCTTTTTTTACTTTATCTAAACTTCCAAAAACGGTCCGGCAAATTTTTATATGTTGGTCTTTCTGATGTTTTATAAGGGTGGACATTTGAAAACCATTCCAAAAGTTGAGCAAAAGGGGATTATTCAGAAATTCACCGTTTAAAACAATGCTGTCAGGTTCAAGTTTTTTTATCAGTTGATTCATTTTACCTATTAATCCTTCATCTTCAAGAATTTTTGTAAACCTTTCGTTTACCTTCTCTTTATGAATCAGAACAGAACCCGCACTACCGTCTGACAATTCCACTTTAACTTCGATTGTATTAAAATCATCAACTGCGTTTAATTCCATTAAAACATCCTGTGCATCAGGCAATAGGTATTGTATCTCTTTTTCTCTGTTTAACTGACGATTATCCCCGGCAAAGCCAAATTCATGGAATGCTAATTCAACTAGTTCTTCGGCCACTATCTGAATTGTCTTGATATACAACTTTGAATCGGTGATTTTATCTTCCCCTTCAATTTTTATTTCCTTATTTTCGGCTGATGTACTTAACATTTGGAAATAGATATCTGAGTAACCCATTTCGATATACAAAACATTTCCCTGGGCGGGTAACTTGTTTTCTTCAAGCAAACCATTTATGAGAGGAAACACATAATTAATAATTGTAACAGGTTTTATTTTTTGCTGAATGAACTTGACCAGGTTATGCTTAAATTTTTCGCTGAGATATGGAGGGACTATCAGAAAAAAAGGTGATACATCTGTAGTGCCATCTTTTTCAAAAATTAGATTTTGATTATCGGTTAGTACTTGTTGAATGATGTTATTTAACACATCAGTGCCGGTGAATTTTTTCCCATTTAATTTGATCCTGTTTTTATCGCTATCAGCAAGTTTTAGGATATCACCCAATATTTCGGGATGCTCATGGTAATACAAATGTCTTTTCTCCTGGTGTAATTTAACCGGTGGTTTTTGGGTTTTATCAAAAAGGAAAAATAGATATACCTCATTGTCACCATCAAAACCACTAAATTGCAAATTGCCTTTTTTACTTGTGGTAATAAGTGTTAATAGTTCATTATTTATAAATAATCCTGCGTTCATTATTTGTATAATTATTTTACAAATATTTTAAATGGTAAAGTACCTGACGATTTTTCTATAAGTTGGGTTTTTAAATCCTCTTTAAGAAATTTAATTACTTCTTTGGTTGTATTATGACTTTCAAATAAGTTAATATAAATGTCAATAGTTCGCCGAAGGCCTGAATTAGGTTGTGTAAAGCTCGATATTCCTTCTTTGACTTCGACCTCCGAGATTAAATTTTCAAATATTTTAAAACAAAGGGCTTTAATATCAGCCTTTGTAACAATCCTGTCCTTGGTTAATAATGCATACCGGAAATCATTTTTCAATTCCTCCTTTTTCTTTTTGTCAATACCACCAAATGTTGCAGTCATTAAATAAATCTTGTCCCTTACCAGTTCAGCGCTATCATATCTCACACTTTCCTCTTGTTGAATGTCGTTTGCTACAGCACCATTTGTTAACCAATAATCGACTTCTACATTCAGGTTTTCATTTTCAGGACTTGTTTTTAGCATTATATAAGGCTGAGAATCGATTGAAATATCATATAATTCATCCAAAGAATTTTCGAATGGGCGAATAGCATTATGCAAATCTTCAACTGAATCCTGGTTAATATTTTTAAACTTTGAAAAGGCCGTAAATTCCTCCCTGTATACATCAACCATTTGCTCAATAAGTTCTAATGCATTTCGGGAATTAAACCGCCCGATATTGTCCTGCCTTAAAGTTAATAATCCCGTATTTTCATTTTCTTTATCCTCTGCAACATTGCTCGAAAGTGAAATCTTCATATTGCCTTCCGGATCAATACTTTTTAAGTCGAAAAAAATTTCATTATCTTCCGAAATTAATCCAGCTATTTTATCCTTTCCACTGATATAGATTTTTTCAGATCTTCTGTTTATTACCGGAAAGCAATTAATTGTGCATTTAACATTATGAAGTACTTCAGCAGGCATGTGTTGCATAAACCTGATCTTTATCCATAGCAGGTTTCCTTCAATCTCATTTAAGTCGTCATCCTTAAATACTTCCCTGAAAGTGTCAGGATATTTCTGGGTTAATTCCTTATAATTTACAAGATTATCTTCTTCGAATATAGTTATGAAATTCTTTTTGTAAAAATTATTAATATGATTACAAACTGCCTGTGATTTATTAAATTCCCTGGCAGAATTTGTAAAACGGGTTTTAGAATTATCGGGAATGATTTTTTTGAAACCATTCGTTATGATTTTTCTTTTACCATTGATTTCCCATTGGGATTCGGCCAATGCATTATAAAACATTCCTTCTTCAATTTCAGGTGTGTTGTCTAAATCAAAATAAAATGAAATCCCGTCAAGTGAATTTATTGATTTTGCGACATGTAATCCAATCCACAGCGTATTAGGTTCAATGGTACCGGCTGTATTTGATTTACAAGCATTTATTTTTTCAAAAGGATTGGGTTTAAAATATACATTTTTATGACATCCTAAATAACGGACTTCAGCTTTCAATAATTTATGATTAGTTATTGGGGTGAAAAATACCTCTACATCCTGATCTTCTGATTGCACATAATTTCTTTTTGCAAAATAAAATTCATTGTTTTCATCTATATTGCACATTGTTTCCATGGGCATTGCAAATAAAACAGCTCTGGCAGGGTATGGACTGGATAACTCAGCAGGAGTAAGCAATTCCATTATTTTTCCTCCCATTTTATCCCTGCTTTCATTAATTGATGATGAAACTTTAGCAATTTCGCTTGCGCAAGCATCAATCAATAATGGAACGATCGGAT
>Ga0255393_10143_pt1 | contig 10824 bp, 9 predicted proteins | sample ANMaggSeSYBR01C8_FD_182122 | JGI IMG/M metagenome (GOLD analysis project Ga0255393, IMG submission 182122) | Sediment cell enrichment communities from methane seep in Santa Monica Basin, California, United Staets - ANME aggregate JGI... | ecosystem: Environmental > Aquatic > Marine > Cold seeps >... | reverse complement strand
GTTTTGTAACCTACCTAAGCCCCAGCGGGCATAGCCGTCAGTTTAAGGGGATAACCAATTGAATTAATTGATGTTAAAACCATCAACTATATAAAAGCCCCCACCGAAGGGGGCAGCAAGGCAGGCACTCATAGCAGCACCTCATTTTTTTGCCGGTCTTAATTTTTATTTGTGAAAAAGCGACCGGCTAAACTTTTTCATTTTCGATGCTTAAATATATGTAATATTTATATTAAAGTCAATTGTTTTATTCTTTTTTGACTATTGACAATTATTCTCTACTAAGAGACTTTTAAAAAAAGAAATAAAACGCTTAACTGAAAATTTAGAAGATGAAATCTACCAATTTTTTGCTGGCCAAGAATTGGAACAACTGGCAAAGGAGACAACATTTGTACAACGGGAAAGCAAAATTAATGGCAAGAACTTTTTTGACATCATTGTTTTTAACAATGAAAAATTAAAGGAACAAAGCCTAAACGATTTATCCATAGATTTAACAGAAAGATATGGAATAAAAATTACAAAACAGAGTTTGCATAACCGATTTAATGATCATGCAATAGCTTTTCTGGAAAAGGCATTAGAAAGGCTATTAAATCAGCAAATTGATGTCAGTCCTTTATTAACAACTGCAAAAGTATTTAATCGTATTTTAATAAAGGATTCGGTATGTTTCCAAATAGATAAATCATTAGCCGATAGTTATCCAGGTAGTGGTGGCAGCGGATCAACTGCTGCAGTGAGAATCCAATTTGAATATGATTTATTAAAGGGTCAAATTAATGATTTATCAGTCAATGCGTTTAATGATCAAGATACCACTAATTCAATAAAAACGTTAGAGTTAACGCAAGAAAAAGATCTTATCATCCGTGATTTAGCTTACATGAATCTTAGCGTATTAAAAGGACTTATTAAAATTGGAGCTTATTTTCTTTCCCGATTATAATATAATGTCATTGTTTATGAAAAAATAAATAACCGATATGAAAAGCTTAACTTTGTCAAATTACGAAATTATATGAAGAAAAACAAGCTTGATGTTATTGAAAAGAATGTTTATTTAGGACATAAAGAACGACTAAATGTTCGTTTGATTCTTCATTTATTACCCGATGATGTTGTGGCAGAACGCTTGAGAAAAGCGAATAAAAACAATAAGAAAAAGGGCCATAATCAATTAAGCAAAGAATATAAAGCCCGTGCTGCGTTAAATCTTTTTATTACTAATGCAGATGAAGATCAAATTCCTAAGGAAAAAGTCTATTCATTTTATCGTTTACGCTGGCAAATAGAATTAATGTTCAAAATTTGGAAGTCATTGTGTCATATTGATAAAGTAAAAAAAGTTAAACAGGAGCGATTAGAGTGTTACATCTATGCAAAGCTAATTTGTATAGTGTTGACTTGGCGAATAATTTGGGCGGTTGCGAAATTCATTTTTGTAAAACATAAAAAATCTTTGAGCTTTTATAAAGCTTTTAAAACGATGCTCCGAGCCAAATTAACAGAACTTCGAGAAATATTATTTTGTGATGTTGGCAATATTAGTCAATTTATGATAAACTTTTATAACATGAGTAAAGTCAAACATTTATTGGAGAAAAAACAAAAAGAACCGACTTCTATGCAAATACTAATAACTTGTTTAAATTAAAGGGGGTTATATGCTTAAACTGACGGCTATGCCCCAGCGGGGCTTAATGTTTATAGTAAGTCATTCCTCAAAAAATTAGAAGTCAGCCAGTTGGCTGACGACATGTAAATAAGTTCAATCATAAACAATAATTAAAATTTCAGAATTAGGTTGACGCCAATTGCCAACTGGCGGATAATCGGGCATCCATTTTGTTTATAAAATATGGATTCCCGATAAAAGCACAGTCTGTATTTCCTTGTTTTTATAATGTAACTGTACAGGATTTCGGGAATGACCTATTTAAAATTCCAAGTTTCTTGATAGTTACAAAATAAATTGAAAATATGAAGAAATGTTAAAAATTGAAATATCACTTGACTTTAAATTACTTTTTAATTAACTTCAATTAAATTCGTGCCTTACAAAAATTTGATGCGTAACTATCAAATATAGAATAACTTATTTTACATAAAAAAATAAGCGAGCTAAAGTGCTTAAAGATTTTTCACTTTAGATCGGAGTATATCGAACCACTTTTTTACTCAAACCAAGGTGGTTTTGAAATTTCCTTTTTATGTGCTTAATTCTTAAAACCACTTTCCGATGAGTATAACTGAGTATATTTTAATAAGACAGGTTGACAAAAAAACATGCAACTGCTCTTAGCCGACAATAATTTATACTACCTTGAAACAGCCCAAAAAATGCTTCAGTTTCATAATGAAGCCTTTCAGGTGGATGCTGCCACCTCTTCAGATGAATTAATTGAGAAGCTGCTAAAAAAAAAATATGATTTAATTCTTCTTGATTACAATATTGATGAACAAAAGGGATTGGAAACTCTTTTTAGAATTTTTAAAACAGGCTTAAATGTTCCAATAGTGATGATGGTGGAAGATGGTCAGGAAAATTTTGCTTTGGATGCACTTGAAAACGGCGCCCTTAACTAAAAAATATAACTATTTGTAAATATGACGGTTATATGGTTTTAAGTAACCGTTAAGTTGACGCTAATTGCCAGTTGGCGGACGGGCATGACATTGCGAAGATGTTCAAGTTTATGATTATAAAATTATGTTCGTTCTTCTTACGAATCTCTGCCACTATCAAGAAACTTGAATTACAGACATAAAAGGTCTTGGAGACCTTTGATGTCTCTCCCGCGAATTAAGTTTCTCATATAAAATTAGGTTCGGCGATTTCCCGAATTTCAGGCACTATTCAGCCACGAAACACACTAACATATTAATTTTTATTACCTAAACAGCAAAACACTATTAAAACTATTTCGTGTCTTTTAGTGTATTTAGTAGGCATAAATTATGTTCTGAATAATTACTTTATTTTTTAATCAGCGTATATCTGCGAAAATATGTGTCCTAAAATAAAGCGGCAGAGCTTTTATCATTTCCACAATTAAACAGGATTCGGCACATCAATAAAATCACAGGACAGGTTGAACTTTTTAGCGAGCTCGTTGCTCAACGCCTGAACACCAAATTTTTCTGTATTATAATGTCCAGCATTAATATAATTTAAACCGACCTCTTCCAACTCGCGAACGACATTTTCTTTAATTTCGCCCCCAATGAAAGTGTCAGCCTGGTTCTCGATTGCCATTTTGTAGTAATTAGAACTGCCTCCGCTCACAACCAAAATCCGATGCACTTCAGAGGATCCAAAAGCAAAAAATTGAGACTCGGTATTGAGCTTTTGATTCACAATTTTCAAAAATTCTTCACGATAAAGCTTTGAATTTAATTCGCCCAGGAAACCAACATCTATCGGTTTAATCGGGGTGATATTTAGAAGTTTCAGAATTTGAGCGTTGTTGCCGAATTCAGGGTGAGCGTCCAGCGGCAGATGATAGGCTAACAGATTAATGTCGTTCTTTAACAGCAGGGCTAACCTTTCCCTGAAAATTCCAGTCAGGGCAAATGGCGAAGGATCGCTTTTCCAGAAAATGCCGTGATGAACTAAAATCATATCAGCGTTTTTCTCAACCGCTTCCTGAAATAACCGCAAGCTCGCGCTAACTCCCAGAATGACTTTTTTAATATTCTTTTTTCCTTCAACCTGCAAGCCATTGACACAGTAGTCGTCAAATTCAGTGATGTTTAATAATTCATTCAAATAACAAACGATTTTATTTCGGTCGGTCATTGATCACTCCCAGTTATTAACAGAATAAACTTCAGAAAGCGGTTTACGATTTTTGCTGCGGGCAAACTTTTTAGCAATTGTACCAGCAATACCTTCAGTTCGCGCCGGATAGCCCAGCGGTGTTAAAGCGACTACGCGGTAAATTTCAGGAACGTTGAGCAGCTTCTTTATTTTATCCTCGTCAAAAGCGCCGACCCAGCAGGTTCCCAATCCCAGTGAAGTCGCCGCCAGTACCAGGTTTTGCATGGCAATTGCCACATCGACCAGGTAATAACTCTGTTCATTGGAGAATCCGCTTTGTTTCGGATTGCCGCACGCCACAATAATGGCAGGTTCGTTACCAAGCCACGACTGGTTAAAAATGTTGGTGCAACGGATCAATTCCTTCTTCTTGTCAGGATCATCGACCACAATAAATTTCCAGCATTGCCCGTTTTTCCAGGACGGCGCTAACTGAGCCGCGGTCAAAATCTGTTCGATTTTTTCCTGTTCCACTAATTTGTTTGAATACTTTCTAACGCTGTTTCTTGCTTTGATTAATTCCATTATGTCCATCTTAATTTTCCTGTTTTAATATTGTTGTTTTAAAATTTTTACTGATATTAAATTATAACCAACTCATAATCCAGACTCCCCAGCCCAATTTTTTTTCCATGCTGCAACTGAGCCATGGGATCAAGCGCAGGGTACGACATGCTGACGAGTGATTTTTCGGCGTTTTTTTCCACCAAATCTAAACTTGCTTTGTCTATCGCCACCGGGTCAGTACTTGCTAAAATGCCGATGTCATCAATAAGCGGTTTCTGAACTATACCAAAACAATCACAATCTTTGGTAATATTAATCAAAAAGTTGAAATAGCAAATTTTGTCCTTTTTATTAATCACCGCGCCCAGTGCATGTTCAGCCATTTTTTTCTGAAGGTCGCTGCTGGAAGTTTCCCAATTAAATTCCACTGCTCCGAAATTACAGACCGCCAGACATTCGCCGCAGCCGATACAGATTTTTTCATTAATCACAGCCACATCGCCATTCATTGTAATTGCATTTTCAGGGCACCAGATCAAACATTGCCTGCAACCGGTGCATTTTGGTCCATCAATCCATGGTTTCACCGACGAATGCTGGCGTAATTTTCCTTTGCGACTGGCTAAGCCCATGCCCAAATTTTTAATAGCGCCGCCTAACCCACTGGCAATATGACCTGTTACATGGGTGGCAACGATCATCGCATCGGCGAACACCGCTTCTGTTGCAATGGAAACTTTCTTAAATAATTCGCCGGGGATTTCTATCTCAATCTCATTCCTGCCTCGCAATCCATCAGCAATAATTACAGGCGCATCAGTTTCCTGAAGATTAAATCCATGCTTATCAGCCAGTCGTAAATGCTTCACTGCGTCGGAACGCTCGCTGCGGTAAAGCACGCAGGTATCAGTAAAAAACGGTTTGCCACCTTTAATTTTAAGAAAATTGATGAGCGATTTAAAATAATTTGCCGGAATATGAGTTATATTTCCTTTTTCTCCAAAATGAATTTTGATGGCTATAAAATCCTTTTGTTTGAAACAGCTTTTAAATCCAGCACATTTGTATAAAGTCATCAATTTATCATTAATTGTCTCAAGGTTTTCGTTAGCTGATGCAGGAATTAAGAAAACTTTTTTGGTCATATTTATCTCCGTAACTTGTGCATTGTGTTTGAAAAATTAACTACATTGTACTCAGAGTAATTTTTTTATTCACGAAAAATTAAATAACAAATCGCAAAAAATAAATCTCAAATAAATTCCAACGAACAAAATTATAAACCAGCTTGGTTCTTGGAATTTTGAGTTTGAGATTTATTTGTATTTTGGAGATTGTAATTTGATGCTTTCTAGTTAATGTGAAATTTATGATGGTTGTCCGTAGAAATTAACACAGAACCAACAGAACATTACCACCGTGACCGTTCTGGAATATTATTCATCTCATTGACGATGATTTCTATTTTCCGATTTTTATTAACAAGCACGATTCGACTTCTCAAATAAAGATTTTTTTTGTATTCAATTTTAGCGTTTTTCCCATTAAATGATATTTTTTCAATTGGACTGACCGTGTTAAAATATTCATATAAATTGTTAATTTCATTGATCCTGAATTGATAATTTCCCTTTTCCAATTCTTTTCCTGCAGTCTGCGCCTGGTTTCTGGAGTGATAGCCGCCGACCCTTATCTGATAACCCTGGCGCGATTTATTTTGAAAAAATTCCATTCTTACGTGATAACCTGATTGGCGTAACTGCGTGACCATTTTATTTGCCTGATCTCTTTTTCCAGCAAATCCTACCTGCAACTCATATTTGGGAAAATTCAAATTAGTGTTTTTGCACCAGTCGGGTAAAACAAAATTATCTAATTTACGATTAATTGTTAAATCAATGCTTCTTAAAAACATCCCATCTTCTGTAATGCAGGTGTAGCAGGATTCATCAAGCCAGGAAATTGACAAGTAGCGCTTATTTTCGATAAGAGCCAATTTATTTTTGTTGAGATTAAAACGGTAAGTAATATGTCCCCCGTCTTTGAATACAGAAATAATTATTCCGGAATTGTTTGGATTAACGCTCATTAAGCGCGGGCGGCAATTTTTAAAAAGAACAGTTGGGGATGAAGTTTTATTCGATTCTGAAATTAACTGGTAGTTCCCAATATTTTTACGCCCGGTTTCAGCTGCAAATTTAATAACATGGTTTTTTAGTTTTACACTGTAATCCTTCTTATTGATTACGTCAGCAACAGGAAGATTGAATTGCGCAGACTTGACAGGCTTTTTTAATTTCTTTAGTTCAACGCTGGATATAGATTGACCAGTAAATTTTACATCGCCAATGGGGTAATTTTCACGAAAGGTTTCCATAGAATTATTATCGAAACGATTCACATAGATCATCGCCATATCTTGATAAAATCCAAAATCCTGAAAAACCCAGCTTGCCGTTGGAGAACGGAAAAAAAGTTGTACTGTTTTTGACTGCGTCTCCAAAAAACTAAGATACAAGCCATAAATGCTTGAAAATAAGACGTATTTTTTATCTTTGGAAATGGCAAATCGTTCAGGTTTAGGATTCAGACAGATTAATTGATCTGAAGCTAAATCCTTCAACAGAACATTGGAGTATAATTGTTCAGGACGCGCCTCGTCCAATAAAATACAGCGGAAGGCAAATTTGTTGCCATCTAACGACCGGTGGAGTTGATCGTAACGGGTGAATTGGATAAAATCATCCTGGGAGAAAGCACAATTATTATTAAAGAACAAAGTGAGCGTAGATAGAATTAATAATATTTTTTGTAATCTCATTTTTAGCTCTCATAATATAGTTAATGTTTTACAAATATAAGACATGAGCAGGGAAATGTCAAGTCTAATTAAAAAAAAATTTCATTATTCTTTCTTGCTTTTTTTGAAATATTAGTGTATATTTTTTTCAATATAATTTTCATCTAAAAAGGAGATACTCATGAACACTAAAAAATCATACCTCGCCATATTAGGATTGATAATATTGATCATGGTTTTTGTTCAGTGCGCACCAAACAGCGAAAAATTTGAAACAAATCCTGCTGGTTTCTGGGCTGGACTGTGGCATGGATTTATTGGCTGGCTTACGTTCATCATCGGATTGTTTACTGATACTGTTCGTTTCTATGAAGTAAACAACAATGGTGGCTGGTACGATTTTGGGTTTCTGCTCGGAATAGGAGTGTTCCTCGGTGGCGGAAGTTGCTGTGGACCATGCAAAAAGAGAAAACGTCATAAAAGTCCGAACGAGCAGGAATGGGAAGAAATCGGCATTAAAGTTGAAGAAAAAATCCGCGATGGAATCAAAAGCTGGGCGGATGAGTCTGAAAAAAAAGGTAAAGATTGGGAAGATATTGGTAAAAAGATCGAGGAAAAAATTAAACGGGAGTTACGGAATTGGGCTGAGAAATAAAGCGATTTATCATCGGCTTATTTGCCATTTTTGTTAAATATTGTAATATTATTTAGCCCGAATAATCTTTTCTCCACAAAGAAATTAAAGCATCAGGCTAAAAGGTACAAGCATCCGCCAAATATAGGCGGATGCTAAATTAATAGGAAGCTTCTGCATGATGTGATCTGGCTGAATAGTGCCTGAGATTCGGGAAATCGCCGAACCTAATTTTATATGAGAAACTTAATTCGCGGGACAGACTTCAAAGGTCTCCAAAACCTTTGAAGTCTGTAATTCCAGTTTCTTGATAGTTACTTTAAAGTTTATATATTTGGTTCATCTATAAAATCTGTGGGTTAAAATGTAACTTACCTCATTACCAAATAGAAAGAATAAAAAAAAGTATTGGATATCGCTGAAATCATTTTTAAATTTTGTTAGACATAAAAAAAAATGAGTACAGCGATGCTATTAAAAACACTTTTAAATCATTGTTACAAATTATCAAGTTTTGTTTTCACAAAGGTTTCTTTTTCAACTGAAAACAATAATGAAAAAATAATAATAGATTTAGAGTCACGTAAAAATGGTAAAAAGTATTGTAGTAAATGCCATAAGCAATGTAGTGGTTATGACCATTTAAATGCTCGACTTTTTAGATTTATCCCTATTTGGGGAATACCAGTATTTTTTCGTTATTCTCTCCGTAGAGTAACTTGTCCTGATCATGGGATTGTAGTTGAATATATTCCCTGGGCAGAAGGGAAGAGTCATTTAACGAATATATTTAAAATTTACCTATCACAATGGGCAAAGCATTTGTCTTGGGAAACAGTTGCCGATATATTTCAAGTTCAATGGTACCATGTATATGAATCAGTTGAACATGTAGTAGAATATGGTCTAAAGCATCGTTATCTTGAAAAGATAAAAGCAATAGGAATAGATGAAATACAATATCTCATAGGTCACAAATATTTAACGTTAGTTTACCAAATAGATTCCCATTGTCGTCGGTTATTGTATGTTGGCAAAGAACGAAAAACCAAAAGTCTTTTACGCTTTTTCTATCGCTTTGGTAAAGTTAGAACATCACTTCTTGAAGTAATTTGTTGTGATATGTGGAAACCTTTTCTCAAAGTAATAGCTAAAAAAGCGCCTAATGCACTAAATATATTAGACCGTTTTCATATCATGAAAAAATTCAACGAAGCAATAGACAAGACACGTCGTCAAGAAGTAAAAGAATTAGAAGCAGACGGTCATGAACCAATTTTGAAAAAATCACGTTGGTGTTTGTTGAAAAATAAGAATAAACAAAAAGAATCACAATTAGCCAAACTCAAAGAACTATTGAAATATAATTTAAAATCAGTAAAATGTATGCTTCTAAGAGAAGCATTTCAAAAATTCTGGACATATCGTTCATCTTACTGGGCAAAACGATTTTTTGATCAATGGATAGATAGAATAAAATTTTCTAATCTTGACGAAATGAAAAAAGTTGCAAAGACTTTATTACGTCATGAAGAATTAATTTTTAATTGGTTTAAGACTAAAGAACGCTTTTCAAATGGCATTGTAGAAGGCTTTAACAACAAAGCAAAACTCACTATCAAAAAAGCTTACGGTTTTAAGCAGTTTAAAACCATTGAAGTCGCCTTGTATCACCAACTTGCTGATTTGCCAGAGCCTGATACTACCCATAAATTTTATTGACGAACCATATATTGAAGTCGTTATCTTAACCTAATCCTAATCCCAATCCATCACTTCCAATACTTACTAATAAACTCCTCAACTTCAGGGATTCCTCCCTGGTAAATTAAATACCCATTGTGTGGTTCTCTTTCTGTGATTTCACCAGCAATCGGTGTCAGCATAATTTCTTTTACTTTTTCCAGATCATTGGTCTGTCCTAAAGCCCAGCCCAGTTTTACGTAAGCAACTTCGGGCAGCATATTAGCGGCTGGAATAACTCCCAATTTCATAATATCTCTGCCAGTGTCGTAAACATACATTTGCACGTAGCCCCAGAGTGTCTGCACTGTCATGTAAATTGCAACACCTTTTTCCTGAGCTCGTTTCAAAGCTGGATACACTGGTTTGTTCACATGTCCCAGCCCGGTGCCGGCGATTACAATGCCTTTGTAGCCGTTATCGATCAATGAGTCGATAATATCAGGACGCATGTTGGGATAGTAATAAACGATGGAAACCATTTCCTCAAACGCTGTATTTATTTTCACATTTCTATCACTGCGGCGGTGCTTATAATCATTCCGCAGATATTTAATTCCATCACGGTTAATTATTGCTAACGGAACATCTCCGATGGTGCGGAAAGTTGAGCGGTAGCTGGAGTGCATCTTGCGCACACGAGTTCCCCGGTGGAGCAAATCGTACTGGTCGCTGGTAGGACCGAACATACACAACATCACTTCAGCGATATCACTTTCTGCGGCGGTTTTGGTGGCGTTTATTAAATTAATGGCAGCGTCTGATGACGGACGGTCACTGGAGCGCTGTGAACCTACCATAACTATTGGCACCGGCGAATCCTGCACCATAAACGAAAGCACGGCTGCAGTATGGTGCATGACGTCAGTGCCGTGTCCGATAACAATTCCATCCACACCTTTTTCTATTTCTTTACCAATGGCTTGAGCAGTGCCAATCCACTGCTCAGGTCCCATATTTTCGCTGAACACACCGTAGAGCTTTTCGGTTTCCAGGTTACAAATATCGGCTAATTCTGGCACAGAACCGTATAACTCCCCCGGTGAAAAAGCAGGAATCACAGCGCCAGTTCGATAATCAAGCCGGCTGGCAATTGTACCGCCGGTACCGAATAATTTTACCTGCGGTTTGTTTGCTTCGTAGGGGAACTCCTTTTCAGGAATTTTATAATTGGCTTTTTTATAACCCGATTCATTTATTTGAGTAATCGTGTGAGCCGCTAATCCGACATTGTAGCCATTCCTTAATTTCAACACAATATGTTTTTCATCTGCGGTTTCTGAACGCGGGAGAATAATTCCTTTAAAATCACCG
>Ga0255393_10135_pt2 | contig 10879 bp, 10 predicted proteins | sample ANMaggSeSYBR01C8_FD_182122 | JGI IMG/M metagenome (GOLD analysis project Ga0255393, IMG submission 182122) | Sediment cell enrichment communities from methane seep in Santa Monica Basin, California, United Staets - ANME aggregate JGI... | ecosystem: Environmental > Aquatic > Marine > Cold seeps >... | reverse complement strand
AACATCATCAACCTGTCTTAAAACGATCGAAAATTTCGAACTCTTTGAAAAATGGAATTCGAAAATTCTGGATAGATTGATTCTGAACATCGTGTCACCATTAAAAACCAGCGCCCGGAAGCCCTTTATAAAATCAAATGATTTTTTTATTCCGCCACCTGTTCCTAATGGTTCTTTTTCAATGGCATAATCAATGCTGATGGATTTATATTGATCCTTAAAATAATCCTGAATTACTTCATGCTTATAACCAACTGATAATACAACATGATCAATGATATTATGCTCCAGATCATCTAGAATATACTCAAGGAAAGGACGGCCATTGACAGGAGCCATAACTTTAGGGATATCTTTAATGACACCCTTTAGTCGGGTTCCTAAGCCACCGGCTAATATTATTGCTTCCTTGGTGTACATATTTATCATTTTACTCGTCGGACCACTGAAGTGGTCTGACGAGTTGAAAAATCTTCTTTAACTGTTACCCTAATTTTTTCACCAAACAGGCATCTTCACCCTAACCTTCAGCCTTTTTAAACATCCTGCTCTCTACCAACTCACAAATAATATGACCGATCAAAATATGACTTTCCTGTATCCTCGGTGTGTCAGATGACGGAACATTGAAAAGATAATCAGCAAGTCCTTTCAATTTGCCGCCTGATTCTCCTGTAAGACCAATGGTAATCATTTCCAGTTCTTTTGCAGTTTTAAATGCATTGATAATATTTTCCGAGTTTCCGGATGTGGAAAATCCAAATAATACATCTCCCTTTTTGCCTTTAGCTTTAACCATCCTGGAAAATACCTCATCAAAGGAATAATCATTGGCTACAGCTGTCAGGAAAGAAGTATTTACATGAAGGGCTTCAGCATTTAAAGGTTCACGGTCAAAATAAAACCGACCCGAAAGTTCGGCAGCCAAATGTTGTGCATCCGCTGCACTTCCTCCATTTCCACAAAACAAAATCTTACCCCCATTTTGAAGAGATTCATAGCAGACATTTGCCACCTGCTCTATCAGTTGAATTAGATTATTATTTGATAAAATTTTATTTTTTACGTCTATTGATTGCTCAATGGCTTCTTTGATTCTCATTTATTATAATTTTTGATCTCCATGCAAATTTGCGAAAATTTATGCATTGTCTTACTTATTTTTTAAATAAACAATGAAGTACCTATTTCAATTTATTTAAAGCTTTTCCCAACTGGTAATATCCTTCAATGGTTTTCTTTTGTTTTCATGCCTTTTGATATCAGTCTCCTCGTTAGGATAACCAAGAGGAAGAAAAACTACCGGTTCTAAATGATCAGGTAATTTTAGAATTTCTATGATTTTTTTCTTATCAAAATTACAAACCCAGCATGTTCCAAGTCCCCTTTCAGTTGCAGCCAGGGTCATATGATCAGCTGCTATAGCCACATCAATGTCGGCATGATCTTTACCATCATCTCTTTTCCAGGATTTGTTGTGATCTGCCAATAAAATAATTACTACCGGCGCTTCTCTGAACCATTCACGGTGGTAAAGGGTATTTACTATTTCCCGGTTCTCTTTATCCCTGATTACCAGGAAATGCCATGGTTGATAATTTACTGCTGAAGGAGCTATTCGTCCTGCTTCGAGGACATAATTTAAGTCTTCTTCAGGAACTGGATCCGGTTTGTACTTTCTTACAGAGAATCTGTGTTTTGCTAAGTCGAGGAAGTTCATATTTTGTTTATTTGTTTAGAGGTTATTTATTCCGTAATTGGATATTGACTCTTGAATTTATAAATCATTCATGCGAAACATCAATCAGTGTTTGCCGATAGGCATTAAAAACATTCGCCCTGGATACAAAGCCAACATATTTATCCTTATTGAGAACGACTAAATTATAATTGCCCGTTCGCTTAAATTTTTCCATCACCGATTCCATCGTATCGTTCAAAGAAACCTTCTCATTTTCTACCATAGGATGAAGGTATCGTTTAATAGGAATTCCGTATTTGTCTCTATTAAACATGTCTTCTCTCACATCATCCAGGATTACCAATCCAATAAATATGTTGCCTTTATCAACCACCGGAAAAAGGTTTCTTTTGGATTTTGCTATAATTTTCGTGAGTTCACCGAGTGTTGCATCCGGGCTGATGGTTAGTATATCGGTATCAATAACATCCTTAACATTCAGGAGAGTTAGCACTGCCTGGTCTTTATGGTGTGTAAGTAATTCTCCACGTTCAGCCAGTCTTTTTGTAAAAATAGAATGCGGGTCAAAGGTTTTTATGGTAATAAATGAAACGGTAGAAGTTAGCATCAGCGGGACAATCAATTCATATCCATTGGTCATTTCTGCAATAAGAAAGATAGCAGTTAATGGCGCATGGAGTACGGCGCCGAGAACACCAGCCATTCCCACAAGGGTAAAATTACTTTCTGAAAGTGGTTTTATAAACCCAAGATCATTTATAATTCTTGCAAAAGCAAATCCTACTAATCCACCGGTTACCGCACTTGGTGCAAAAATTCCTCCAATCCCACCACTCTCAATAGTAAGTGTAGTTGCAACTACTTTCAAAATCATGATAAGCAGGATAAAGACTACAAAAAACCACACATTATCCCTGAAAGCATAAAACAAACTATTGTTTAAAAGATCCAACGGGTTTCCTGAAATTATGGTGCGAATGGCATCATATCCTTCACCGTATAACGGTGGAAAGAGAAATATGAGGATACCCAGAATGGTTACACCGGTAAAAACCCGCAAGTATGAATTTTTCAGGACTTCCATCTTGGCTGTTACTGCATGCGTCATCCGGTTAAAGTATAGTGAAACGACTCCGGTTAATACTCCCAGAATTAGGTAAAATGGAACATCCGGAACAACAAAGGGTTCTGAAACTTCAAAATGGATTAAAATTTTCTCAGCAAGTAGGATTTTTGTGGTTATTGCTCCGGTTGCAGATGCCATTAAAAGTGGGATGATTGATGAAATAGTAAGATCCAGCATCAGGACTTCGAGACTGAAAATAACGGCTGCAATGGGTGTTGTAAAGATGGATGCCATGGCTCCGGCTGCTCCACATCCAATCAATAAAGTTGTGGTTCTATAGTTGAGCCTTAATACCTGCCCCAGGGTTGAACCCATGGATGACCCGGTAGAAATGATCGGGGCCTCAAGTCCAATGGAGCCTCCAAATCCTGCTGTTAATGAACCGCCCACGAGGGAGGAGAAAATCTTATGTTGTTTCATCTTTCCCCCCAATTTGGATATCACATATAATATTCTGGGAATTCCGTGTCTGGTTTCATCTTTGATTACATACCTGATAAATAGAACTGTAAGGATTATCCCAATGGCAGGATAAACAACAAACCAGTAGTTCTGTTCGTCAAATTCAAATCGGGAAGTAAGTAGTTTTTCAATGTAAAATACAGAAGACTTCAGAAGATAAGCGGCAATGCCGGCCAGAAAGCCAATAATAGCACTGAGGATAATAACGAAATAGCGGTCGTTTAAGTGTTTTGCCCGCCAAATTAGAAATTTTCCTATCAGTGTTTTATCGTCCATTATGTTAGATATTGGCTTTTCCGCTTTTGCGGAAATGAACTTGGCTTTTGGCTATTACAGTTCAGTGTTTAGTGTTCGGTGTTTTGAGTTTCAAGTTGTCCATGCCTAAATAGTGTTGACCTTATTTACTAATCTTTTTATATCGTCCAGGTTGTTAATCCCGACGTAGTAAATTCATACCGTTGTGGGTCTCCGCCAAACTTTCTCAATCCATCAATCACTTTTATTCGTGCATTGTTGGGACAATAAAAAATTATAAATCCACCACCACCGGCACCTGATATTTTCCCTCCGGATGCACCATTTTTGATTGCTGAGTTGTAGATATCATCAATCAGCTTATTGGTAATTTGTTTGGCCATCAATTTTTTATTTTGCCAGCCAAAATTCAGTATCTCGCCGATTTTATCCAATTCTCCTTTCAGGATGGCTTCTTTCATCATGATGGCCTGCTGTTTTAATTTATGTGTGGCTTCAATGGAAGCTTCATCCTTTTGTATTATATTTTTCGCTTGATCTTCAATGATCTTTGATGATAAGCGGCTGGTTTTCGTATTGTATAAAACCAGGTTATAAGCCAGTTCATTTAAATATTTAGATCGGATTCGTAATGGGTTTACAATAACCTTATCATCTTTTGAGAATTCCATAAAATTCACCCCTCCAAAAGTAGCTGCATACTGGTCTTGTTTACCGCCGGCCATGTTCAAATCAATACGTTCAATTTCATAAGCGAGGTGAGCCAGGTCATATTCTCCAAGAGGAAGCTGTAACCATTCTGCGAAAGCGCCTAATATAGCAACAACCAATGTGGAAGATGTTCCAAGGCCTGATCCCGGTGGTGCATCTACAAAAGTGGTTAGTTCAAATGATAAAGATTTTTTTGTGAAATCTTTTACAACCCGGTTATAAATTCCTTTGGCAAGGTCAAATTTGTCGTCAATCTCAAGATGCTTAGTGCTATCGAATTCAAACCGTTGTTTTTTATCCAATGAATTTAAAACGATCTTATTGTCTTTTCGGGGCTGTATGGTAGCGTAGGCATACATACTGATGGTTGCATTCAGGATGGCGCCACCGTAAATGTCAGAAAAAGGAGTTACATCTGTCCCCCCCCCCTGCTAAACCTAACCTTAAAGGTGCTTTACTTCGAATTATCATTTTTCAATATTTGATTTTTCAATTACTTCATCAATGGTTTCTATCATATTATCCCATGAATATTTTTGTTTCTCAATAACCACATTTTTGATGAATTCAGATTCTTTCTCCTGATTGTAAAATTTTAAAATTGCATCTGCCAATTGATTAATATCCGGTTCAATTACATAACCCACTTTACCATTTGGAACAATCTCGGCCAAACCGCCAACATTGGTTGTGATCATTGGTTTGTCAAAATGATAGGCAATTTGAGTAACACCACTTTGTGTTGCATCTTTGTAAGGTTGAACAACAATATCAGAAGCGCAGAAATATTTGGCTACATCCTTGTCAGGAATAAAATCATTGGACATGATCACCGATTCTTTTAGATTGTTTTTTTCGATAATATAAAAATATGGTTTGGAATCTGTGTAAAACTCTCCGGCAACAAGAAGCTTAATATCTAAACTTCTTATGCGTTCGTCATTCATTGCTTCAAGTAATAAATCCAATCCTTTATAATCCCTGATAAATCCAAAAAAGAGTATATAATTTGTGTCAGGATTTAATTTCAGTTCCTCTTTCGCTTTATTCTTATTTATTGGTATTCCAAAATTATCATATAGTGGGTGTGGGCAAAATAATTTAGGGATGTCATTGTCAAATGTGCTTAGGTCGGCTGCAAATAAAGGACGAATGTAATTTAAAATCAAATGTTTAGTTTTTTTGAAAGTATTTAGGTCTGAGAGGACTGATTTTGACATAACAACAAATCCATCCACACTTTTCACCCAGTATTTAGCAAGTAAAAAATCTCCGGGCCTCTTTTCATGAGGAATAATATTGTCGATTATAGAGATTACTTTCGAATATTTATTTTTTCTAATGATCCTGGCGATCTTTCCAAGGCATGGCGCCATGAAAGGTATCCAGAATTTAATAATGACAATATCTGCCTTTAGCTTTTTTATTTCCTTACCAACTTTGAACCAGTTAAAAGGATTTATAGAATTAATTTTTACTTTAATATCAAGGTTTTTCGGAGGAGGGTCACTTGAATATTGAGTTTTACCCGGGAATAAAATTTTTGGATACTGTAGCCGAAAGGTATAAATAATAACGCTATCTCCGTTTTCTAAATAAGCCTTTGCTAATCTTTCATTGTATGCACTCAGTCCGCCGCGTAAAGGATAAGCGGAACCAACAATTACTATTTTTCTTTTCGTTGTCATTTGGACTCAGAAGCATCAATTAGCCCAATTTCTTTTTCAACCTGATAGACATTTCTGTCGGAAGAACTTCGGGAGATCATTTCAGCGAGAAATCCGGTAACAAATAATTGGGAACCTATGATCATAGCCAGCAGTCCAAAATAGAATAGCGGCCGCTCGGTCATTTTGTATTCCTCGAAGAAAAACTTTGCTACAGTCAGGTAAGTGCCGATCGTAAGTCCGATAAAAAACAGGAATGTACCCATGGTACCGAAAAGGTGCATAGGCCGCTTCCCAAATTTGGAGATAAAAGTTATTGATAGCAGATCGAGGTAGCCTTTGATTATGCGTTCCATACCAAACTTGGTTTTACCATATTTCCGAGGAAAATGCTGAACCACTTTTTCCCCGATTTTGTGATATCCTGCCCATTTGGCAATGACAGGGATATACCTGTGCATTTCCCCGTAAACTTCAATATTTTTGATCACATCATTTTTATATGCTTTTAATCCGCAATTGAAATCATGTAATTTTATTTTGGAGATTTTACGGGTTGTCCAGTTAAAAAATTTAGAAGGAAATGTTTTTCCAAATGGATCATGACGTTTTTTCTTCCATCCTGAAATAAGATCGTAGCCATCTTCTTTAATCAGTTTAAATAGTTCAGGGATTTCGTCAGGACTGTCCTGTAAGTCAGCATCCATAGTAATCACCACATCTCCCTGGGCAGCTTCAAAACCCTTGTTCAGTGCAGCCGACTTACCATAGTTACGCCTGAATTTAATTCCTTTTACGTTTTTGTTTGATTCAGACAACTCTTCGATCACTTCCCATGAATTATCCGAGCTACCATCATCCACAAAAATAATTTCATATGTAAGGTTGGATTCTGTGCAAACCCGATTTATCCAATCTGAAAGTTCTGGCAATGATTCTTCTTCGTTATACAGGGGAATTATTAATGATATGTCCATGAATTACTTATTAAGTATTTGCTTCCAAAGAATCTTCTTCTTTTTTAACAAAAATTGAAACGATCAGTGCAAAAATAACTGAAAAAAATAGGTTCCATAAAAAGGTAAAAACGCCCAACCACCCTGGTCTCGTTAACCCTTCTGTGAATTTGAGTGCCATGTCCAGCTCATCATCGGAAATATCAGGCCTTGAATTGATAATTCGTTCTTCAGCTTGTTCCATAATCAGAGCTTTGTAATCATCACCAATAAACAACATAAAAACGTAGGTAAAAACTCCTACTATAATAGCTGCAAATAATCCAGTTAAAAACCCTGCTGAAAAACTTTGTCCGTAAGTAATATATCCGTTTAAATGTTTATCTCTGTAACTAATAGAAGCAATAATTACAAATCCAAGGACAAAAGCATACCCAACGTATCCTGTCCATTTGTTAGTGTACATATCAAGTACATAAAACAGCAGGGATAAAATAATTAAAGCAACACCCAAATATATTCCATACGTCAAAGCATGTTTCCATACGGGGTAATTTTGATTTTCCATAGTCAGTAGCTTTTTATCGACAATGGCAAAGTTATGAAATTTGTATCTATTAAAAACCAACTTTAATTTGCATTAACTAAATGAAATGTTGTAATTTTGCAACGGGTAAGTCTTATACGACCAGCTCCTGCTGAAATCCCCCAGGACCGGAAGGTAGCAAGGGTAGGCGGTTGTAGCGGTGCGATATAAGTAGCTTACCCTTTTTTTTGCCTGATCTCTTTGTATTCTTATTCTAAAGTTTTCCTTTAATCTTCCCTTTCATTTAGCCGAAATAGATACTTATTTAGAATTAATAAAAATACAATTAGTTAAATCTCAGTTATTCAGTACATTAAGTATATTGTGTTATATGCTACTGAAAAATAATTACTACTATGTATTGCATAGTACTATTTTTTGTTATATATTTGCCGCATGAATATTGAAAAAACAAAAGCGCAAATGCGGAAAGGGGTGCTGGAGTACTGCATCCTGTCTATCATTAAACAGAAGGAAGTTTATGCGTCTGATATTATTCAGCAGTTGAAAGATGCGGAATTGATTGTGGTCGAGGGAACTTTATACCCACTCTTAACCCGCTTAAAAAATGATGGTTTATTGAGTTATCGCTGGGAAGAATCCAAATCAGGACCTCCAAGAAAATATTATGAAATTACTGATAATGGTAAAAGTTTTCTTGCCGCGCTTGATAAAGGTTGGAATGATTTGATAGAAGCAGTAAAAAAACTTTCAGAAAAAAAGTAATGAATAAAATAACAAAATCAATATAAACAAAAATGAAAAAGACACTAACAGTAAACATTAGCGGAATTGTATTTCATATAGATGAAGACGCCTATAATGTGTTAAATGACTATTTGCAAAGTATCAGGCAACATTTCTCCAGAACCGAAGGCGGGGATGAGATCATTTCCGATATTGAAGCCCGCATTGCAGAGATGTTAAAAGAGCGGATAGGTGATGAAAAACAAGTTATCACCATTGACGACATAGAAGAAGTGATTAAAGTAATTGGACAGCCATCTGAATTTGGTGAAGAGATTAGTGAAGAACCAACTTCGCATAAAACAGACGGCAATGGTAAAAAAACGAAGCGACTATATCGTGATCCTGATAATACTATACTTGGAGGCGTATGTGGCGGACTGGGAGCTTACTTCCATACCGATCCGGTTTGGTTCAGAATTGCATTTGTTGCGGCCTGTATTCCAGGTTTAGGAACGCCGTTTTTAGTCTACATTATTCTGTGGGCTATTATTCCTGAGGCAAATACAGTAACTGAAAAGCTTGAGATGAAGGGAGAGAAGGTGAATATTTCAAATATCGAGAAATCGATTCGCGAAGAAATTGACAACCTTAAAAATAAATTCAGCGACTTTACCCGCCAGGCCAAAAGATCATACAAAAAAAAAAGAGTAGAACATAGCTCCGATTTTCAGAATGTAGGGATTGCAGTGGGAAGAGTACTGGAGGTATTTGTAAAAATAATTCTCGTATTTGTGGGAATAATTCTACTAATTATTGGTATATCATTGATCCTTGCTTTCCTGGGAGCCTTGTTTGGCTTTGGAAACCAAATTTTCATTGTAGATTCTGAACTGATTTTCATCTCTTTCCCTGCCATGGTCGATCTGATTTTAGGCAATGTCGGGAGCAATATGTTCTTTACTGTTGGACTTGTTCTTTTTCTTGGAATCCCATTGTTCATGTTATTATATGGCGGTGTAAAACTTATATTTGGGATTGAAAGAACCAGGTATGTTGGTATTACGGCTTTTAATCTTTGGATAATTGGTTTGATCCTTTGTGTATTTTACAGTTTTAAGATCACCAAAAGTTTTAGTCAGCATGGTGTGCATCAGGAAACAGTTTCAATAGATACTCCTAATAACTCTCCTTTGATCCTGGATGTTGGAAGTGATAAATTGTATGACAGGATTTACCGGTACGAGGATTATGTTGAAATTGATGAAGCGAATATGATACTTACTACTGTTGAAGATGGCTTGTTTTATGGTATTCCTCAACTTGAGATTGAAAATAGCAACAACAATTTTATTGAACTTGAAATATTTTTTAGGGCAAGGGGAAAGTCGGAAAGACATGCGTCGGAAAGGGCGGACAGGATTGTTTATCAATATGATGTGGATGATAACATGATCACTTTCGATCCGTTTTTTAAACTCGCTGATCATGAGGTGTGGCGCAAGCAGCAAGTGGATCTCGTATTGAAAGTACCGGAAGGAACCTATTTGCAATTCAGCGATGATATGTATAAGGTACTGAATGATTACCGTCATTCACCATACAAGCTATCGGGTGAGACCTGGCAGATGACAAATACCGGGTTGATTGAATCTGATTTTGAACCGGTTGAAATTGAGGAAAGCGATGAAGAAAATTTGGAAGAAAACATTGAACCTGATATTTCTAAAAACGAAACACGAAAAATACATGAAGGCATTTTCAGGTTTATCTATTCCAATATGGTACAAATTTTTGGTTTTGTTGTTTGACAGCGTCCTTGTGAATGTTCTGCATAGGTAAAATTCGATTTTGATGTCAAACTAAATCATTTGTTTACTAAAATTTTCCCACTGATATTTTTCCCATTGGAATAGAAGGTATAAAAATAGATTCCTGACTTAATGCTGCGAGTATCCCAAACTGTTTTATTGCTATTTATTGGAAGTACAGCAATTTGCTGGCCGATTAGATTTTTAATAATTATATCTTGTCGTTTGATTTTATGATCTTGAACCTCAAAAATCACATAATCCTTTGCAGGATTAGGATATATTTTAAGTGAACCATAATTTATATGCTCAATGGATGAAACAATAGAATCAACTGGAATTTTTATTATTCCTGCTGTAGAGAGTCCATCAAATATCTCAGCAAAGATATAGACATAATTACCCGAGATTAACATAACTAAGGATCCATATAAACCAAAGAAATCAATTATTTCTATTTTGGGAATGAATACTCCTGATGTGGTCATTTCTCCTATAATCATTTTACTATCTCCTTTCATGCCATAATAAACAAAATGACCATTATCCGTTTGTGCAATACCTAGAAAATAATTTATTGAAGTGTCAATAGAACAGAATTCAATTTGCCCATTTTCATCAATTTGTGATATCAATCCAAATTCATTAGTATAATCTGAGTAATGGCCTGTAGCATAAAATTGGCTTTCAGAAATTTTGTTTAATTTCCACATTCTGCAATCGGATTCTATATATTCAGCACATGAATCTATGTTTAGCAACTGTCCATCCATATTGTATTTATTAATTCCGTATTTACCTGATAATTCAGCAGCAATAAATTCAATCTCAGAAATAATTTCAATATCATAGATTTGCTCGTTAATTGCCTCAAATTTTAGAATAACTTCTCCCGATGAATTTAATATATAATAGT
>Ga0255393_10142_pt1 | contig 10882 bp, 9 predicted proteins | sample ANMaggSeSYBR01C8_FD_182122 | JGI IMG/M metagenome (GOLD analysis project Ga0255393, IMG submission 182122) | Sediment cell enrichment communities from methane seep in Santa Monica Basin, California, United Staets - ANME aggregate JGI... | ecosystem: Environmental > Aquatic > Marine > Cold seeps >... | reverse complement strand
TAAAATCAATGATAGCCGCAGGAACCAACGGCGTTGTTTTCGGCAGAAATTCATGGAGCAGGGAGGATATTAATGGCTATTTAGAACGGTTGTCAGATATAATTCACAACACAAATCAAAAGAAATTAGACTGCTAATTTCACGAATTTCACTTATTTTTCAATTCGCGTAATTCGCGGTAAAAAAAACATAGATTATAGAAAAAATGGAGCAACTGTGAAAGTAATACTATACGAAAAAGAAAAACATATCAGATTAGCCGAACAGGAAATACCAACAATCAAAGACGGTGAGGTTTTATTAAAAACTAAAGCCTGCGGGATTTGCACGACAGACATAAAAACATTTCTGCGTGGGCATCCGTTGATAAAACCACCAGTTGTGTTGGGACATGAAGTCAGCGGTGAAGTTGCTGAATCAAAAAGCGATAATTTTCAAGTCGGACAGAGAGTGGCGGTCGCGCCTTATGTGCCTTGCGGTAGATGTTATTTCTGTCTGCAGGAAGAATTTACCATGTGCCAGGATTTGTTTGTCAATTCAATTGACCCTGGCGGTTTTTCCGAATATATCCGCGTCCCTGCTAAAATTGTTGAAAAAGGAATGTTTGAATTTCCAGCACAGCTTTCTTTTTCACAGGCGGCGCTGACAGAACCATTAGCCTGCTGCATTAACGGTATTGAAAGAAGCCGCATTAAAGCAGGTAGTCAGGCGCTGGTTATTGGAGATGGACCCATAGGATTGATGCTGGCGCATCTGTCTAAAATTTACGGCGCCAATGTTGTGGTAAGCGGAATGATTGATGAACGGTTACAAATTGCAGAACAGATTGCTGATTATGTGATTGATGTCAGAAAGGAAGAAATTTCCCAATATATTAAAAACCAGCGAAAAGGTATTGGTTTCGATATCGTGTATGTCGCGGTGGGAATGCCCGAATTGGTGGAGACAGCTTTACAGGTGGTTCGAAAAGGAGGCTACATTAATATTTTCGGTGGTTTGCCCAAAGGTAGCAAATTGGCTATTGACCTGAATCAAATACACTATCAACAAATTGTGCTGGACGGCAGCTTTGGTTTTATGCCGCGGCAGTTTTATTTGGCTCTGCAATTGATGATAAATAAGTCTATCAATCCCGACCTTTTCATCACCAACACAGTCAAGATTGAGGACATAGAATCAGCATTTACAAAATCGGCAAATAAAGAAGGGTTGAAGTGGGTGGCGGAGGTTTAAAAAATATTTTGGGATACATGTTTTAAGCAAAGATAAATTTTCCCACTGATAATTGAACCCCACTGATAATTATAAAATAAACCAAAATTATCCGTGGGGTTTTAAAAATTTGTCAGAATTTATATTTTACATTTCGATAATTGAAACTTTAAAAAATTGATAATACAACAACTATGACTAAACTATATAAAAAAATCTACGGCAGTCTGGCTGGTTTAATTATCGGCGATATTATGGGGATGCCATCGGAGTTTTTGACTCCCCAGCAAATTAAAGAGAGGTTCGGATATATCAACACTTTCTGCGAGCCTCCAAAAGACCATATCCATCCTGATTTGAAACTAGGGCAAATTACCGATGATAGCGAGCAGAGCATTTATCTGGTTGAACAATATTATTTGGATAAAAAAGTTACAGTTGAAAATACAGCACAGGCACTGCAAAAATGGGCAAAAGAAAGGGACGCATTTAATAAAAGTTATATCGGACCCAGTACAGCGCAGGCGTTGAAAAAAATTGAAGCAGGTAATAATCCCAGGGAAACAGGTTTTGCAGGGTTTACCTGTGGCAGCGCCATGCGGGTAGTTCCCATCGGTCTTATCCATCCTGGCGATTTTGAAGGCGCATTGCAAGATGCAATAAAGTCATCGCTGCCCACACATGGCACGGATGTGGCAATCTCTGCCGCTGCGGCTATCGCCTGTGCCGTCTCCGCAGCTTTAGAAAATAATGCAACGATTGATTCTGTAATTGATAGTGCGTTGGAAGGAGCACGCCAGGGCGCCAAACACGGCAAGCCAGCCATCACCGCTTTAGTAGAAAAAAGAACTCAAATAGCTCTGGAACTGGTCAAAAACACGGAAGACTTTTCTTTGGCAGGACAGCTTTTATACGACAATATCGGTTGCGGTATGGCTGCCAATGAAGTAGTGCCAGTGGTGTTAGCCTTGTTTTATGCTGCCAAAGGTGAACCCATGCAGTTGATTAAAGCAGGTGCAAACATCGGCGGCGACACTGATACTATTGCAGCGTTGGGAGGTGCTTTGGGATGAGCGTTTAGGGGAATTGATTTTATTGATGCTGGGATGCTTGAAGAAGCTGAATCTGTCAATCAACTTGATATTAAAAAATTGACAGATAAAATTATTGAACTCATTAAATCGCAATTAACCCGACACGATTAAACCACAATTAATTATTAAACACCGAATAACACTGAATGCCACTGAAAAAATATTCGGTGTTTTCAGTGTTTAGTTTGAATTTTGTTAATCATTCGATTTCAATATTCAGAAAATAAGTTTCAAAAAATTATCAGTGGGGTTTAAAAATCAGTGGGAAATTTTTATTCACTCTTTAAATGAAAATGGGATATGTTACTAACAGCGTATGTAAATCTTACAAACCAAACTATCAAAATCGAACAAACTGATGCCGAAATGTTCAACAAATTCATCGGCAGCCGCGGTTATGCAGCTAAATTACTTTACGACATGACAGGTCCGCAGGTCAAACCATTCGATGCGGAGAACCCTATTATTTTTTCTACCGGGCTTCTCACTGGTACACCCTGGCCCACTGCTGCTCGCTTACATGTTACCTGTAAATCACCGCTTACTGGTGTTTACGGCTATGCTAATTCTGGTGGATTCTTCGGACCTGCACTGCGTCATGCCGGATTTGATGCGCTTGTTATTACGGGCATTGCTTCGTCGCCGCAATATCTTTTAATCAAACCGGGTAAAATTGAAATTTGCGATGCAACACCATTATGGGGAAAAACTACGCATGAAACAGAACAAATTCTCCAGCAGCAATTCCCAAAATCGCGAGTTGCGAGTATTGGTCCAGCCGGGGAAAATAAAATTTCCATGGCAAGCATTATAAATGATTTAAATCGTGCGGCGGCACGCTGTGGTGTAGGTGCAGTCATGGGTTCAAAAAAACTGAAGGCAATTGTTGTGCAGAGCGGAAATAAACCTGCCTATCCTGATTCGTTTCGTTCTGTTGTAAAGCAAGTTATGAAAAAAGTAACTACCAATCCTTACGCTAAAAATTTTTCCCGCTGGGGTACGCCGGCAGTTATTGACCCTAAAAATGCTATCGGTGATTTGCCGGCGCGAAATCATCAATTAGCCCAGGTGCCGTTTGGCGAACAGATAAACGCGGATGCTGTTGAAAAATATGTGATTGCAAAACGCGGTTGCTACGCCTGTCCTATTAAATGCTCAAGGATTTCTAAAATCAATCAGGGTAGATTCAAGTGTGAAGTTGAAGGTCCTGAATACGAAACTATCGACGCTTTGGGACCCATGCTCTGGAACAATAATATGGAATCGATTATTTATGCCAATCTGTTGTGCAACCAATTTGGCATGGATACAATCTCCACTGGCGTAACTATTGCATTTGCCATGGAATGTTTTCAACACGGTCTGTTAAATGACGATGAATTATCACTCGAATGGGGCGATACAGAATGCATCATCAGCTTGATTAAAAAGATAGCGCACCGGCAGGGGATTGGAGAATTATTATGTCAGGGAGTGAAAAAAGCAGCCGCGGAAATCGGCAACGGCGCTGAACAATTTGCCATGCACGTAAAAGGAATGGAATTACCGCGTCAGGAACCGCGGGTTGCAAAAGCATTTGGTCTCGGGCATGGAACGTCTAATCGCGGCGCCGACCATTTATATGCGCTGCCCACGATAGACATTGCCGGTCACTTTGAAGCAGCAAAAAAACTATTCCCCCAGTATTTGCCTGAATTTATGGAAGTAACTTCAGAGCAAGGAAAACCTGATTTAGTGAAATTTTCCGAAGCCTTCTCCGCCATAGCTGATTCTGCAGGAATTTGTAAATTTTCCTGCGTGGAAACTTATGCCCTTTATCCCGAAGATATTGCCGAAGGTTTTTCTGCACTGGGTGTTCCCCATACTGGAGAATCATTGTTAGAAGCTAGCGAGCGCATAGTTAATTTAGAAAGAATGTACAATGTTCGCGAAGGACTCCGCAAAAAAGACGACCTGCTGCCGAAACGATTTTTGACTGAAAAACTTAAAATAAGTAAAAATCCGGCAACTGATATTTCCCAACAGGCGCCGCTTCCAGGTGAAAAACAATTGGCATCTACTGATGGACTGCTGATTAATGAAGAGGCAATGCTGGATAAATACTATCAGTTGCGGGGATGGAATACTGATGGAGTGCCGACTGATGAGAAATTGAAGGCGCTTGGGTTGGAAGAGTTGATATCGGATATTGCATCTAAATAATTAAATTCTTTCACTATAGGAATAATGGAATTGTGGAATATTGGAATGATGGAAATTGGTTTTCATCTATCCAATATTCCATCATTCCAGTTGTACTTAACTTTTTAACTCCGAACTGCCTTTATAAGAATTGTTCTAATTTGGGGTAAGCAATGTTTCTATTTATAAATCCTGAAAAATGCACCGGCTGCGGACTTTGCGAGTTAGCCTGTTCATTTCAGCATGAAAATATTTTTGCCCCGTCTCTTGCGCGAATCAGCGTACTCAGGCGGTATAAACAAGGAGTATTTATTCCTATAAACTGCGCACAGTGTGAAGACCCAATATGTGAGACAACCTGTCCGCTGGGAGCAATATCCCGCAATCTCGAAACTGGTGCGTTAGAAGTTAATGATGATAAATGTCAGGGCTGCAAAATGTGCCTGCTGGTATGTCCGCTTGGAGGAATGGGATTCAACAAGAAAAAGGTGATTGCAATAAAATGTGATTTTTGCGGCGGTGAACCCGAGTGTATTAAATTTTGTCCCACTGGCGCATTAGAAATAATTGAGGACGAACAGATGGTTCGGATTAAAAAGAAAAAAAGCTTGAAGCGAATGGCGGAGGTGTTGGCTTCATTGGCTGAATAATTATTTAAGAGACCTCAAAGGCCTAATTCAGATTAAATATAGATAGAGTATTACATGCCAAAGTAACAAATTAATACAGATAATAATAGAAAAAGACCTTTGAGGTTTTGTAAACATTAAAACTAACAAAAATTATGAATTTCAAATACAAAGGTTATACTGGAAAATATTTACGCGTCAATCTATCTTCTGGAGAAGTTAAAACAGATGAAGTTAATCCTGAATTTGCAAAAACTTATCTCGGCGGCGAGGGATTTGGCATTAAAATTCTGTGGGATGAAGTTCCGCCAGAGGTTGAGCCGCTTTCCCCCGAAAATAAAATAATCTTTGCCACTGGTCCTTTGAACGGTACTTTTTGGCCCAATGCTGGAAGATTAGAAGCTATCTCAAAATCTCCATTGACTGGTATTTACGGCGATTCTAACTGCGGCGGTTTTTTTGCGCCAGAACTGAAATATGCCGGTTTCGATTATATCATTATTGAAGGTCAGGCTGAAAAGCCAGTCTATCTTTTTATCCATGACGGACAGGCTGAATTGCGGAAAGCAAACCATCTGTGGGGCAAATATACTTCGGAAGCCGAGCAGATGATTTGCGATGAATTAAATGATTCGGAAATTAAAGTAGCCTGCATCGGTCCTGCTGGTGAAAATTTGGTGCGCTACGCCGGCATTGTGGTAACACCCAATCGAACTCTGGCTCGCTGCGGTCTTGGCGCGGTGATGGGTTCAAAAAAATTAAAGGCGATTGCCGTAAGAGGTTATGGTGGAGTTGAAGTCGCTGACAAAAATGGTTTTCGCAGCCTGTCGTTAGAATTACATCAACGATTGATGAATAATCCAATCTATCCAGCAGTTTCCCGTTACGGCACTCCGGGAATCGTTACTCTGATGAATACCATCGGACGGTTCCCAACACGCAATTTTAAGCAGGGTTCTTTTGAAGATGTCGAACTAATCAGTGCGGAGACATTGCGGGAAAATTATTTCGTAAAAGACACTTCCTGTTTTGCCTGCCCGATTGGCTGTGATAAAATTTATGAAATAAAAAAGGGGAAAGCAGCAGGACTTCGGGTTACCAGTTTTGAATACGAAACGCTTAACAGTATCGGCGCTGGAATTGGCAGCGGCAATCTAGAAGCTATCATAATCGGCAATGACCTGTGCGACCAATTGGGCATGGATACGATTTCTGCTGGGCGAGCAATTTCATTTGCCATTGAATTGTTCGAGCAGGGAATTCTTAAAACAGAAGACACCGGCGGCATTGAATTAAAATGGGGCGATGCAGAGCAGATGCTCGATTTATTACCACAAATTGCTTACCGCCAGGGATTCGGTGATTTGTTAGCCGAAGGAGTACGCCGGGCTGCTCAAATCATAGGCAACGGCGCTGATTATTTTGCCATGCACGTTAAGGGTCAGGAAATTTCAGCGCAGGATGGACGGGCGCAGCAATCCATGGGCTTAACCCATGCCACTTCGACCCGCGGGGCTGACCATTTGAAAGGATTTCCTACTATTGACGAAACTGGTTATCCCGAAGAAGCACGAAGACGTTTCGGAGAAAAATATTTGCCAGAAATGGCGCAGCCACAGGCTATTAAATACAAACCATTTTTAGTTAAAGATGGACAGGATTTTGGCGCTGTTGTCGATTCGGCTATCACCTGTAAATCTGGCGGTACTTTTGTGATGGCTGAAATCTATTGGCAGGAAATGGCAACAGGAATCAGGATGGCTACTGGCATGGAGCTCGATATCGACAGTCTCAAAAAAACAGGGGAACGAATATACAACCTGATGCGCTGTTATAATATTTTACATGGCATCAGCAGGAAGGATGATACTTTGCCAGAACGATTGCTAAAAGAACCTTCTCCTTCGGGCGCAGCAAAAGGGCATGTCTGTCGTTTGGAGGAAATGCTCACTGAATATTATCAGCTTCGGGATTGGGATTTGAAAAGTGGTTATCCGACTCGGAGTAAATTGGAGACGTTGGGTTTGCAAGATGCTGCGGATGTAATTGAAAAGAGTTTAGGTTAAGATTAAGGTTAAGGTTAAGAAAAAAATAAAGACATTAGCAAACAATTAAAATCTTAAATTACAAAGCATAAATAAGTCAAATACCACCGCCTGAGGCGGTAGCTTGATAATATTGCTCCTGGAAGGAGCAGGAATGGATTTACACGAATTCCCTTCCCTACTCCTTCCCCAACCACCGCCAGAGGCGGTGGTTTTCGCTTCGCAATCACAAATTTCAATAGAAAAGAAATAAATTTTGAATTTTTTGTTTTTGTAATTTGTTTGTTATTTGTCATTTGATTTTTGGAATTTATTTAAAGGAATTAACAATGAAAATTATTATCGAAAAACCGTCTGAAGAGAAAGTAAAACAGTTAAATGTTTCCTCATGGGGTATCTGGGAATGTGAACCATCCACATTTGATTGGCATTATGACGACCGAGAAATATGCTATTTGTTGGAGGGAAAAGTTACCGTTAAAACAGGCGACCAGGAAGTTCATTTAGAAAAAGGTGATTTGGGCATTTTTCCAAAAGAGCTGGATTGTGTTTGGACGGTTCATGAAAAAGTCAGGAAACATTATCAATTTGGTTAATAATAATTAAGCCGCTTTAAAAGTTTATCCCACATGGATTAAAAAAACACATGGAAAAAAACATAAAAAAAATCCGTGTGTTAAAAAAAATTAATTTAATAAATGAAAGTTAAGATAAAATATTTCAACATACTTCGGGAAGCAACGGGAACAAAGGAAGAATTTTATACATTTGCTTCACCACCAACAATTCAAAAATTGTTAGACCAGGCTTGTTCCCGGCACAACGCTGTATTAAAAGTAAAACTGTTTGAGACATCAGGAGAAGTGATGCCGGCGATTTTAATATTTCTAAATTCGACTTTTGTTAGTCATAACCAATTAAATGAAAAACTTTATGACAACGACGAGATTTATTTATTTCAAGCCATAAGCGGTGGCTGATTGTTTTAGTTTCTTTGAAGCTGCATTATTAAACTCTGAAAACACTGAATATCACTGAAGAAAATTATTTGTGATAAAGCAAAAATTTAGCTGACAATAGTACAAATAGAATTATGAAAAATAGATTTATCATTATTGGCTGCAGCGCTGCCGGAGTGGCGGCTGCAAAGGCGATTCGAGAACAGGATTCCGAAGCAATTATCAGCATGATTTCGGATGAATCTTATCCACCGTACTCCAGAATTTTTTTACCAAAAATAATTACTGGCGAAGTTTTTTTGTCGGATATTGCCATAAAGTCAACCGAACAAATTCAACGATTAAGGATAGAATTGATTTCAGGCGTTAGTGTAAAATCTATTAATTCTACTCGAAAAAATTTATTTTTGGATAACAATACACAGGTTGATTTCGATAAACTATTAATCGCTGCCGGTGCTTCACCAAAGCTGCCCGAAATAAATGGACTTAAACTTTCTGGCGTATTCGGATTGAGAACTTTGCATGATGCAGAGCAAATCAAGCAGGGGGCAACTCATTGTAAACGAGTAGTCATAATAGGCGGAGGGCTGGTTAGTCTGAAAGCAGCCGAGGCGCTGGCGCACCCTGGGCTTGATATTCACATTGTCGTTCGTTCTTCCCAGCTTCTGTCTCAAATGCTGGATGAACAAAGCGCTGAACTGATATTGCAGGCAGTAAAGAAACGTGGGATAACAGTACATTTTGGCAGTGATGTTGGTGAAATTTCAGGAGACAAAAAAGTTGATGGTGTGATTTTTTCCGATGATAAAAATTTATCATGTCAAATGGTGATTGTCGGTAAAGGCGTTGCGCCAAATTTATCTTTCTTAAATGGAAGCAATATTAAAACAGATAGCGGGATTTTGGTGGATAAGTATCAGCGCACCAATTTGCCAGAAATTTATGCTGCCGGTGATATTGCACAAACACCAGACTTTTTCAAACCAGGTAGCACAATAAAGGCGTTATGGCCCAATGCTGTACAGCAGGGGAAAATTGCTGGTTTGAATATGACAGGCAAACAGGTCGAAAGCCCAGCCGAGATTAACGCCAACATTGTAAATCTATTTGGTATTGAGCTGGCATCTTGCGGTCAAATTAATAAGACAAACGATACAGATTATGAAATGGTGTATCAGGATAACGATATTTCTCGTAAACTCATTTTCCACAAAAACGTTTTAGTCGGAGCGGTATTAACAGGAGATGTGGATAGCATTGGAATATTTCGAGCTTTGATTTTGAGCAGGAAGAAAATATTTGATAAAAAAGAATTGTTGATGGATAAAAGTTTTAAGTTTGTATCACTGTTGGAATCAGTGGAATAAGAAATAGATTTCCCACGGATTTTTAAACCCAACGGATAAAGAATGTTAAACTCTAAAAACAAAACTAATGACCAAACTTATATTAGGTAATCATTATCAGTAGGGTTAAATTATCCGTGGGAAAAAATATAAAACAAATCGGCTCTATGTCGATTCGAGTGGGTAAGATTCGTAAATAAAAATATACTCGGACTATACAAAATGTAGAACTCTGAATACATATGCAACGGATCGCATTAATAATCAATCGGTTAGACTTTTTTCTCCCTCACCCTTCCATGTTTAGTGAGAAGGGATTCGGGCGAAAAAAAATCTAACCACACCCATACACACCCACACAAAACAACATAGAACCAACAAATCAATATTGAGATAAATGATGAATGACATTCTAATTTCAGGCGGCTTTCTAATTGTTGACAGCCGCACCATTCATAAAAACTGGGGAGTGGTAATTAACGGTAATACTATTCAAGCGATTGGTTCAAATCAAACGTTAAAAGAAAATTATCCAGTTAAAAAAATTATTGATGCCACTGACAAAATCCTATCGCCTGGTTTTGTGAATGGACATAATCATGCCTATGGGATTTTGTCTCATGGGATTCCAATTGGTCAGGTTCCTGAGGGATTCAAAGCTTTTCTTGAAGATTTCTGGTGGCCGCGCGTTGAAGACCGATTGAATCACGAGCTAATCGTCGCTGCTGTTGCAAGAAACTGTTATGAAATGATAAATAGCGGAATCACTTCTTTTTGTGATGTGCTTGAAGCGCCCAACGCAGTGCCTGGTGCGTTACAGGCAGAAGCACAGGTCGTCCAGCAAAGCGGATTGCGGGCAACGCTTTGTATTGAGGCATCGGAACGTATTTCCACCGAAAACGGGCAAAAATGTTTGCAAGAGAATGCAAATTTTGTTGAATCAGCAACCTGTCAGGATGGGCTTATTAACAGCATGATGTGCACTCACACCAGTTTCACCTGTTCAGAAAAATTTATTCGACAGGCGCTGGAGATGAGCCGTTCATTGAATATTTCCCTGCATCTCCATCTCTCGGAAAGTCCCTATGAGCCAGAGTTTTGTTTGAAAAAATTTGGCGAACGACCTGTAAATTGGTACGATTCTTTTGGTTTCTGGAGTGAAAATATTTTAGCGTCTCAATTAGTTGCTGTGGATCCGCAGGAGATTGAAATTCTATCCAGAAATAATGTGCGGGGTGTTCACATGCCGTTAAGCAATTGTGAAGTCGGCGGTGGTATTGCGCCTGTTCCCCAAATACTCTCAAGCGGAATGACAATGGGATTGGGAACGGATGGTTACATCAATAATTTTTTTGAAGTGATGCGCGGCGCATTTCTTATTCATAAGGCAAATAATCGTGATACTAACGTGAT
>Ga0255393_10141_pt1 | contig 10893 bp, 8 predicted proteins | sample ANMaggSeSYBR01C8_FD_182122 | JGI IMG/M metagenome (GOLD analysis project Ga0255393, IMG submission 182122) | Sediment cell enrichment communities from methane seep in Santa Monica Basin, California, United Staets - ANME aggregate JGI... | ecosystem: Environmental > Aquatic > Marine > Cold seeps >... | reverse complement strand
CCGCTCAACCGTCCCCGTTTTTGAAGTAAATGCGCTTAATTACATTGTCAACACCTGTGAAAGAGCTGATGTAGATACAGTCATTGTTGATGGTGAAGTGCTTATGGATAATGGCAAATTTACTAAAGTTGATGAGGAAGAAGTATACGCAAAATCCAAAGAACAGGCGGTAAAACTCTGGAAGATAAATGATTGGCCGCTTCCGTAATGGACGAGTGAAAATAAAAAGAGCCGATAACAGAACCTAACCAAGGAGGTGCGTAAAAAAATAATTGCGTGTGAAAAAGATCATAAAAATCGGTTAATAAAATATAGTCAAGGAGAGATTTAAAAATGAAAAAACTTCACAAGATTTTTATCGGACTGCTGGTATTGACATTGGCATTCACTGCCTGCGCTCCTGCAGCGGTTGAAGAACCAGCAGAGGTTGAGGAGGTGGTTGAGGAAGTAGTAGAAGTTGAAGAGGTAGTTGAAGAAGAACCACTGAAAGTCGCGCTGGTTCCTGCAGGCCGCATCGGTATGGAAGGATTTATGTTCCTGGCAGGGCAGGGCTATAAGAAAGCCGCAGCAGAATTTGGCTTTGAGGAAAGAATCCTTGAGAGCGAAGTCGCTGAAGAATGGGAACGCAATGTCCGCACAGCCGCGCAAGAAGGGTATGGTCTGATTGTCGGCATTGGTGGTACGATGACCGATGCTATTGCAAACGTCGCTCCGGATTTCCCGGATATCCATTTCGCGCTGGTTGATAACAATCCGGGCGGGGATAATACAGTTGGATTGATCTCCCAGGAGCAGGAAGGCTCCTTCCTGGCAGGTGCTCTGGCAGCGGCTATGACAACAGATACTAGCCTTGAAAACATGAATGAAGAAAGAATCATTGGTTTCGTGGGCGGCATGGATGTACCGAGCGTTAACCGTTTCATTAGCGGTTACAAGCAAGGCGCTGCATATATGAGCCCCGGAGTTCAGGTAGTGGTTTCTTATATTGGATCGTTCCGTGATCCTGCAAAAGCGAAAGAACTTGCCTTAGCGATGTTCCAGAACCAGGGTGTGGACATTGTTATGACAGTAAGCGGTTCTTCCGGTGATGTAGGCGTTTTTGAAGCAGTTGAAGAGACCGGCCTTTACGGAATCGGTGCGGATATAAACTGGGATGACACAGTACCCGGCCACATTTTAACTTCCGTCTTGAAATCTACAGACAACGCAGTGTATGACGTGATCGCCCGCGAATTTGCCGGTGAATTTGAAGCCGGCGAAATCAAATATGGTGTTACGTCAGGCGTTATGGATATCACTGATATGTCAGCGATGGGAGACGCTATCTCGCAAGAAATTCGAGACAAACTTGCTGCCATCAAAGAGAAGATCTCCAGTGGTGAGATTGTTGTAGAGCGGCCACAATAAAGTTTTAAACTAAAAACGGGGCCTTTTTCGAAAAACCATGAACAAATCATTTACTGGGAAAAGGCCCCGGAAGTTACTTTTCTATTGTCAACCTATCCGTATTTATTAAGATTGGTGAAAAAACATGGCAGAAGCTATCGCAGTTGAAAATATTACCAAGACTTTTCCAAATGTCACGGCCAATGATTGTGTGACCGTTTCTGTTGAAGAAGGAACCATCCGGGCGGTCGTTGGCGAAAATGGTGCCGGGAAGACCACACTGATGAATATTCTCTACGGGTTGTATCAGCCAGATTCCGGAACGATCCGCATCAAAGGAGAAGAAGTAAAACTTTCCAATCCCCGAGATGCGATCTCCAGGGGAATTGGGATGGTACACCAGCACTTCATGCTGGTGCCCTCATTTACACTAGCGCAGAATATTGTGTTGGGAGTTGAACCCCAAAAGCGAATATTCATTGATGAAGACAAACTTAATGAGAGCGTGCAGCAAATCTCAGAAAAATTCGGTTTTGATGTCGACGTGCGCAAGTTGGCTATGGACGCCTCGGTTGGTGAACAGCAGCGGGCCGAGATCTTGAAGGCACTTTACCGTGGTGCGGACATTCTTATTCTTGATGAACCCACCGCAGTTCTTACCGATATGGAAACAAAGGAATTATTTGTAATGCTCCGCAATCTTGTGAAAAGCGGAATAACTATTTTATTTATCAGCCACAAGCTAAGGGAAGTCCTGGATATTTCAAATGAAACAACTGTTATGCGCAACGGTAAGGTTGTGGGTACTGTGAAAACAAGTGAAACTGATAACCGTAAATTAGCAGAAATGATGGTCGGGCATGACACGATCGGCGGGCGTATCCGCACTTCATGTGACGTTAAAGATGCGATCTTAAAAATTGAAAATATCAGCGTGTTAGATACACGCGGTTTATTAGCTGTGAAAGATGTCAGTTTGGAGTTGTGTAAAGGGGAGATCCTGGGCGTTGCAGGTGTGGACGGAAATGGTCAGGAAGAATTTGTTGAAGCGATCATGGGCTTAAGACCTGTGATTAAAGGAGAGATTATCATTGGCGGGAAAGAGATACAGGATCTTTCTACACGCGGGATCAGAGAATCTGGCGTGGCATATATTCCCTCTGACCGTTATCGGTCAGGGATTGCGATGGATGCGTTAATCTGGGAAAATATAATCGCAGGGGACTATTATTCTGAACCATACTCCAACGGTCTATCTCTGGTGATGAAGGAGATCCTCGATACCTCTGGGAAACTGGTGAAAAAATTCCAGGTATCCACGCCTGGTTTAAAAGTGAAAATAGGTAATCTGTCAGGCGGTAATATTCAACGCGTGATTGCAGGGAGAGAATTGGGATTAAATAGAGCGAAAGTGGTGATCGCTTCCCAGCCTACGCGTGGAATTGATATTGCAGGAACAGAGGCAATCAGGCAGATGCTCCTTGAGTATGCAAATCGAGGCGCAGGCGTGCTGATACTATCAGCTGACCTTGACGAAGTGTTAGCTATAAGTGACCGAATTGTTGTTTTCTATGAAGGTAGGATCTCGGATGCTGGATACTGGGATGAAAATATCCGCTCACGAGTTGGTCAGCTCATGACTGGTGGTGAAGGAGAATACAATGCTAAATAAATCCCGAAAACCAGCCGCAGTACCGATTTACAAGAGAATCATTGTGGATGCTGGTACTCAGATTGCGAATTACATTATTATCCTGTTTATCTCAATCTCTATTGGAGCGCTGGTAATTTATTTATCAGGTATGGATCCACTTGCCGCCTATTTAGCGTTGATAAAGGGTGCATTTGGTAATGGGATTAAAACCGCCGATACGCTGGATCGCTCTACAGTGATGATCCTGGCAGGTATCGCCGGTACTATCGCGTTTAGAACGAATGTGATCAACCTTGGTTTGGAAGGGCAATTATATATCGGCGCATTTGCAGCTGCGCTGGTTGGTTTTTCCTTCACAGGATTACCGAAAGCAGTTCATATTCCTTTATGTTTAATGGCCGGAATGCTTGGCGGAGCAATTTGGGCCTTGCCAGTCATTTATATGAAATTACGATGGAATATTACTGAACTAGTCACGACTCTGATGATGAATTATATAGGAATCAGGTTTACTGAATATTTAATCGCTTTTCCCTTTAAAGATCCAGGAGCACGTTTAGCCGGCTCACCGGTTCTGGAAGCGAGCGCACGACTCCCGAAACTTGTTCAGGGATCCACTTTGAACATTGGCTTTATTATTGCTATTGCTATAGCGATCTTCATGTTCTGGTTCCTTTTTAAATCCAAAACTGGCTATGAGATGCGTATGGTTGGATTGAATAAAGATTTTGCTGCCGCATCTGGAATATCTGTCAACCGCAGTTATACGCTCGCAATGATGATGAGTGGAGCGATTGTGGGATTGGGTGGTGCGATCATGATCACAGGATTTTTTGGCAGATTCCTCGGTTCATTCTCTTCCGGTTATGGATGGGACGGCATGATGATTGCGCTGCTCGCGCAGAACCATCCCCTGGGCGTAATCCCGGCTTCGATTTTTTACGGCGCGTTGGCAAATGGCGCTCTCGCTATGCAGTCAGCGACAGGCGTCCCACAGACTGTGGTTGTGATGGTCAAAGGGACGGTTGTATTCTTTGTGACGGTCACGGCATTCGTCCGTATTATTAGAAGGAGATTCACAAAATGGGTAACTTAGATCTTGGCAGTATCTTTACACTCACATTATTCGCGGCAACATTTCGGATGGCGACGCCGATCATATTTGCAACAATGGGGGGGATTTTCTCCAGCCAGTCGGGTATCTTTAATGTCGGGCTTGAATCTCTTCTGATCATCGGTGCCTTTTTTGCTGTAGTTGGAAGTGTGAAAACCGGTGACCCCATGGGCGGGCTGCTTTTTGCAGTAATTGCCTGCCTTGTTGCTACCCTTATTTTTGCTTTGCTCCATCTTGAGTTAAAAGCCAACGCGATTATTGTAGGATTGGCAATGAATATTTTTGCTGCAGGCATGACTAATTACCTGCTGGTGGAAATGCTGGATGCAACCGGAGTTTACCAATCTGATCTGATCATCGGGTTCAAAGAAGTTCATATACCCCTTATTAAGGATATCCCATTTTTGGGTGATATGGTCAGCGGGCATTTTCCGCTGGTATATGTTGCGTTTCTGAGTGTTTGGGTTGTCTATTTGATTCTTTATAAAACCCCATTTGGTTTTCACCTGAGAGCTGTGGGTGAAAAACCGCAAGCTGCTGTATCTATTGGGATTAATCCTAAGAAAATGAAATATTTTGGATTACTTGTCAGCGGCCTGATGAGCGCGTTTGGAGGAACTTTTTTATCCCTGTCTTATCTTAATCTGTTTGCTGAGGGCATGACTGCAGGGCGTGGGTGGCTTGCGCTGGCTGCTATCAATTTCGGCGGCAGCAAACCAGTGCGCAGCCTGATCGCGTGCCTGATATTTGGTTTTGCGGATGCGTTGGCAGTCCGTCTACAGCAATTTGGTCTTCCGTCGCAGATCGTATTGATGCTTCCATACGTATCTACTTTGATCGTCTTATTGGTTTCAGCGATATCGGATGAACGTAAGAAAAAAGCGGCTGCTTCTAAGCATAGAAAATTAAACACAGCTAAGGCATAGATCAATAAAAAGAAATGGTCTGAAGTCTCTACGTATTAAAAAATGATCAGAATCAAATCATTTACAAGCAAATTATATTGAGAGTTAAAAACTGGAGAAAACGTAAGTGAAAATCATCGTACTAGGAGCCGGTGGCTGGGGGGCACTTGTGGGCGCATATCTGGCTAGCGCGGGGGCTGATGTGACCCTTCTTTTCAGAAGGCAGGCACATGTTGACGCAATTAAAAAGAACGGTGATCAGTTAATAATCCAAAAACCTGAAGGTGATATATCTGTGCCTGTTAATGCGACAGTAAATCCTGACGAAGTGAGTGACGCGGATTTGCTGATCGTTGCGGTCAAGAACCACGATACAAAAACAGCCCTGCATGGTGTTCGGCATGTGAAGGTGAAAGCTGTCGCTTCTGTTCAGAATGGTTTGGGGCATGGAAACTTACTGAAAAAGATCTATCCAGAAGCGGAAATCTTACGGATCGTGAGCCGGGTTGCAGGCTCTCTGATTGATTACGGCAGTGTGAGGAGGGGGGATGATGATTTTCCCACCTGGATAGGGAATCCATTTCTTGGAATCACGCCATTTGTAGAAGAAATATCTGAATTATTTAATGAAGCTGGGCTCCCATGTGAGGCATCCGAAGATATTGAAGGGGTTGAATGGTGCAAGGTTGTCTGGTGGACTCCCTCTTCGATAACCGCTGTGATGGCGAGATTTCCACAGACTGAGGTAATGCAATCACCTGATTTTGCCTATTTAATGGTGATGATCACTCGCGATATGGTCAGAGTAGCCCAGTCGTTGGGAGTTGAAGTACAGGATTACTCGACAATCGAGGTAATGGATAGATGTACAGGAAGCGTTGAGGAAGGTGTGCGGAATGTGATTCGGCACGGGAAGGAATGGGAAGACCGGGGAGGAAAAGGATACAAGCAGGCGATGCTTCTGGATATTGAGCGGGAACGTAAGACTGAGATTGAAGAAACCGGCGGATATATTTGGCGCATTGCAAAAGAGAAAGGAATTGATATACCGTTTCTTGATGCGGGATATCGGATCGTGCGCGGTTTGGAGGTTCGATTTTAATGTTAATTGACGCGCACATCCATTTATGGACTCAGGACCCGGATAAGTATCCATGGAGCCCTGTCGGAGGGTATATTCCGGAAAAGAGCGCGCCAAAAGAAGGTTTTCTTCGTTTGATGGATCAAACAGGTGTAGATCGAGTTGTGGTTGTTCAGCCAACTCCCTATGGTTGGGATAATTCTTATCTTATGGATGCATGTTCAGCAGAAGGAGACCGTTTTAAGAAGATTGTATTGGTTGATCCGGTTTCGCCATCTGCCAGTGATGACCTAATGAAATTGGTTGAAAAGGGTGCGGATGGGTTGCGGATAAACTTGCATCTAAAACCAATCGAAAAATGGGAAAACGATAAATTTTTTACACTGATTGATACAACCCAGACTTTGGAGATACCGATTTGTTTTCAGCTAACACCGGACTATTTTCCCTTGATCTGCAATCTGGCTGTTCGGTTTGGAAATATCAAAATTATTCTTGATCATCTCGGAAGACCATGGAAAGGGAGCTGTCCAGAGGATAAATTATTTGATGGGTTATTAAAATTGGCGGAATATAAAAATATTTATATTAAATTATCAGGGATGAATTATTTTTCTGAGGAAACTAAACCATATAGAGATACTTGGCCGCTGCTGCACGCTGCCAAAGAGGCATATTCAGCAAAACGGTGTATGTGGGGATCTGATTATCCTTTTGTAAATGACCATTGGTCCTATGAGGAGCTTTTAGATACATATAAGAATGGCTTGGAATTTAATGAAAGTGATTTAGAATGGATTCTTGGGAGAACAGCAGAGACTATTTGGTGGAGCGTTTAAGTAAATAAATGGAAAGCAAAATGCTGGTAATTAATAATGGTAAAGTCTGGCGGGATGGTAGGCTGCAGGAAGTTGGTATTCATATTCAAGACGGGAAAATAAAAGAGTTACGTCCCACAGTCAAGAATGAAATAGGTTCTTCCCAAATTATCAACGCATCTAATTGTTATGTTTTTCCTGGAGGTGTGGATATCCACGCGCATATTCAGGATGGGGCGGAAACTTTTTTCTATGGAAGCAGTTCAGCTGTAAAAGGTGGCATAACAACTGTATTAGATATGCCGCCCTTTAAAACTGTAACGAATAGAGAGCAATGTGAGCAGAGAATTCGGTGGGGAGAGGGTGAATGTGTCAGTGATTTTGGATTAACAGGCGGAATTATTATTGATCTGGAGGATTTGGAAAATCTAGATGAAATACGTGATTGTGGCGTACGCCAGTTTAAAGTGTTTATGCTGTCAAACCCTCCCGTTGAGGTATTGTGGAGGTCAGTACAGTTTGCGGCAAAATCTGGTTTACGGCTGGTTGTGCATATGGAGGAGCCAGCTCTTTTAAAGGAAGTTGATTGGAGTGATCCGCTGGGTTTTCCGAAGGCCAACCCGCCAGAAGCGGAAAATGTCGCTGCTGCGTATCTATTGGAGATGGCGCGAGCGGCGGGGGCACCTATTCATGTATGCCACGTTTCATCAGCGCGTACTGTGGATTTGATTGATCAGTATAAGGGTTGGGGAGTTGATGTGACTGCGGAGACAGCCCCTCATTATCTCATCTTAAATGAGGATGCATTCTATACACAACCTGACCGGGTTGTTGTTACGCCGGCGCTGCGCAAAGAAAGAGATAACATGGTTTTATGGCAAGCGTTGGAAGACGGGGTGATTGATGCAGTTATCAGTGACCATTTTCTAGGAGCATTGCCTGACCAAACTAAGGGGCGCCCATCTGCGAAGGATGCCGAACCAGGTATTGCTGGTTTGGAAATGACGCTGCCGTTGTTGTTTGACCAAGGAGTTGAAGCAGGAAAAATATCATTGAAGCGATTTGTGGAGATATTATCTACTACCCCCGCGAAATTGGCGGGCATTGGGGATCGAAAGGGAAAGATTGAGGAAGGGATGGATGCAGATTTGGTGATATTCAACCCTGCAGAAACTTGGAAAGTACATAGTTTGGGAGAAGGATCGAGAATTTCAACTTTACCGTATGAGGGTTGGCAGCTGAAGGGAAAAATTGAAAAAACATTGGTGCGGGGAAAAGTGGCCTGGGACGGAAAAGAAATTGTATGCGAGCGTGGATGGGGAAAATATATCCCTGCCAGTGAATTAATATAAAAAAATAATCTATCTGGAGAATAAGGTATGGCAATCGATCTTTTGATAAAAAATGGAACAGTAATCACGATGGGTCCTAAGCGGGAAGTTGTTGAGCTGTGTGATGTAGCGGTTGATAAGGGCAAGATCGTTGATATTAAACCAAATATAACTCTTCAAGCAGAAAAAACATTGGATGCTTCAGGGTGCGTTATCAGTCCCGGTTTTATCAACGGGCATTCGCATGTATATCAATCTTTGATCGAGGGGCTTGGATATGATATGCATTTTAACCCATGGAATTGGCGATTTTTATTTCCTGTGGTTTCGAAAATTACACCGGAGGACGCTAAAGCCAGCGCGACATTGGCCGCATTGGAAATGATAAAAAACGGTGTTACAACCATCTCTGATCATTGGTATCTGCACACTGATATGGAGAATATTTATCAAGTCACAGATATTTTTGACCAATCCGGTATGCGCTCGCAAATGGTATTTGGGTTCCTTGATGAAACCTTTGCCGGCATTAAGAGCGATAGTGATGAGATGACGATGGTCAAAAGTGAGGACCTTTTGATCGACGAAGCACGTAAATTCTATGAAACATGGCATGGCAAAAAACGAACGACTGTGGCTATGGGGCCGGGTTCTACAGAAGATATCAGTGAGAGCTTGATGCTGAAAGTGGTCGCGTTAAGTAAAGAACTTGACATTAATCTCAGCACGCATGTGTCAGGTTGGATTGAGATTAACACTTATACCATTCGCCAATTTGGCGAACGAGATCTTGAGCATTTCCATAGTCTGGGCTTGACCGGGCCAAAAGGGGTCATGTTCCATGCTGTATGGCTGTCTGATCGAGAGATTGAAATTATGGCACAAACAGGGACGAAAGTTGTTCACTGCCCAATTGCAAACGCTTATCTGGGGTACGGCATTTCTCCTATCAGCCATTTCTTAAGCCGCGGGATAACTGTTGGGCTTGGTACTGACGGAGCTGCCAGCTACACATACGATATGTTGGAGGTTGCGCGTACAGCTGGGATGCTGCAGAAAGCGTCCAAATTGGATGCTGAGGCGGTAACGGCGGAAGAGCTGTTGGAAATGCTTACCATCAAAGGAGCAAAAGTCTTAGGTATTGACGATGAGGTTGGTTCTCTTGAAATCGGGAAAAGAGCAGATGTGATTGTGGTGGATTTTAAAAAGCCGCATCTGCTTCCTGTGGGCAGATGGCTTCCTAAACTTATCTACAGTGCAAGGGGAAGCGATGTAATCCATACCATTGTTGATGGAAAGGTGCTGATGGAATCAGGAAAAGTTATCTCTTTGGATGAGGAGAAAGTGCTTGAGAGATCGCTGGCGGCCCGAGAAGACCTGATAAACCGAGCTGGCCAGGAAACAAAGGATTTGCTTGCTATGCCGTGGCCAAAAAGTGGGCCAGCATGGCGTTCTCTCGTAGAATAAAATGGTGATGATAGATAATATTATTTAGAAGGAGGTAGCTCAGTGGAAGGAATAACCATAATTGTAAATGGAAGTGAATTACGCGTGAAAGAGAAATTTCTCACGTGGCCGTTGGTTCGTTTCTTGAGGGAAGAGCTTCATCTAACAGGTACGAAGCAAGGGTGCAACAGTGAGGGTACTTGCGGCTTATGTAAAGTGATTATCAATGGCAAAGCCAAGATCTCGTGCAAAGCAATAATGGCTAATCTTTCGGACGCGAATATTGAAACAATCGAAAACCTTACAGTAAGTGGAAGCTTACCGCACCCATTATTACAGACAGTCATTCAGGATGGAATCTTTCAGTGTGGTTTCTGTGCACCTGGAGCGATCTTGTCTGCTAAGGCATTATTAGACCGGAATTTAAATCCTACACAAAAAGAAATAGAACGGGCAATATCGGGTGTTATTTGCAGATGTGCTGGTTTAAATCGAATGGACCAATCGATAGCTCGCGCTGCAGCTATTCTGCGGGGAGATGAAGAAAGTACCTGGACTGAAGAAGATACGGCTAATGAATATATGATGCTGGAAAAACTTACCGGCAAGCTCGTATTCACAGACGATTTGAGATTCCCGGATATGTATTATGCGAAAGCTCTTCGGGCAAATGTGGCCCATGGATTGGTAAAGAAAGTTGATTTTTCCGAAGCGGAAAAGATGGAAGGCATCATCCGCATTCTAACCAGCAAGGATATTCCAGGTGAGAATGTGTTTGGGCTGATCGTTCCTGACCAGACGGTATTTTGCGACCATGAGGTCCGCTATGTTGGTGATACATTGGCTCTGGTGATTGGTGAAACAGAGGAGCAAATAGAAGCTGCCCTGAAAGCGATCAAAGTAGAAATAGATCCGCTGCCAGTTATCCGCAACATAACTGATGCGCTGAAACCTGACGCACCGGTCCTCCATTCACGGCTGAAAGATGTTTATCCAGATATGCCCAATGTACTAAAACATTTCCATCTTTCTAAGGGAGATATAGATAAAGGTTTTGCGGAAGCTGACCTTATATATGAACAATCATATAAAGTTCCTTTTATTGAACATGCTTATATGGAAACAGAAACAAGTATTGGAAAGCTTGAAGAGGATGGA
>Ga0255393_10140_pt1 | contig 10929 bp, 7 predicted proteins | sample ANMaggSeSYBR01C8_FD_182122 | JGI IMG/M metagenome (GOLD analysis project Ga0255393, IMG submission 182122) | Sediment cell enrichment communities from methane seep in Santa Monica Basin, California, United Staets - ANME aggregate JGI... | ecosystem: Environmental > Aquatic > Marine > Cold seeps >... | reverse complement strand
GCTGCAATTCCAACTTTTTGCTTATTTCCTTGCGAAAGTTCACGAACATATTTTTTCTTACCCAAAACTTCATCATTAAAAAACTTCTCAAATTCTGAATAGAACTTTTCGAGGTCTCCTTTTGATAGTCCATGAACCCCGCCTAAAAAATCAAAATATTCTTCGGGAGTTAAGAAGTCAATTAAGAAACGCTGGTCGAGATAAGAACCGGTGTAATATTTCCAGTCATTACTTTGTTTAACATCCACATTCTTTGATTTTACAAATCCTGAATTGGCTCTTATCAAATCAAGTATCAGCCTGAAAAAGGTTGTTTTGCCCGCCCCGTTGTTCCCAACCAATCCGAAACTTTCACCTTCTCTAATGGATAGCTCTTGAATATTTAAAACTATAGTGCCTGAATAATCCTTTGTTAATTCTTTTACTTCTATCATTGGATATAAAATTTTTAATTCATAGTAATTCAATGTAATTTGTTGATTTTTCATCCTAAAATAATAACCATCAATTAACTGATTACCGATTACCGATTACCGATTACTGATAACTTTTAACTCTCAACTTTTTAACCATTAACATTATTCCCTGAATCCTTCAGCCATGTAATATTTTCTTTTATAAAATTGTTTTAAAATAATATTGAGCAATGATTTATGAAATAATAATCCTGTTAAACCCAAAGCTCCGATGAATAGCAAACCTGCCATTGGGATACCCATCCAGCGAAATGGCAAATAAATAAATATTGGGAGCAAGAATGCAGGCATCATCGACAACCAGTGCGAAGCTCCCATCCCCTGGTAGTTAAATGTAGCGCCTTTGCTGAGATCCATCCTTTTCTTCGAGTAGGTAGCCACATAAAACAAAACAAATGACAAAAATCCGAGGTTATATAAGTATGTCATCGTGTTAATAAGCAAAATTTCAGTTCCAAAGAAAACATAGGGAATTGTAAGCACATAACAAACTGTTGCTATTGTAATGCCAAATAGGTATTTGGATCGGATGTACTTTTCAAAATCCTTGTAATTGGCCAGGATATTATCAAAATAATTGCTTTCATATCCGAAACAATAATTCAAATAATTCATCATCATTCCTCCTGTCATAAATATTCCTATAAAAATCATAAAACCAAAGTTGTCCTCATATCCGGGATTGGGATAAAATAAAAATCCATATCCAAGGAATATAGGAGCCATATACACTAAGGATTTTGTTCGTTTATGCCTCCAGATCAATCGTAAATCCAGTGATATCAATTGGCCTGTAAAACCCAATGTTTTTAAATATTTGATATTAGCGAGTGAATCGATCTTTGACTTTTTCTCTTTGTTGATCTCTTCGGGGTACAACTTTGTCTTAAGTAAAAAGTAATTTAGTGAATAGGTAAAGATTACAAGTAAAATAGGAATTATGATCAAAATAGGATTTTGCATTAATTCACTAAAGATTAAACTTGAAAATGCCGAAACCGAAATGATATTGAAATAATCGAGGATTATCAAGGATATTAAGATCACTCCAAAAATACCAACGACTTTTGGATTGTTAACCAATTGCCGTTTCACATATGTAGCAAGGAAATTATTACTGAAAACCAGCAGGGCAAATGAAAGCAACCACAACCAGGCTGCTGCCGGAGAATATGCGGGTAAAATCACTTTAAAAGCAAAAGGAGCCACAACAAGCCATGAAAGGTAATTACCTATTACAAAAATTGATTTTCCGGAAACAAAATGAACAATAGAGGATTTTTTAACTGGTAAATGCAAGTATGTTTCAATGTTAAGCGTGGGAAGGGATTGCATAAAAAATCGCACGAAGAACTCGAATCCCAGGTAGTATAAAATAATACCATTAAATACAACGACCGGATCATTATCCGGAAAGAGCTTATAAAGTATCTTATCAATAAAAAGCCCAAGCATTAAAAGATACATCAACATTAGCAAAATAAAGAAACCGAGAACAATATTGATGGCCAGGTTTTTCTGCCAGATGGTAGAGCGTTTCATTTCCTTCCATTGGTGGAGAAGGAACCATTTATATATCATAAGTTGAGGTTTAAAAAAGTTCTATATTTCACAATAAACATGCAGTAAATTCAACTCTTTGTTCATCAATAACTTATTGATGTATAATGAAAATGACGGTCGTTTTATAATCAATTTTCGTACACATCTTGTTCGCAATTGAACATCAACTTTTCAGTTTTTCATTTGATATGTGCCTGTTTGCATCCCTCGATGATTTTTTTTGCATATTCTTTTCAAATGCTTCAGTTAGGTCTACACCTGTTTGATTGGCCAGGCAAAGTAAAACCCAAAAAACATCGGCAAATTCATCAGCGAGGTCTATTTCTTTTTCTGATTCCTTAAAAGACTGATCTCCATATTTTCTGGAAATAATTCTTGCAACTTCTCCTACCTCCTCGGTAAGTATTGCCATGTTGGTCAATTCACTGAAGTACCTCACACCGGTGGTATTGATCCAAACATCAACTTTTTCCTGTGCTTCTTTTATTGTCATCTCTATTCATTTTTTTTCAGATACAAATATGCAAAATTAACTGGTTTAATTATGTTGGTTCTACTATTATTTTAAAGGTAATAAAATTATTTTTCGCTCATTTCAATAGTTTGTATTCAATGCGAAAATGATACAATGAGAAAATGCTTAAATGATTTGAAATAATTAGATGTTTGATAATAAATAACTTGCAAATATATTTCTTGTTTTTTTTCTTCTAAGGCAGAATATTTTATTCTTGCATTTAAGCATTCAATTCTTTTAGCATTTATTCCCGTACGTACGGGATTCCACTAAATTTCGTAGTAGTACCATTATGATTAACTTTGCAGCATAGTCAATTTAAATGGCAGAAAAAATAAAATCTTTCAGGATGATCGCCAAAACCTTTACCGGTATGGAAGAGGTATTGGCAATGGAATTAACTGATTTAGGAGCTACAGAAGTAAGAACTGTAAAGAGAGGGGTTCAGTTTTATGGAGATAAAAAACTTCTTTACAAAGCTAACTACACTTGCAGAAGCGCTTTGCGTATACTTAAACCAATCGCTTCTTTTAAAGCAATGAACGAAACGCAGCTATATGATGAAGTTCGCAAAATAGACTGGTCGGAATATTTGGACATTGAGCGTACTTTCTCTATAGATGGGATAACAAGCTATTCCAATATCACCCATTCAAAATATCTGGCTTTAAAGACAAAAGATGCCATAGTAGATCAGTTCAGGGATAAATTTGGTAAGAGGCCAAACGTAAATAAAGATGATCCGGATGTCGCAATTAATGTTCGGATATTTAAGAATGAAGCAACTGTGTCACTTGACAGCTCCGGAGAATCGTTGCATAAAAGAGGGTACAGGGTTGCAACCGGGCCGGCTCCTATGAATGAAGTGCTTGCTGCCGGATTGATCTTATTAAGTGGTTGGAAGGGGGATACAAATTTTATTGATCCTATGTGTGGATCAGGGACCATTCCCATTGAAGCAGCATTGCTTGCAAGAAATATCCCTTCAGGCTATTTCAGAGAGGATTATAGCTTTAAGCGCTGGAAAGATTTTGATACAAACCTTTGGAATGAAATTAAAACTGAAGCCGAAAATGGAATAAAAGAATTTGACAAAAAGATCATTGGATCTGATTGGTCGGGTAGAATACTGACTACTGCTAAAGAGAACATTACATCAGCAGGGCTGCAAAACACAATTACACTGAAAACAAGTTTCATTGATGATCTTGAGCCGGTTGAGGGAGGGGGAATATTGATTATGAATCCTCCTTACGGAGAGAGGATAAAAACTGACGATATCATAGAACTATATAAGGGCATTGGCGATGCATTAAAACAAAACTTTATTGGTTATAGTGCCTGGGTCATCAGTTCCCATCAGGAAGCTTTAAAATTTGTAGGACTAAGGCCATCAAGGAATATAACTGTTTATAACGGTCAGTTAGAATGTAAATATGCAAAGTTTGAACTTTATAGTGGCAGCAAGAAAAATTCAGGAGAAAATAAACAAACAGAAGGTAAGTTCAGACAAAACGAAAACAATGATTTTGTGAAACGAAAACGGAAAAGAATATAATGAATACTTTAAAAAAGATTGGAGTTCTGACTTCTGGAGGTGATTCCCCGGGCATGAATGCTTGTATTCGTGCAGTAGTAAGAACAGGGATATACCATGACCTGGAAGTTTACGGAATAAGAAATGGTTATGATGGAATGATCAAAGGTGATTTAAAAAAGATGGAAAACCATTCCGTTTCCAATATCATACAAAGGGGAGGAACAATTTTAAAAACAGCCCGCAGTAAGGAATTCAGAACTTCTGAAGGCAGAAAAAAAGCTTACGAAAATCTGAAAAAACATAATTTGGATGGATTGGTTGTGATAGGTGGAAATGGAACTTTTACCGGAGCAGATATTTTCATCAAAGAATTTGATTTCCCCATCATGGGAACACCAGGTACCATCGATAATGATCTCTTTGGGACTGATATGACTATCGGATACGATACTGCTCTAAACACAGTAATGCAAGCTGTTGACAAAATCAGGGATACTGCTGATTCGCATAGTCGTCTTTTCTTTATTGAGGTGATGGGCCGTGATGCTGGTTTTATAGCATTACGCAGTGGAATTGCAGGAGGCGCTGAAGATATTCTTGTTCCGGAAACAGTTACCTATATTGATGAATTGGTTGAAATTCTTGAAAAAGGATTCAGGAAAAATAAAAAGTCGGGAGTAATAATAGTTGCCGAAGGAGATGATGCAGGTGGCGCTTTTGATGTTGCCCGCAAAGTAAAAGAAAAATGTTCGGGTTATGATACAAGAGTGACAATCCTGGGGCATATTCAAAGAGGAGGCTCTCCCACATCTTTTGACAGAATACTTGCCAGTACTATGGGATACGGTGCTGTTAAAGCATTGCTTGACGGAAGACGCGGCGAAATGGTTGGTGTCATCCATAGGGAATTGGCTTATACACCTTTTGAAAAAGCGATTAAACATCATAAAGAAATAAAAAGGGAATTATTGGAGATGGCACGGATACTATCTTCGTAACTGCAAAAATTTAATATTCTTAATTTGAATTGAAGTTAATATTTTTGAACTTAGTGGCATTATTATAAAAGACCCGGCATGACGAGGCATGAAGCAGAAATAAAACTAAAAAGAATCTTCGGATTTGATAAGTTTTATGATGAACAATGGGAAACAATTGATATGCTCCTTCGTGGAAAAAGAATGTTGTTAATTGAAAAGACAGGCTATGGAAAATCACTTTGTTTTCAATTTCCTGCAACCCAATTTGACGGAATTACGGTAATTTTCTCACCTTTAATTGCATTAATGCGTGACCAGGTTAATAGTTTGAATGAAAAAGGAATTGCCGCAAAACATATAAATTCTGAGCAAACATATGAGAATAATTCACAAGTAATTCAAGACGCAATAAATGGTAAGATAAAAATACTTTACATAGCCCCAGAAAGGCAGGAAAATCAAGAATGGATTGAAGCAACAAGAAAAATGAATTTGTCAATGATTGTAATTGATGAGGCTCATACAATTTCAGTTTGGGGTCATGATTTCCGGCCTTCCTTTAGAAGAATTATAAACTTAGTGCAATTACTTCCTAAAGACTTACCAATTTTGGCCACCACAGCAACAGCCACCAAAAGAGTACAAGCTGATATTGAACAACAAATTTCTGGCAATTTAACCACAATAAGAGGCAATCTACTTCGGGAAAATTTCAATTTATTTGTAATTGAAACAAAATCAGAAGATGAGAAACTTCTTTGGCTTGCTGAAAATATAAATAAACTTCCCGGAACAGGCTTGCTTTATACAGGTACAAGGGTAAACACAGAAATATATGCAAGATGGTTTGATTTTGTAGGCATAAATTCAACTGATTATAATGCCGGACTAGATGGAGATACAAGAAAAGAGATTGAAAAAGGTTTGATGAGTAATAAATGGAAATGTGTTGTCTCTACAAATGCTTTAGGTATGGGTATTGATAAGCCAGATATCCGATTTATAATTCATGCTCAAATACCAGCCTCCCCGATTCACTATTATCAGGAAATTGGAAGAGCGGGGCGAGATGGACAAAAAACCTACATTATCCTATTTTACAATTCAAAAAAAGATGATGATGGTATTCCTGAAGACTATAAATTACCTAAAGCATTTGTTGATGGTGGTAGGCCAAGTATCAAAAAATATCAAATAGTAATCAATGCTGTTAAGCAAGAGCAACTTGGCGAAAGGCAATTAATGAAAATAACTAATATGAAGCAAACTCAAATCCGGGTCATAAAAGCTGATTTGATAGAACAGGAAATAATTAAAGAAGTAAAATTTGATAGGTCTAAAAAGTATGAATATCAGTTTAATGCCCCTGAATTGGATACCGCTAAATTTAACGAATTAAGAAATGCTAAACTTAAAGATTTAGATTCAATGTTAGAATATGTATTCACTACTGAACCTCGAATGAAGTTTTTATGTGAGTATCTTGGAGATAAACCTCCGAATAAATTTGATAATTGCGATAACTCAAAATATAAGAAACGAACTGTACGACCTGACAAATCAACAATTGAAAAATTAACAGAGTTCAGAGAAACATATTTTCCAACTCTCGAAGTTGAAAGCCAAAGCTCGAATATAACAAATGGTGTAGCTTCCTCATATTATGGAGTTTCAAATGTTGGCGCAACATTGCATCGTTGTAAATATGAAAATGGTGGCGACTTTCCTGATTTTTTACTAAAACTGATGTTGAAAGCATTTAGAAAAACTTTTGGAGATAAACATTTTGATATGATTGTTTATGTTCCTCCAACAACATCGGGTGAATTATTGAAAAATTTTGCCGAGAAAATTTCATATGTTCTTAAAGTTCCAATTAGTCATAAGCTTGTAAAACAACGTGAGACACAACCTCAAAAAGTTTTTCAAAACGGATATCTAAAGAGAGAGAATGTATCTGGTGCGTTTAACTACACAGAACCAAATGAGATAAATAACAAGAATATTTTACTTGTCGATGATATATTTGACAGTGGTACAACCATTAAAGAGATAGGAAAACTTTTGACTAATTTTGGTGCTAACCTTATTGTTCCTTTAGTTATTGCAAGAACTGTTGGAGGAGATATTTAATTATGAATAACATAAAACAAGAATACGCTTACTGGATTGCTTTGGCTCATCTTCCAAAGATGAAAACAGCAAGAAAAAATGAGCTAATAGTAAAATGTTTTGAGGAAAAATTAAGCATAGTTGATTTTTTTCATTGTGAAATATCAGACTGGTATAAATTGTTTTCATTAAATGAAAAAGAAATTATATTATTCAATGATGCAAAAAAAGAACTTCCTAATTATTCATTTCTTGTTGAAGATTTATTAGAGCAAGGTTATGATATTATACCGATAACATCTCCTGATTATTCCCCAATAATGAAGAACAACATGAAGCGGGCATATTCTCCACCCTTGATTTACACAAAAGGGAATAAACAGATAATGAAGGAGGATTCAATTGCAATTGTTGGTTCTCGTAAAGCAGAGGATATTTCTTTAGAATTTACAGACAATGTTGCCAAAACAGCAAGTAAAGAATACAAAGTTATTGTCAGCGGTTTTGCGAAAGGTGTTGACAAGCAGGCATTAGATTCTGCAATTAAATACAGAGGACAAAGTATTATTGTTTTACCCCAGGGAATTACCACATTCAAATCAGGATTTAAAAAGTATTACAAACAAATTATCGAAGGAGACGTTCTTGTTCTCAGTACTTTTCATCCCAAAGCGCCATGGAGCGTACAACTTGCAATGGGAAGGAATCCGATTATTTATGGATTGGCAAAAGAAATTTATGTGGCAGAATCAAGCGAAAAAGGCGGAACCTGGTCCGGTGTTGTTGACGGGTTGCGCAAGGGTCGAAGTATTTTCGTCAGAATACCATTGAGTTCAGAAAAGAATGCTAATAATTTATTAATTCAAAAAGGGGCAATTCCTGTTAACAATCAAGGAAATAAAATTGAAAACTATTCAATATCAGAAATAAAAGAATCTGTTGTTAGTGAACCGGCATCTGCATTTGATGATATTGATTCAAAAATAATAAAATTGTTATCAGTTGGTGAATTTACTTCGAAAGAAATTATCGAAAAGTTAAAAATTGATTGGACTTCAAGAAAACTAATAAATTATCTTAAACAAAACCAAAGTATTGTGGTCCTGGATAAAAAATCACCGATGAAATTTACCATAAAAACTAAAAAAAATTCACAACAATCATTATTCTGATAATAAAATCATGAACCGAACAACCCTTTTTGTTGATGTCATATTACCCCTGCCTGTTCCCGGTTTGTTCACCTACAGGGTACCGTATGAATTAAATGATTCGGTTGATTGCTGGAAGCGTGTTGTTATTCAGTTTGGCAAAAAGAAAATTTATACAGCCATTATTGTCAATATCCATGAAATACCTCCAAAGAATTATGCGGTCAAATATATTCTATCGGTTCTCGATACGAATCCCATTATGAATCAACTGCAATACAAATTTTGGCAGTGGATTGCAGAATATTATATGTGTGAGCCCGGAGAGGTAATGAATGTGGCCATTCCTACAGCATTTAAACTTGCGAGTGAATCAAAAATCGTATTAAATCCTGGTTTTGATGGTGATGTGGAAGGATTGAACGAAAAGGAATACCTCGTGGTTGATGCTCTTGATATTCAAAAAAAACTTACCCTTACTGAGGTTGAAAATATCATTGAGCAGAAAAAAGTAATCCCTGTAATCAAAGGCCTTATTGAAAAAAATATTGTTCTGGTTGAAGAGGAATTAAAGGAGCGCTACAAACCTAAAAAGGAGACTTTTCTACAGCTTTCGGAAGAATACCATGATGAAAATAAAATGCAGGAACTTTTTAACCGGCTTGAAAAAAGAGCATTCAAACAACTTGAGGTTTTGATGAGTTTTATTAGTCTTTCCAATTTTGGACATGGCAAAATCCGGGATGTAAAACAAGCAGACCTGACAAAACAACAAAAATTTAGTCCGGGTGTAATAAAATCGCTTGTTGATAAAGGTGTATTAATATCATTCTCAAAAACGATCAGTCGGCTTGGGAGTTTTGATCAAACCGCTTTACCGGAAGATATAGAACTCAGCAATGACCAAAAAGTAACTTTAGATCAGATAAAATCTTCATTCAGCAAAAAACATGCTGTGTTGTTACATGGTGTTACTTCAAGCGGTAAAACCGAATTGTACATTAAGCTCATCAAAGAAACCCTGGAACTTGGCAAACAGGTACTTTATCTTTTGCCCGAAATTGCCCTTACAACCCAGATCATAAATCGGCTCAGAAAGTATTTTGGGAATCTGGTTGGTGTTTACCATTCAAGGTATAATGAAAATGAACGTGTAGAGATATGGAATAATGTTCTGAATAATAAATTAAACAAAACAAAATACCAGATCATTCTTGGTCCCAGATCAGCTTTGTATCTACCTTATAGCGACCTGGGACTTGTTATTGTTGATGAAGAGCATGACTATTCTTACAAACAATTTAATCCGGCTCCAAGATATAATGCCAGGGATGCGGCAGTTTATCTTGCCGGTATGCATAAATCAAATATTTTGTTGGGTTCTGCTACTCCGTCACTCGAGAGTTATTACAATACTAAAACTCAAAAGTATTCACTTGTTGAACTTAACAAACGGTTTGGTGATATTCAGTTGCCTGAAATTTTAGTGGCGGATATCAAAAAGGAAACCCGGCAAAAAACTATGAAATCGCACTTTTCATCCCTCCTACTTGATCATGTTTCTGAGGCGTTAAAGAATAAAGAACAGATTATTTTATTTCAAAACAGGCGTGGTTTCTCATTGCGTATTGAGTGTGATATATGTAACTGGATGCCGGAATGTAAAAATTGCGATGTCACCTTGATTTATCATAAACATAATAATCAACTCAAATGTCATTATTGTGGCTATTCACGAAGGGTACCCGAACGTTGTGATTCATGCGGCAGCACACATTTGCATATGAAAGGTTTCGGGACGGAAAAGGTAGAGGACGAATTGCAAATTCTATACCCGGATGCAAGGATCAGAAGAATGGATTTGGATACAACCAGGTCAAAAAATGCCTATCAAAGTATTATCAATGATTTCGAAGAGCAGAGGATTGAAATTCTGGTCGGGACGCAAATGGTAACCAAGGGCCTTGACTTCGATAATGTGAGCATCGTAGGCATCCTGAATGCTGACAATATGTTGAGCTATCCTGATTTCAGATCATATGAGCGCAGTTTCCAGTTAATGGCGCAAGTAAGTGGCAGGGCTGGCAGAAAGAAAAAAAGGGGAAAAGTTATCATTCAATCTTATAATCCTTATCACTCTGCAATCAGGGATGTAATTGAACATAATTATCAATCTATGTATAGCAGCCAGATACTGGAAAGGAGGAATTTTAAATATCCTCCCTTTTACCGTTTAATAAATTTAAGCCTGAAGCATAAAGATCCTCGTCTTTTGAATGAAGCATCGCGGGAGTTTGCAATAATGCTTAGGGAAATATTAGGCAAAAGGGTTCTGGGCCCTGAATACCCACTTATATCAAGAATAAAAAACCTCTACATCAAAAATGTTTTGATCAAACTCGAAAAGGATGAAAAATTAAAAGATCAAAAAGAAAATATCCTGAGAACAATTGACAGGTTTAAAGGAGAATCTTCTTATAAATCGGTAAGGGTAATAATTGATGTTGATCCCATTTAAGCATGATTTACTCAAACTCAAAGTAGGATAAAGGTCTTAAAACTTTATCAAACACATAATATTGAATCAAAA
>Ga0255393_10139_pt1 | contig 10977 bp, 6 predicted proteins | sample ANMaggSeSYBR01C8_FD_182122 | JGI IMG/M metagenome (GOLD analysis project Ga0255393, IMG submission 182122) | Sediment cell enrichment communities from methane seep in Santa Monica Basin, California, United Staets - ANME aggregate JGI... | ecosystem: Environmental > Aquatic > Marine > Cold seeps >... | reverse complement strand
CAGAAGCGAGGGTTTTGGGAGTGAAGTAAAAAGAAGGATTATGTTGGGGACTTATGCCTTGAGTTCAGGATATTATGATGCCTATTACTTGAAAGCCCAGAAAGTTCGTACTTTAATAAAAGAAGATTTTGATAAAGCATTTAGTAAATACGATATCCTTATTACTCCTACTTCACCTACCCCTGCTTTCAAGCTGAAGGAGAAGGTATTAGATCCTCTGACTATGTATCTCTCTGATATTCATACTATTCCCGTTAATTTAGCCGGCATACCTGCAATTTCTCTTAATTGCGGATATAGTAAAACTAATTTGCCTATAGGTTTACAGATTATCGGCAAGTATTTTAGTGAAGAAACTATACTTCGGGCAGCCTTTAACTTTGAACAAAATAATGATGTAGGAAAGAGGAAACCATCGATAAAGCCAGCAAAACATAAGGAGGCTGCAGAATGAAAGAAGAAGTAGTAATCGGTTTAGAAATTCATATCCAATTAATGACTAAAACAAAAATGTTCTGCCATTGCAGCACTGATTATATCGGTAAAGATCCCAATACCAATACCTGTCCAGTGTGTTTGGGCTTACCCGGTTCGCTCCCCGTACTTAACAAAAAAGTCTTGGAATTTGCTACAAGAACTGCTCTGGCTTTGAATTGTAAAATAAATCAAATAAGTAGATTTCACCGAAAAAACTATTTTTATCCCGACTTGCCCAAAGCTTATCAGATTTCTCAATACGACTTACCTTTAAGTGTAGATGGATATATGGAAATATCCCTCCCTGAAAGTAAAGAAAAGCGAAGGATTAGGATTACCCGGGTTCACATCGAAGAAGATGCCGGTAAACTGGTTCATGAAGGAGATATTGCTTCCTCATCTTACTCTCTAGCAGATTGTAACCGTTGTGGAATTCCTCTGGCAGAAATTGTAACCGAGCCTGATTTTCGTTCCCCCGAAGAAGCTCGAATATTCTTGGTGAAATTGAGGAGTATAGTTCAGCATTTAGGAGTATGTGACGGCAATATGGAGGAAGGCTCGATGCGTTGTGATGCCAATATTTCGCTAAGGGATGCGAAAACCAGTGCTTTAGGTATCAAGGTAGAAATAAAAAATATAAATTCTTTTAAAGCAGTCAAAAAAGCTTTGCAATTTGAAGTGGACCGCCAAAAGAAGCTCCTGGCTGAGGGAGAAAAGATAATTCAGGAAACCAGGCACTGGGATGAATCAAAGAATATTACTGTCTCTATGCGGAGTAAAGAAGAAGCTCATGATTACCGTTATTTCCCCGAGCCAGATCTTCTACCTCTAAGGATTAGTCAAGAAATAATCGAAGAAATTAGAAAAAACCTTCCTGAATTACCCGAAGCAAGAAGAAAGAGATTCATTAAAGATTATGAAATTCCCGAATATGATGCTGAGATATTAACTTCGAGCAAGGCATTGGGTGATTATTATGAAAAGGCTGCTTCTTCATATTACAATAGAAAAGTTTTAAGTAATTGGATTATGGGAGAATTAATACGTTATCTAAATGAAGAAAAAATAGGCATAGAAGATTCCCCTGTTTCTCCAGAAAAATTAGTTGGGATGTTGAAATTAATGGATGAGGGAGTAATTAGTGGTAAGATGGCAAAAGATGTCTTTGCAAAAATATTTAAGACCGGGGAAAATGCCTCTCAGATTGTGAAGGAAAACGGAATTACTCAGATTACCGATGAAAATGAATTATTTGAAGTAATAGATAAGATAATTAAGGAAAACCCCAAATCGGTAGATGATTTTAACCAAGGGAAAGAGAAGGCTTTAAACTATTTAGTGGGCCAGGTTATGCGTTATACCAAAGGAAGGGCAAAACCCGATTTTGTTTTTAATGCTTTAAAACAAAGAATAAAAAAAGATCTGTAAAATATAGGTTTTGGATTAAATTCCAAATAGCAATAATATTATTTTAAATTAATGGAACACCACAGCAATGCTGTGGTGTTTTAAATATGAAGATAAAGTTATACTGTTTTATTATAAATATAAAACTTATATAGTTAACCGGAGAAATGTTATGAAAATTCCTAAAATGCTAAATCATTATACCAAATTACCTAATAGTATCTATATATTATTCTTTGCCCGAATGGTAAACTCTATGGGGGCTTTTGTTTACCCTTTTTTAACTATATATTTAACTAAAACATTATCCATGGATGAAGGGGAAGCCGGTTTTATAGTGATGCTTGCCATTACAGCCCATCTTCCTGGCTTAATAGTGGGAGGAAAATTAGCTGATTGGTTAGGAAGAAAGAAAATCCTTCTTTTTTTTCAGGGTATGGCAGCAATTTGTCTTATACCTTGTGCATTTTTAAATAATTCCCTTTTAATTCCTCGTTTGTTGATTTTATCTGCGTTTTTTCTAGGGGGTGCGCAACCCGCCAGCACTGCCATGACAACAGATTTGACTAATCCGAGCAACCGAAAGGCTACTTTCTCTCTTTTGCATTTAGGTAATAATATCGGTTTTGCCGTGGGACCGTTAATTGCTGGGTTTCTGTATAATAATTACTTAATGTGGATATTTTTAGGAGATGCTGCCACTACATTTGCTTCTTTAGTTTTGGTCTATCTATTTATTAAAGAGACTCTTCCCTCAAAAGAAAAAATAGAAGAGAGTTTTAAGCTGGAAAATAAATATGAAAGAGCTGAAAAGGGTAATTTATGGCAGGTTTTGTGGAAAAGACCCAGACTTTTATTGTTTACGCTGATATCCTTAATTTATAGTTTTGTTTATGCCCAAACAACTTTTAGTATTCCAATTCAAGTTGTTGAACTATTTGGAGACAAGGGTCCTAAGATGTTCGGGGTAATTATGACCACTAATGCACTTGTAGTATCTTGTTTGACCATAATTATAATAAGCCTTACTCATAAAATAAAACCAGTGCTTAATGTGGCTTTAGCTGGAGCATTATACGCTATAGGGTTCGGTATGATATTTTTTATAATTGGTTTGCCCTGGTTATTGTTTTCTACGGTAATCTGGAGCATGGGAGAAATATTAGTCACTACCAACACTAATGTTTACATTGCAAATCATACTCCGATATCTCATCGAGGGAGATTTAATGCAGTTATACCGGTAATAATGGGAGCAGGATTTGCCCTGGGGCCGTTAATTAGCGGAGATTATATAAGAAAATATGGAATTAATAATATTTGGCCTGTAATATGCTTTTTAAGTATAACAGCAGCAGTATTAATGTATTCTCTATATTTCAATGAAAAAAAGAGGAAGCAGTTTTAATTTATTAACTTTAGAAGTTTTTTCATAACAATTCTCAATGAATTTTTTATTTTAATCATTTGATTACCTCTTTTTAAAGAGACCAAAAAATCTATCCTGGTATTGTTCGAATAATCCCCAGTTATCTAATTCTTCTTTTAATTTAACCGGTTCAAGTTCTCCATTTTTTACCCTTTAAAGTTCTTACAAACTGTTAGAGATTTAAATGGTGCCCAGGCAAGATTGGATGATATTGTATATTCCGAATTGAGAGTTGACTTAGGCTTGTTCAATATGAGCGAAATAGTCTCGGAAAAAAGAGAAGGTATTATGGAAAGGGTCACCGAGGTAAGTAATGAAAAAGCTAATACCTATGGAATAGAAATTGTAGATGTAAGGATTAAACGAGTCGATTTACCTCCGGAAAATGAAAAATATATCTTTGAGAGGATGAGAGCAGAGAGGGAACGGATAGCCAAACAATACAGGGCTGAAGGCCAGGAAGAATCAGCTAAAATTATTGCAGAAACCGAAAGAGAGAAAACAGTTATTTTAGCGGAAGCTTACAAGACTGCTCAAACTTTAAAAGGTGAAGGAGAAGCAGAGTCTATCAGAATCTATGCTGAGAGTTTCAATCAAGATCCTGAATTTTATAAATTTTACAGAACTTTAGAAGCTTATAGGGTAACTTTTATAGACAAAACTACCGTCTTGCTTTCTACTGATTCTGAATTTTTGAAATACTTAACTAAACCCTAAAAGTACAGTATATCGTATATAGTATATCGCGAGGAAGAAAGAATTCAGGAGTCTTATTCGTATCTCGTGGTACAGTGTAGAGGTGTACAGCGGATAAAACGCAGTAACAAGTAATATGTAATGAGAGTAATGCGTAGGGGTGTATTGCATACGCCCAAAAAAAATTATCAAAACAATTCGGGGCGGATAAATCCGCCCCCTACAATAGAAATTAAAGAATAGATAGTTTTTATTCCCTAAACCAAACTTTTATATTGCTTGTAAATAGTCGGAATACAAAGAATGAGACATATGTTACAAACGAAAAAAGTTTTAAGTTTTGAGCTATGGTTTTGCGCTTTGCGCTTTAAATTTTAAGTTTATTTATTTATCCTATACGCTAAACGCTGTATGCTCTACGCTAATTCAGTATTCTAATTCAGGATCTATTCGATTTTCTGGTTCTTCTTCATAATAAATCTTCACTATATTATCAAAAACAGATTTTATATTTTCTTCTAATGCTCTATCGGTATATCCTGCTGTATGAGAACTCATCACCACATTATTTAATTTTTGAAAATCATATTTGCTAGGTAGTACTTGTCTTTGCTCTAAAGAAGGATACTTATACCAGGTATCTATTGCTGCTCCGGTAAGATTACCTTTTTTTAAAGATATGAACAAAGCTTCCTCATCTATTACCACACCTCGGGAAATATTTATAAGATATTTTCCCTTCATTAACTTTAGCTCTTTTTTTCCAATTAATCTTTTGGTTTCCTTAGTCAGGGGAACAGCTACAGCAATAAAATCTGATTCCTTAATCACTTTTTCTAAATCTTTTTTCTCTCCTAAAAATTCTAAAATATTTTTCTTTTTTAAATCTTTCTCTTCTATCTTCCTTTTTAAAGCATATACCTTCATACCTAAGGCATGACCAATTTTAGCAATCTCCCATCCAATCGAACCCAAACCTACTATTCCTAAACTTTTCCCCTGAAGTTGAACGGTAGGTTCTTTAGTAGAAAATCCATGCCATCTACCCAACCTCAAATCTCTATCATTAGTAACAATATTCTTGGCTAAGGCTAAAATAAGAGCAAAGGTGTGTTCGGCAACTGCAAACTTATTGGCATGGATATTACAAATAAATATATCTGAGTAATTTTTATACAAGCTAAAATCTAATTTATCTACTCCCGCATAAGGAATTTGAATTAATTTTAATTTCTTGGTCCCTTCAAGGTCTTCTTTAGTGAAAGTTCCACCTATTGCCACTTCAACTTCTTTGAGATATTTTTTAATAGTTTCTCTTTCATCTGTTTTAGAGATAATAAATTCCAAATTAAGTTTTATCTTTTTATTTAATTCATTAAATGCTTTCTCCCATACTTGAGGTTTTAGCATCTTACTTAATACCATAATTTTCATCTTTGGCCTACTTTTGATCTCTCTTTTCCCTTCCTTTTCTTGTAGAAAAGTTCTGACTGCCATTATATGTTTACACTCGAGTTTTAATTTTCGAGCCCTTCTCAAAAAATCTATACACTCACACTGAGGAATATTTATGTCAACCTTATAATTTTCCCCTGGCTTTGAACTGCTTACTAAAAAATAGTCATTTTTTCGTTCTACCTTTAAATCTTTAGCAGACTTTTTTCTCTTACTTATTTCTTCTTCTGTCAAAGCTCTCTTAGCTAAACCATCAGCCACAAAGTTATTATCTCTTCTGTCCCAGATGAAATATATTTTTGCTGGAATGTTGCGAATAATTTCTTCAACTCGATTAAATAATGGAATTATTCCTTTATTCTTGACTTTATATTTTTTATTTAATTGTTTAACTACTAATTGGCTGTCACAATGTACATCTATTCTCTCCGGATTTATTTTTTTTGCCTCTTCCAATCCTCTAATTAAGGCTTTGTATTCAGCAATATTATTAGTTCCATAACCAATGGCTTCACTTATTTTTTTTAATAATTCTCCGTCTTTATAAATTACTATCCCAATTGCCATATTTCCTGGGTTGGGATAACAGGCGCCATCTACTTTCATTAATACCTTAGACATATTTCCCTACTCCCTTATCAAAATTACTTTTTAGTATTCTTTTAATTAAACTTATCACTTCTTCTGGCTGTTTAACGTAAATTAATTGTTTTTCTTCTTCGTAATTTTTAAACAAAGGACCTAAGTTAAAATTTAAAGAAATCACTTTTTTTCCAATATTTAGAGCCAAAGCAATCTCAGAAATAGTTCCTGTCTTCCCAGGAAGAGCCACTACCACTTCGCTGGTTAAAACATTGATGTAATTCCGGGCAAAACCTATCCCGGTTAATATAGGAATGTCAATATATTCAGAAGCCCATGCAGGTTCATTGCCTGGTAAAATACCGATAGTTAACCCGTCGTTTTCTTTTGCCCCTCGAGCTGAAGCCTCCATAATTCCGGAAGCTCTTCCTCCGTTTAATAAAACCCACCCTTCTTTAGCAATTAAACCGCCTAAGCGGCGGGCATTTTTATAATCACCGGTATTAACTATTTCTCCTCCGCCCATAACTCCAATAATAATCTTTCTAATAATAATTCCCTTCTCTCTTTTTTAATTAAATACAATTATAGTGTACTATATTTCAAATAATTATTTATCAATTAGGATGAAAAGGTGACATAACCCCTCTTTCTGTAGTAAAATAATAGTTATAATATTATATATTAAAATATTTTTTTTGTCATGTATGTTAATTATAGTATCGAATATATGGTATCGCGCATCGAGTTAGGAAAGAAAAAGACAAAATAGAAAGGGCAGAATAATTTTTTTATTGCCCATAAATTGTTTATAACTTTTTTTAATTAAATAGGAGTAGAAATGAATATGAATGAAAGAATAAGATATGCCTTTGAACATACTGAAATATTAAGAAGACCTAAACAGCTAATATCTACTTTTGGTTCCTCGGTAATTCATTTTTATGTTCTTACTGAGCCAGTATATTCTGAATTCACCAAAGACAATTTAGAAACTGTAGTTAGAGAGGGGAAAGTCAGCTGGTATCAACCTAAGTTACTTACTCCTTCTTATATGTTTAGGATAGAAGGGTTTAGCAGCGAAGCAAGAAAGGCATTTGAAACACTGGCCAACCAATATCCTGACTTAGCAGGAATTCTTTATAAATTTAAAGTGAACAAAGAACTTGACGAAATGAATTTCGTTTCCGGTCCTTTGTTAACCGTAGCAGAAAATATTAACAATGAGATAGATAAAAAAGGAGATTCCCTTTGTGCTGTTATTAAAGGTACAGCCGGTCTATGGGATGTATCTCTTTCGAAGTTTATTTTAGATATGATGGTTAGAAGTGTTCATTCAGCTCAGATACCTGATTTTAAAAGAAGAGGATTTGTAGGCGTAAACCAAATTGGTCAAGCTATTATCGCCAAAGATGGACACGGCATTCCGGTAGCTGCCCGAGAAGAGATAGAAAGATTATTTAAATTGGTAAAAAATGGAGAACTTGAACCGGTTAAATTAAAAGAAGAATTAGATAACTGGGGATTATTCGAACAATACCAGGATAGATTTTTTGGTCTCTTTAAAAAGAGGTAATCAAATGATTAAAATAAAAAATTCATTGAGAATTGTTATGAAAAAACTTCTAAAGTTAATAAATTAAAACTGCTTCCTCTTTTTTTCATTGAAATATAGAGAATACATTAATACTGCTGCTGTTATACTTAAAAAGCATATTACAGGCCAAATATTATTAATTCCATATTTTCTTATATAATCTCCGCTAATTAACGGCCCCAGGGCAAATCCTGCTCCCATTATTACCGGTATAACTGCATTAAATCTCCCTCGATGAGATATCGGAGTATGATTTGCAATGTAAACATTAGTGTTGGTAGTGACTAATATTTCTCCCATGCTCCAGATTACCGTAGAAAACAATAACCAGGGCAAACCAATTATAAAAAATATCATACCGAACCCTATAGCGTATAATGCTCCAGCTAAAGCCACATTAAGCACTGGTTTTATTTTATGAGTAAGGCTTATTATAATTATGGTCAAACAAGATACTACAAGTGCATTAGTGGTCATAATTACCCCGAACATCTTAGGACCCTTGTCTCCAAATAGTTCAACAACTTGAATTGGAATACTAAAAGTTGTTTGGGCATAAACAAAACTATAAATTAAGGATATCAGCGTAAACAATAAAAGTCTGGGTCTTTTCCACAAAACCTGCCATAAATTACCCTTTTCAGCTCTTTCATATTTATTTTCCAGCTTAAAACTCTCTTCTATTTTTTCTTTTGAGGGAAGAGTCTCTTTAATAAATAGATAGACCAAAACTAAAGAAGCAAATGTAGTGGCAGCATCTCCTAAAAATATCCACATTAAGTAATTATTATACAGAAACCCAGCAATTAACGGTCCCACGGCAAAACCGATATTATTACCTAAATGCAAAAGAGAGAAAGTAGCCTTTCGGTTGCTCGGATTAGTCAAATCTGTTGTCATGGCAGTGCTGGCGGGTTGCGCACCCCCTAGAAAAAACGCAGATAAAATCAACAAACGAGGAATTAAAAGGGAATTATTTAAAAATGCACAAGGTATAAGACAAATTGCTGCCATACCCTGAAAAAAAAGAAGGATTTTCTTTCTTCCTAACCAATCAGCTAATTTTCCTCCCACTATTAAGCCAGGAAGATGGGCTGTAATGGCAAGCATCACTATAAAACCGGCTTCCCCTTCATCCATGGATAATGTTTTAGTTAAATATATAGTTAAAAAAGGGTAAACAAAAGCCCCCATAGAGTTTACCATTCGGGCAAAGAATAATATATAGATACTATTAGGTAATTTGGTATAATGATTTAGCATTTTAGGAATTTTCATAACATTTCTCCGGTTAACTATATAAGTTTTATATTTATAATAAAACAGTATAACTTTATCTTCATATTTAAAACACCACAGCATTGCTGTGGTGTTCCATTAATTTAAAATAATATTATTGCTATTTGGAATTTAATCCAAAACCTATATTTTACAGATCTTTTTTTATTCTTTGTTTTAAAGCATTAAAAACAAAATCGGGTTTTGCCCTTCCTTTGGTATAACGCATAACCTGGCCCACTAAATAGTTTAAAGCCTTCTCTTTCCCTTGGTTAAAATCATCTACCGATTTGGGGTTTTCCTTAATTATCTTATCTATTACTTCAAATAATTCATTTTCATCGGTAATCTGAGTAATTCCGTTTTCCTTCACAATCTGAGAGGCATTTTCCCCGGTCTTAAATATTTTTGCAAAGACATCTTTTGCCATCTTACCACTAATTACTCCCTCATCCATTAATTTCAACATCCCAACTAATTTTTCTGGAGAAACAGGGGAATCTTCTATGCCTATTTTTTCTTCATTTAGATAACGTATTAATTCTCCCATAATCCAATTACTTAAAACTTTTCTATTGTAATATGAAGAAGCAGCCTTTTCATAATAATCACCCAATGCCTTGCTCGAAGTTAATATCTCAGCATCATATTCGGGAATTTCATAATCTTTAATGAATCTCTTTCTTCTTGCTTCGGGTAATTCAGGAAGGTTTTTTCTAATTTCTTCGATTATTTCTTGACTAATCCTTAGAGGTAGAAGATCTGGCTCGGGGAAATAACGGTAATCATGAGCTTCTTCTTTACTCCGCATAGAGACAGTAATATTCTTTGATTCATCCCAGTGCCTGGTTTCCTGAATTATCTTTTCTCCCTCAGCCAGGAGCTTCTTTTGGCGGTCCACTTCAAATTGCAAAGCTTTTTTGACTGCTTTAAAAGAATTTATATTTTTTATTTCTACCTTGATACCTAAAGCACTGGTTTTCGCATCCCTTAGCGAAATATTGGCATCACAACGCATCGAGCCTTCCTCCATATTGCCGTCACATACTCCTAAATGCTGAACTATACTCCTCAATTTCACCAAGAATATTCGAGCTTCTTCGGGGGAACGAAAATCAGGCTCGGTTACAATTTCTGCCAGAGGAATTCCACAACGGTTACAATCTGCTAGAGAGTAAGATGAGGAAGCAATATCTCCTTCATGAACCAGTTTACCGGCATCTTCTTCGATGTGAACCCGGGTAATCCTAATCCTTCGCTTTTCTTTACTTTCAGGGAGGGATATTTCCATATATCCATCTACACTTAAAGGTAAGTCGTATTGAGAAATCTGATAAGCTTTGGGCAAGTCGGGATAAAAATAGTTTTTTCGGTGAAATCTACTTATTTGATTTATTTTACAATTCAAAGCCAGAGCAGTTCTTGTAGCAAATTCCAAGACTTTTTTGTTAAGTACGGGGAGCGAACCGGGTAAGCCCAAACACACTGGACAGGTATTGGTATTGGGATCTTTACCGATATAATCAGTGCTGCAATGGCAGAACATTTTTGTTTTAGTCATTAATTGGATATGAATTTCTAAACCGATTACTACTTCTTCTTTCATTCTGCAGCCTCCTTATGTTTTGCTGGCTTTATCGATGGTTTCCTCTTTCCTACATCATTATTTTGTTCAAAGTTAAAGGCTGCCCGAAGTATAGTTTCTTCACTAAAATACTTGCCGATAATCTGTAAACCTATAGGCAAATTAGTTTTACTATATCCGCAATTAAGAGAAATTGCAGGTATGCCGGCTAAATTAACGGGAATAGTATGAATATCAGAGAGATACATAGTCAGAGGATCTAATACCTTCTCCTTCAGCTTGAAAGCAGGGGTAGGTGAAGTAGGAGTAATAAGGATATCGTATTTACTAAATGCTTTATCAAAATCTTCTTTTATTAAAGTACGAACTTTCTGGGCTTTCAAGTAATAGGCATCATAATATCCTGAACTCAAGGCATAAGTCCCCAACATAATCCTTCTTTTTACTTCACTCCCAAAACCCTCGCTTCTG
>Ga0255393_10138_pt1 | contig 10986 bp, 10 predicted proteins | sample ANMaggSeSYBR01C8_FD_182122 | JGI IMG/M metagenome (GOLD analysis project Ga0255393, IMG submission 182122) | Sediment cell enrichment communities from methane seep in Santa Monica Basin, California, United Staets - ANME aggregate JGI... | ecosystem: Environmental > Aquatic > Marine > Cold seeps >... | reverse complement strand
GGTATATTGCTGGTCCCTATTGGATAATTGTTCGTCACGATCGGACAGTTGATGCTGCTGCTTGATGATCTGTTGCTGACTTTCATAAAATACTTGGTCTGCCTGATCAACCTTCACTTTCAATTCGGGTATCAAACTGTTTTCATTACGGAAATAGTTTTCCATATCCCAACGAAACAATTCTGAGCACTCCCGAAACTGCATATCCATCCCTGCAACTTTGTTAAAAAATGTTGCGTCCGCTTTAACCTTATCTTCTGCCACATCCATCAAAAGACGGTAGAGATCGATAACTGCCTGAGGAGCACCTTCCAAATCGTCAGTTGCAGAATGGGAATGACGTAAATCATGGCGCAGAAAACTGATCGACTCACCACTCAAGTTTGCATCAGCAGAAGGATAAGGTATCGAAAGATGTTCAGCAATACGACTCAACTGTTGCTGGGGGGCGTCTAATAATTGATCATAGCTGATGAAGACCAGTTGTACGTCCGATAGCATCTTCAAGGCAGAAAGGTTGTAGTTCAACCAAATACCATAGGACTTCTCAACCGGAAATTTATTTCGTTTGGCTAAGGATTTGGCTACATCCACAGGATTTCGTATAACATACACAATCGACAGATATGAATTTAATTCTGCAAGTAGCCCCTGCCACAGCGGCAAGAAAATACATGTACGAGGATCCTTCCAGGCCCATACTTCTCGTCCACTGAAAGCGCCACTAATAATTTTTTTAAGCCGTTGTCGGAATTCAGCAATCGGTTCAGAAGCCATCCATTCATCACTTAAAGGCAATGAAGTGTCCCACCGTTGGGAAATCACCCGTAAAAGCTCATCATGAAAGTCAACGATATCTTTCCTTTCCCAGAAACCTTCCGGGTTATCGTCTCTTGGACCATAGAGTTCATCCAGCTCACCAAGATATGCACCAAGCAAATTGATGACCCGACTAACCGCAGAAGTCCCACTGCGATGCATACCAAGAATGCAGATCGCCTTGGAATTATTTATTGAATTTTTAGACAAAATTTCTTTACTCATTAACACACCTCCGGCAATGCACTAATTGTAAAGATATCGGCCAAGTAGTGCGAGATAAAGTTGGGTTCAACCTACACATGAAACATTAATGGGTAGTGGGCCATTACTTCAGGGATGAGCAGTCTGCAAGATAAAGGATGCATGGCACGATTTCCACTGATGATGAAAAATAAATTAAAATTATATTCAGTATTTTGAGAACGGCAAACCAAAAGTGTAAAGATATATCGTTTATGCCACCTATATATCATATAGCTTACTTACAAAACGAACGTCTATGGGATCTAATACTGATAGATCATTCTCTAAATATCTACCGACTGATTTTGGGCGTACTATTTTAGAAATTGTATCGCTTGATAATTCTTGCTCTATACCCAAGAAACTCGCTAAATTAACAATTGTCTCAGCTGGTTTGTCACAGAGCTTGTCAAAATCAAGAAAAAATATTCGCCCATGATATATAGATGCAAAATATTGTATTCTTCTGAACACCACGCACCAATATTTCAACATAGTTCTTGGACAAATCTCAATATTGTGATCATCTAAAAAAACACTACCCCAAAAATTCAACTGGTTCATATTTTTTGAAAAAGCCATATCTAATCCATTCCTACAAACATAGATAAACTTTAAATCTGCTATACACGAAAGGAACTTATCCGAAATTATATGTAAGTTTGGTTCTTTAACTCCCCACAAAGAAGATTCCGCTACCCTATATGCTTGAGTCAAGTTAATAACTCTCTGCTGTAACCATGATTTAGAATGCTGAAGCCTTCCTGAAGCGGCCAAAGAATGAATCATACTAAATTCATTTTCTGTAAGTGTATCAGGAGAATGAGAGGCTTTCATAAATAAGCTAAATAATTCTTTAAATTGAGTATTCACATAAGTTAAGGTGCTCAATCTTTTAAAAAATAATGTCGCCAATAGATTATCATTAGCAATATTTAAATCATTACCAACAAATAAGCCAAAATCCTTTAACACCTCTGCTACAACCCTTGTTCCGCTACCGCCTAAGCCACCAATGATAACTGTTTTAATAATGTTTTACCCCGTACTATTTAATTTCTCTAATTTAGCCTTTATATTAAAATCGATTCTCCCACCACTTTGCGTGGAAGTATGATTAATAACTTTAAACATGACCGAATCAACAATTTTGTGTAAATACTCTGATTCTGACAAACTAAAGACTCCATTATTAATAAAATAAATCCCCTCGATAAAGTTGCATTTAAATTGCCATTCAAGCAAATACGTCCCCTTTTGCAATGACATTCCATTTTTTGTTTTCCAATAGGGATATTGGCCACCTCCAAAATTAACTCCCTCTGCTGTTTTAAAACTAAACCCCATTCTTATCTTTGATGTATCTTCATTTATTTCTGTTTGACAGCGTAGCAAGTATTTTTCACCATGAGAGAGAGTATTAACTTTATTACCTTTTAAAGTTGTAATCATTACATCGCTTATTTTTGCACCTTTTTCTTCATATTGTATTGTTGATTTTGGTATAAGTTGCTTATTAAAAAAATCTTCAGGTGTGTTTATATTATCTTTATGAGTGCTTTTATTGTTCTTTATATTCCTATTATTCAGTTTTTTATATTCTAATATAATTTTTTCAACATCGAATTTTTTTTTTGAGTACTTTGCATAAAGCCCTGTGACCAACTTCGGGCTACCCTCAATAACCTTTTTCCCATGACTAAGCCAAATTGCCTGATCACAGAGTTCTACAATTTGTTTATCCGAGTGAGAAACAAAAAGAATTGTCTTGCCTGCATTTTTAAATGCCTCGATCTTTGCGAAGCACTTTCGTTGAAATGCTGCATCCCCAACTGATAAAATTTCATCAATGATTAAAATCTCAGGATCAATATGACTTGCAACACTAAAAGCTAGCCTCGCACGCATTCCGCTACTGTATGTTTTAACAGGTTGGTTGATAAAATCACCAATATCAGCGAATTCAATGATATCCAGAGACTTTTGTTCCATTTCATCAGTGGTAAATCCGTTAATAGCACCATTAATAAAAATATTCTGCAATCCGGTATTTTCCAGATTAAACCCGGAGCCCAGTTCCAACAAAGCAGAAATTTTTCCTTCTACATGATAATGACCAAAGCTCGGTGTCAACACTCCAGTCAAAACCTTTAGTAAAGTCGATTTTCCACTCCCGTTTTCCCCTATAACACCAACGATTTCGCCTTTCTTCACATCCAAGGATATATCATTCAATGCATAAAATTCCTTATGATATTTTTTTTTAAAAGGATGTAATGATTCTTTCAACCTGTCCAAAGGATCGTTATAGAGTTTATAGATTTTTGAAATGTTATTTACTGATATAGCAATGTTATCTGATGTCGGAGACCGCTCCATTTTTTTCTATTTTCCTGTTATTAGCTTTTTTAAAACAATTTTGTTTTAAAGCACATCCCCAAAATGAGGACGTAAACGTTTAAACACAATGGCCCCTAATATAAAAAAAAATGAGGTTATCATCCAAAATACAACAAGTTCCATTCCCCTGTTCCAAAACCACTGCTCACTGATAAATGTATCCCGATACCCTGATACAATAAAGTACATCGGATTTAACTTAATAATGAATAAGTATTTATCCGGTACTAAATCAATGGACCAAAAAAGAGGCGTACCCCAAAACCCTACTTGTAAAATAATACCCACGAAGGGGGAGATATCTTTAATAAATACTCTTAAAGAAGCAAACAGCCAATTCAATCCTAACAATAAAGTAAAGAGACTGAAGGTATAAAATGGTAATTGAAGCCAGTAAACTGTCGGGAAATAGTCGTTACATAAAAAAATGATCACCAGAATCATCAAAAAAATTACATGAATTAAGAGTGCTGATAAATTATTTATAATGGGTAGAATACTCACCCGAAAGTCCACTTTTTTTACTAAATAACTCTTAGAACTAATAGCAGTAACTCCGGAACTTAAAGCTTCAGAAAAGAAAAACCAAGCAGCAAATCCACAAGTTAACCAAATTACAAACGGAACCCCATTCGTTGATGGTGCCGATCTAATACCAATTTCAAAGACAAACCAAATAACAACAATAAAAACTGTAGGTTTTATAAATGCCCAGACTAAACCCAAATATGACCCCAAATACTCCTGTTTAAAGTCATTTACAGCTAAAGTCATTAGTAGCTTTCGATTTTTCATTAAGGCTTTAATAAATTGCATAAATTCAATTAGAAATCGCATACTCTTTCACCAAGGCCTTTACATAATTCTTTTTTTAAAATTCATTTTGTTATACAAGGTCTCCTTTGCATATAGCTCTGCCTTGTCAATTTCAGTCAGTAACCACCATAACTTACTGAAATATATGGTTTTTTAGTCAAACGACTTCGGACCAAGTAGTATTTACAAAACCACCCAAAATCGATATTATTTGTTATCACCTAAAAAATAAAAAAAGTAAAGTAAATTCCAAAAAGCCGGTGGAACATAAAGCTATAAAAGACTCTTAAAAAAAATATTTTACTATATTTTTACTATTTAGTGGTTTATTATATAAGATTAATGTTAATTATATATAATATTGATTGCAATGAACCTAATTGATGCACATTGCCATTTGCAGGATTCACGATTAATTAAAGATCAGGATCAGATAATAAAGCATGCTATTGCTGCTGGTGTTGAATATATGATTTGTTGTGCAACATCTGAAAAAGACTGGGAGGATGTGCAAAAGCTTTCGCTAAAGCATAACTCTGTAATCCCTAATTATGGAATACATCCATGGTTTGTTGATAATCTTTCATCAGATTGGAAAGAGAACCTTATTGATCTTCTATTATCTGAGACTGCCAGGTTGAAAAATAATTTCACCCCGGGCATTGGAGAAGCAGGACTGGATTTTGCTATAAAGAAATATGATCGGGCTTTACAAGAAAAAATATTTACAGAGCAGCTTATTCTTGCAAAAGAAATGAGGCTTCCCATCTCAATCCATATTAGAAAAGCCTGGGACTTATTTATTAATATAATGAAAAAAATTGGCAAGCTTGAGGGTAATGGTCTAATACATTCTTATTCAGGATCTGCTGATATGATTCCTATATTTGAAAAATATGGTTTCTACATCTCATTTTCAGGGTCCACAACACGCCCAAACGCAAACAAAGTAAAAAAAGCCTTAAAAGCTGTTTCAGAAAACAGAATGCTGGTTGAAACTGACAGCCCTGATATTTTGCCAAGTATGTTACCAGAAAATAAAACAGACAAGGTAAATATGCCGGAAAACCTTGTTTTTATAGCCAACATTGCTTCACAAATTAGAAAAATTCCTGTAAAAGAATATGCAACACAAACATATAGCAATGGGGTCAGATTATTTAAAATATCTGGAAAATAGTTTTAATTATGAAAAGTATCTTTTTAATTGGAATTGGTGGCTTTATAGGATCAATAATGCGCTATATTATTTATATCTGGTCGCAAAGCTTATTTAAAGAACTCTCCTTTCCCTTGGGCACCTTGATTGTAAATATCACCGGCTGCCTTTTGCTGGGACTTTTAAACGGGTGGGCAGAAAATTATCAATTTTTTACTCTCCAAATCCGATTATTCTTATTTGTTGGGCTCCTTGGCAGTTTCACAACCTTTTCAACCTTTGCCTATCAAACCATTGAAATGATTCAAAATGGACATCCTTATCAAGCTTTGCTTAATATAACAATTCAAGTAATTGTTGGACTTTTGGCTGCATTTATTGGTTTTCAGATAGCATACAGATCATAAAAAAATAAGCAGGTATTGAATGAATCAATTTACACGGACAGAACAGCTTCTTGGGTCTGAAGCATTATACAAAATAAAACAGGCGAGGGTTGCAGTTTTTGGTCTTGGAGCTGTAGGGTCATTTGCAGTGGAGGCATTAGCTCGAACAGGGATCGGCTTTTTCAACCTGATTGATTTTGATGAAATAGACCCTTCAAATATCAATCGCCAGATTTATGCTTTGCATTCCACGATCGGAGAAAAAAAGGCACTTGTTGCAAAAAAAAGGATTAAAGATATAAACCCTGACTGTACTGTTGAAATCCATGATTCCTTTGTTAATGCTGAAAGCATTGAAGATCTGTTGACACAAGATGTTGATATTGTCATCGATGCCATAGACGGCTTAAACTCCAAAGTAAACCTTATCTGCAAGGCAAAGGAAAAAGGCTTAAAGATAGTTTCAAGCATGGGGGCGGCCGGTAAAACAGATGTGTCAATGATAAAAACCAGTGACCTTTTTGAAACAAGCATTTGTCCCCTTGCACGATTTGTCCGGCGGAGACTTCGAAGGCGTGGTGTTTCTATAGGTATCCCATGTGTTTATTCAGAAGAGCCGCCAAAGGGTGGTACAAAAAATCAATTATCGGAAGCAGGATCAAACATGGAACCGGATCATGGGAGAATAAGATCGTCTCTTGGAACGGTCCCCTATGTTACTGGCACTTTTGGTTTAATGATTGCCAGTCTTGTAATTGATACCATAATTAACTTTTAAACTAATATTTTGCGCATCTTTGGATTATAATATATTGCATTTAAAATGCAAAAAAGGGTGATCTTTCTTAATTATAGAAGACACAAAATCATGCTGCATTCTCGTATGTTGTCTGATTATATTCATCCTCAAAAACCTGTGGACTGACAAGCCAAACTCACTTTTGGGCTGGAGATGGAGATGGTATGCCGGATGGTGCCCTGGCTGGAAAAAGTATATCACATCCTTACCGGATGAACAGCGTGTCAAACTGGCTGAAAAATATGATATGAAGAAATATAAATCTAAACCACACCGTTCACTTGAATTTCAAACAAACTTATAAAAAATTCCCTTCCTGACGCTACGTTGTTAGATGTGTGACGTATAAAATGAAGAGGTCTCACGTTCCTAATCTTGATAATGAGAGATCAGATTTTCTTTAATATAGGATGCGATGGCTCTGGCGACTATTTCATTGCCTTCTTGGTTGAAATGGCAAATATCATAATAGATGGACTCTGTTGAGGTTAAAAAAACAGTATTCAGATCTTTGTATAATACCCCCCAGTCTTTTAGTTCCTCAGCCTTAGCTTTTAACATCGGATAGATCAATCGAACCCCTTGAGCCCATAAGTGATCGCTTGAACCAATCCGTTTGAGTTCTTCTTTAGTGAACTGCCTGATTGAATCGGGATCATGGGGCGTGGGTTGCAGTATATGGAAGTAGCGTATTTGGTTTGCCGTACAGATGTCGTGCATCAACTTTGATGACCACTGCCAAATTGTAGCGATGTCGTTTAGATCAGTGCTAAAATTCGGACCTTTAATGGTCAATTTACGTGTATCCTTGGCTATGGTTTCACTTTTCTCAATATATAGTATCTCCTGATGCGTCATTTCATTTTTCCATCGCTCCTGTTGCTTTAAAAAAATAAAGGAGAGGATGCTACTGAAGGAAAATTTTTGTGCAAGACCTGAAAATTGCTTCATTTTCACTAATGCACGTTGATGCTTCCCCAAAATTTTACGGATTTCTCCGCTCAAAGCAAAACCCTTAGTCAGATGGGTCCAGTGTGAATGAGACGGATAAGCAGGCGAAATTCCGCTCTTCAAATTCGCATAGGCCAAAGCAGCTTCATTGAATCCGTCAATATTAATCACCATATCGGGAACAAATGAGTTTATTAATATAAAATTCAAGAGATTTAGCTGTTGGGGTTGTTTGTATCCACCAGAGGCAAGATTGAACAGAATGATGTTTTTCTCTTTAAAAAAACGGTGTTGGTTTAATTGAATAATAAACTCCTTAGATGTTTGTAACGCAAACCACATTGCAACCGAACCGCCCATGACGGCAATGACATAATCATTTTCATTTTTGGTTAAGGGGATGTCAAATTTTGAAACAAAACCAAGACTGTTCCTTGTAATGTACAGCCAGTCAGGATCTGGGTCATTTTCTGACTGTAGATTGATTCGGCTTTGAGAGAGTCGTTCTTTCAATATAGTTCCAGGTGTTTCAATCCAGCCGATATAAGGATTTAAAAGGCGGTTTGGAAAAGATACTGATTTTTTACTTTCCGATTGAACCGCAACCGCAGCCTTATCGATTTGGGTGCCCATAGCTCGAAATAAAAGATCAAAAATGATCAGGAGAGTAAGTAGCACCACGGTATTTACTGTAATGACAACGACTATTTTTTTGATAGTATTTCTATTCATGATTACTCCGAGACAGCAGGTTAAACAGGTTCAATCGCGACCTTTTAGTAAACGGTTTTTTAAAAAAATCCGTATTATACTGGGGACAACCAGTTTGATACTTACCAGTATTTTAATAGTGAAAAAACTCTAAAATACTGTTTTCATTAGCCAATATAATATTTTCTGGGTCAACTGACTTCAGGAAATGACACATACTAATATATTTCTTCAAAAACACCCCTAAAAAAGTGTGTAAATAAATGGTGCAATAACTGATCCCTGAGAGAATCCAATCAGAAATCCCAATAACAGCAATACAAAGATTAGGGGGGCCATCCAAAATTTCCTCCTGGCTCTCATAAATCCCCACAAATCTCCAAATAAATCTATCATCAGTATATATTCTCCATATGCTTTTTAGGTTGTTGAGTGCTAGCTATCCAGTATGAGGAGCAAGATTCATCTTTAAATTTCCTATTCATTGCATCTCTACTGAACAGTTTAAATACCAGAGCCAGGGGTGTAAAGATACCGAAAAAAACAATTCCCAATAAGATTGTGGTATTAACCTTTCCAAGTAAAAGTGTAAAATGCATCCAGATCCTGTGCAATACTCTCAATTTGCCAGGAGCAACTATTGCCCAAAAAATCAATATGACCGATACAGTCCAGGGAAGAACGGAAATTGTTTTTTTAAATATTAAAGGCAACACCAGGCCGAATATAACTCCAATAAACAAAGCCATAAGCAAACCAAAGTTTCGATATTCTTGTTTATTTAATATTGGGATAGTCATGTTTACTCCTTTAATCAAGTTCAAAATCGTGTTTCCAACTGTCTGACAGATCAATCTTTGGCTGATCCGATTTAACAAGCAGGATGTTTTCCATTACCAAATAGTCCATATTGGTCCGAATAAAACATTGGTAAGCCTCTTTAGGGCTGCAGACAATGGGCTCTCCACGAACATTAAACGATGTATTTATTAATACAGGACAACCTGTCTGTTGCTCAAAATGATCAATAAGATTCCAATAGCGTGGACTGGTTTGTCTGTGAACAGTTTGGGCCCTGGATGAAAAATCCACATGCGTTACAGCGGGAATTACGGAACGTGGGACCGCAAGCTTATCAAACCCAGATATTTTGTAATTATCAGTTTCTTGGAGTAGTCGTTTATCTTTATTGACAGCTGCTACAATAAGCATATAGGGGCTTGAACCTTCTATATCAAACCAGGTAGATGCTTCTTCGGATTTAACAGACGGAGCAAACGGTCTGAAGGACTCCCGATATTTAATTTTAAGATTCATTTTAGCCTGCATGGTCTTATTCCTGGGATCTCCGATGATTGAACGTGCCCCCAATGCCCTTGGACCAAATTCCATTCTACCCTGGAACCATCCAACAACAGCCCCTTGGGCAACAAGGCTTGCAACCTTTGGTAGTAATTGATCATCTTCAAGTCTTTGGTAGTCTGCTTTTATTTCATCCAGAAACTTTATGATCTCATTATTGGAATATGATGGTCCTAGTAGAGAGCCCTGCATAGCATCGACCTTGCTGTTAAATATACGTTCTTTTTCCAGATAATCATACCAGATGGAATAAGCTGCCCCCAAAGCGCAACCTGCATCCCCTGCCGCCGGTTGTATCCAGACATTTTTAAAAACGCCCTTTTTTTTGAGCTTCCCATTGGCAACGCAATTAAGTGCAACGCCTCCGGCAATGCATAAATTATCAACATCAAACTCCCTCTTTATTGATTTAACAATTTTCAGGATGATATCTTCAGTCACCGTTTGAATTGACCGTGCGATGTCCATCTCTTTTTGGGTGATTTTTGATTCTGGTTTTCTTGGTGGGCCATTGAATAATTTTGCAAATCGTTTATTGGTCATTGTCAAACCAATGGTGTAGTTAAAATAATCCATGTTCAAACGAAAACTGCCATCGGCTTTTAGATCGACAATGTGCTTGTAAATGAGATCGACATAGATGGGTTCTCCATAAGGAGCAAGCCCCATGAGTTTATACTCACCAGAGTTGACCTTAAATCCCGTATAATAAGTAAATGCAGAATAGAGCAACCCTAATGAATGGGGAAATTTAATTTCCCAACAAGGGGTTAACCTGTTTGCCTCCCCCGTCCAAATCGTTGTAGTTGACCATTCACCAACACCATCAAGACACAAGATTGCGGCCTTATTAAAGGGGGACGGGAAAAAAGCAGATGCTGCATGGGCCTGGTGATGTTCTGTAAACATTAAAGGTGGCAAATCCTTTTGAGATAGTCCGCTTAATTGTGAAAGTTCCTGTTTGAAATTTTTTTTAAAGAACAACTTTTTTTTGATCCATATGGGCATGGCAGATATAAAAGAATGAATGCCCTTGGGGGCATAAGCAAGGTAGGTTTCCAATAAACGCTCAAATTTGACTAATGGTTTATCATAAAAAACAACGTAGTCGATGTCTTTTAATCCAAGCCTGGCTTGATTCAAACAGTATAATATGGATTGGGTTGGAAAAGAAGGATCATGTTTCTTCCTTGTAAAGCGTTCTTCTTGTGCTGCGGCAACGATTTCACCATTAGAGAGTATAGCAGCTGCACTATCGTGGTAATAAGCTGAAATACCAAGTATGTGTGTGATCAATTGACCTTCCCCCATCCTGATCCTTCTTTGAATTTGTAGAC
>Ga0255393_10136_pt2 | contig 11053 bp, 9 predicted proteins | sample ANMaggSeSYBR01C8_FD_182122 | JGI IMG/M metagenome (GOLD analysis project Ga0255393, IMG submission 182122) | Sediment cell enrichment communities from methane seep in Santa Monica Basin, California, United Staets - ANME aggregate JGI... | ecosystem: Environmental > Aquatic > Marine > Cold seeps >... | reverse complement strand
TTTAACGATAGAAGAGCGCATTTCAAACGAACTGGGCTTAATTCAATCCCGAGCAAATCAAGAATATCCTGATTTTTTAATTTTTTTAAATCCTCAATAGATTTTCCAATAATAGAATCTAGCAGAAGATCTGCAGCAGACATTGAAATTGCACATCCATTACCATCAAACTTGGCTTCCACCACATTCCGGAATTCATCAACCCTAAGTTCTATTTGAATATGATCACCGCATAATGGATTTTCATCCTCAAAACTGAAATCGCTTTTATTTAATCTTCCTTTATTGAGCGGATTTTTATAACGATCAATGATTATTTCTCTATAAAGGTCATCCATATAAATATATATTGTTTTTCCTAGTTAAACACCTTGTGAACACGCAGAAGGCCCATTTTCAGCTCATCTATATCCTCTTTAGTGTTATATAAGTAAAAGCTTGCTCTAGTTGAAGCGATTAAATGAAATTTTTCATGTAAAGGCATAGCGCAATGATGGCCAGCCCGAACTGCAATTCCGGATTCGTCAAGAATTTGTGCCACATCATGAGGGTGGATTTGGTCGATAGTAAATGAAATTACCCCTCCACGATCTTCCGCTGATGGGCCAATTATTTTTATACCAGGAATATCTAGTAATGATTCCATAGCATATTTGATCAATGTTTTCTCATGAGAGAATATTTCTTTCATTCCAATAGACGACAGATAATCAACTGCTGCGCCAAACCCTATTGCCTGCGCAATTGCAGGAGTACCGGCTTCAAACTTATAAGGAATTGAATTTGTTGAAAATCCATCAAATGTAACTTTCTTGATCATATCCCCACCGCCCAAAAATGACGGCATTTTCTCTAAAAGTTCTTTTTTCCCAAATAATATCCCTATACCGGTTGGTCCGCACATCTTATGCGCTGAAAAAGCATAAAAATCAGCATCCAAATTATCAATACTAACCGATAAATGAGGAACTGATTGTGCGCCGTCAACAACAGTTATGGCACCTGCTTGATGAGCTAAATCAATTATCTCCTTAGCAGGATTGATGGTGCCAAGCACATTGGACATATGTGTAAATGCCACAATCTTTGGTTTTAATTCTAATAAGCTCTGATAATGCCTTTGGTCAAGTTTCCCTTCATTTGTAATTTTAATGAATTTAACAGTTAGCTTTCTCTCTTTTGCCAGGGAAAACCAGGGCACAATATTTGAGTGATGCTCCATCTCAGTGGCCAGAATCACATCGCCTTCATTGAGATATTTCCAACCCCATGTACGAGCAATTAGATTAATTGATTCAGTAGTATTCCTTGTGAAAATGATTTGGCTGGGATCTTTTACTCCAATAAAAACTGCTATCTTTTTCCTCGCAAGTTCATACATTTGCGTTGCTTCTTCGGCGAGTAAATGAATCCCGCGGTGTACATTTGCGTTATGATTGTTGTAATAATCATCCATTGCCTTGATAATTAAGCGTGGTTTTTGAGATGTGGCTGCAGAATCCAAATAAACCAAGCGCTTCTCATCATGGATCACTCTTCCCAAAATCGGGAAGTCTTCTTTAATCTTCATCACATTCATGATTTATTGAATGTCTTCTACTGTTTCTTTCGAATTTGGGAAGATGATTCGGGATACCAAAGAATATGGTCTGGGATCATCCATCCACCTGTCAAATATACATCAGACCTGAATTGGACAGCGATCAATTTTGCATCAATCTGGACCACTGTTCCTTTCAGCCAACCTTTTATCCGCTGATCCCCTTCATCATGATCACAAAACGCCTCAACGATATCTCCAACCTGATATGTTTCATTCAAGTCGGGAGGGCGCATGAAAGGTATTGTTGCCATTTAATAATCTCCTAAGCCTAATTTATTTTTTAATTCTCGTATACTCATAATCTTATACTAATTAGTTAATCTTCGAAAGAATTCAGAATTAATTCCTCAAAGCCTTTATCTGCCATCCTTTTAACCGCAGATGATAGAAATCCATCTACGATCAATTTTTCTGCATCTTCTTTGTTTATACCCCTGCTTTGTAAATAAAACATTTGATTTTTATCAATATTACTCATGGTAACACCATGAGAACAGCGCACATCATCTGTCAAAATTTCTAACCCGGGAATAGATTCCGCTTTTGAAAAAGAGCCAATCATCAGATTATCATTTGATTGATACCCATTTGTACCCCTTGTGTTTTGTGAAATTAGAATGTTCCCCTTCCAAGAGGAATACGCATTTTTTTCTAAAACACCCTTAAAATGAAGGTCGCTTTTTGTATATGATGCGTCATGGATTTGCTGTGTATCGTAATAAAAGCGTTGTCCGTTTTTAGGGTTATATACTCCTGTAATATTTGCTGCCCCACCTTCGCCGATTAATTCAGCTGCGAGAAATCTATCAGTAATCAAACTGCCATGGTCATAGATAAAACTGCTTATGGTTGCATCTTTGCTTTCTATAATGTGATCAGAAATGAATAATGCTATCTCTCTTCCAACATCTTGATTTTGAAAAATTGATAAATGCGCATTTTCAGCAAGAAGTAAATCATTCTGAATGACCAAGATTGATTGATCTTTATTTGTATTTTTTGATTTAATATCAATTACCAAATTACAAAAAGCCGATTTTCCTATTCCAGTAATCAAATGCATCGGAATTAGTGAATAAGCATCTGATACTTCAATTTCAATTAGAAATATCCCCTCAGGCTGGATTCCATCCGGAATGTATAAAAACGACCCTAATTTGCTCTGGCCAATAATTAAATTTGAAAGAAAGGGTTTTCTTTTTATGCTGAACTTTTTAAACGCCCGACCAACTATTTTTGAATGCTTCTTAATTGCAGTAAGCAAATCGCTGAAGATAACTCCCTTCTCCAGCATCTCTGGTTCAATCCAAGTATTTATCTCGTTATCACAAATTCTGATTTTCCCAATCACCCTTCTTCTGGCTATTTCTGCATCCGGTTTCTGAACATCAGTCCAAGTTTTCATTACCGGCATATCAGGTAATAATAAATTTCTATAACCTGACAAGAATTCTGCGTGCCTTTTTCCGAATATATCGTCAAAACTTTTAACATTGGCAAGACGAATTTCCTCATTTGCCTTTTTTCTCAATAATCCAATTTCTTTATTCCCAAGAATAGATGAATCAAGATCTGTCAATCCTTTTATAAACTCACCCAAAGAAGATGAAACATCAACTAATTTCTTTTCCAATTCCTTACCCCACCGATCCTTCCATTTGTAATTGGATTAACCGATTCATCTCCACAGCATATTCCATCGGTAATTCTTTTACCAGTGGTTCAATAAAACCCGACACCACCATTGTTGTTGCTTCGTCGTCTGACAATCCTCGGCTTTTTAAGTAGAAAAGTTGCTCCTCGCTCACTTTAGAAACAGAAGCCTCATGCCCAACAGAAACATCTTTGGAAGAACTTCGAATTAATGGATACGTATCAGATCTCGATTGCGGATCCAATATTAGGGCATCGCATACAATATTTGCTCTCGATTGTTGTGCATGCTCTTTAACATATACTAACCCGCGAAAAGAAGACCGACCCCCATCTTTGCTAATTGATTTCGATATCATTTTGCTGCTGGTATTTGGAGCCATGTGAAGCATTTTTCCGCCCGTATCCTGAATTTGACCAGCTCCCGCGAATGCCATCGACAACATTTCCCCATGCGCTCCGGGCTCCATTAAATAACATGCCGGATATTTCATAGTGGTTTTAGAGCCGAGATTTGAGTCAACCCACTCCATCGTGCCGCCTTCATAAACCATGGCACGCTGTGTTACCAAGTTGTAAACATTATTTGACCAATTCTGAATAGTCGTGTATCTTACACGAGCGTTTTTCTTCACGAAGATCTCTATCACACCGCTATGGAATGAATCCCTTGAATGCTGCGGTGCTGTACATCCTTCTACATAATGAACCTGTGAATCTTCATCAGCAATTATTATGCTTCGTTCAAATTGCCCGATACTTGCCATGTTAAGACGAAAATATGCCTGAAGGGGGAGTTCCACTTTCACACCTGGGGGAACATACACAAATGATCCTCCAGACCAAACGGCGCTGTTCAAGGCGGAAAATTTATTATCTGAATATGGGACTGCAGTGTTGAAGTATTGTTTAAACAAATCTGGGTATTGCTTTAAACCTTCCTCGATACTCAGGAATATAACCCCCTGCTCTGCAAGCTGTTCCTTAATACTATGGTAGATCATCTCAGACTCATATTGCGCCCCTACGCCTGCCAAAAATTTTTGCTCTGCCTCTGGAATACCTAATCGATCAAACGTATTTTTGATATTTTCTGGTATGTCGTCCCAACTTTGTTCTGTTTTATCAGTGGGCTGAACATAATAATATAAATTTGATAAATCTAATCCCGAAAGATCCGGCCCCCATTTTGGATATGGACGTGCGAAAAAATGTTTAAGGGCTTCTATTCGAAACCTAAGCATCCAATCCGGCTCATTTTTCAAAGATGAGATTTGCTCAACAACCGTTTGACTTAATCCCTTTTCGGATTTAAATACATAATCTTCTGGATCTTTAACTCCATAATCAGCTTGAGTAATCCCCTTGAAAATATTGGGTGCAGATTCCTTACCCATTAATATTCCTTTTCACTTTCTAAATAGATTCAGGCTGTTTTGGATTCCAAACCCTTAAGCCATCCATATCCTTCTTTTTCAATTCTATTTGCCAGTCCAGGGCCCCCAGTCATGATTATCCGACCATCCACCATGACATGCACGACATCGGGTTTCAGGTAATCTAGAATTCTCTGGTAATGAGTGATTATTAGAATTCCTAAATTTTCATTTTTTAACGTATTTATCCCTTCAGATACGATCCGTAATGCATCGATATCCAAACCAGAGTCAGTTTCATCAAGAATCGCGATTCTGGGTTCAAGCATTGCCATTTGTAAAATCTCAACTCGTTTCTTCTCACCACCAGAAAAGCCTTCGTTTAAATATCTCCCTGCCATTGAGGGATCCATTTGTAATAATTTCATTTTTTCAATTAATGAATTGCGAAATTCAAGGATCGAAATCCCTTTATCACCCGGGTCTTTACTTTTTCTATGCGCATTTATTGCAGTTCTTAGAAAATTAGCAACGGTCACACCCGGTACTGCTACTGGATATTGGAATGCCAAAAAAACACCTTGCTTTGATCGATCTTCAGGTGGTAGCGCAAGAAGATTAGTACCATTTAAAGTAACCCTCCCACTTGTTATCGTGTAACGAGGATGCCCCATTAACGTGTATGCTAAAGTAGATTTACCTGTCCCGTTAGGTCCCATAATCGCATGGACTTCACCCTGTGGTATTTCTAAATTTAATCTTTTCAAAATTGGTTGATCTTCCGCGTTTACTGAAAGATTTTCAATTTTCAGACTTGCCATATGGAAAATAATCTCCGACAAACTAAATTATTGGTTAAATTCACTACTTAAAAATGAGCTGACGCAGTATACCACATAAGCACTATTTGGTCAATATTTATTATAAATATCATTATTATTGGCAAGTGAAATCTATGTGTTATACTTGTGATTAATATTATAAATAACAAATATACGTGAAAAGCACTAGGGAAAAAGTCCTCTATACTCTTGTTACAAACCCGCGGTCTACCATTGTGGAAATTGCGAAATCTGTTGGGATTAACGCGATCTCTGTTCGACATCATCTAACCAGCCTCCAAGCTGCCGGTTTCGTAAATGCCGAAGAAGAGCGCCATGGAGTTGGCAGGCCAAGATTGGTATATTTTCTCACTGAAAGCGGACAGGAAAATTTTCCAAAAAGGTACTTTCGCCTGACCAATCACTTATTAGAACAGATGAAAAAAACGCTATCTGATAAAGATTTCAAAAAGATTTTCAAGAACATGGCAAATGACCTCACAAAAGAATATGAACCGAAAATAGCCAAACTCGATTTTGAGGGAAGATTGGACTTATTAAAATCAGTAATGGATAATGAAGGATACGACATACATTGGGTAAAGTCTAATAATGAATATGAGATCCAAGAAGTCGCTTGCCCGTTTTACCAAATTGGAAAAGACCATCCGGAAATCTGCCTTTTCGACCAAACCCTGATTGCAAATATGCTTTCAATTTCTGAAAAAGATATCATTCAAATAAAACATGGTGATAATCACTGCTCCTTTAAAATATCAAAGACTAATTAACTATGGAAAAAGATAAAATAATAAATCACCCGCATTGGAATATAGAAGAGACCCATGCAAACAGGGTTGAGAATATTAGAAACGCGTTCCGTAAGGTTAAAGATCCAGAAATCGGCTTGGATATAATCCAACTAGGTTTAATTCGAAATGTTACGATAACCGATGAAAAAGCTGGAATTGACATGATCCTAACCTCCCCATATTGCCCCTATGCACCTATGCTGATGGAATCAGCACGAAAGGAAGCAGAAGCCGTGATTGGGTTACCGACAGAAATAAAATATGGGAGAGAAATTTGGAAACAAAGCATGATGGAGGATGAAACCTCATTTAATTGGGGAATCTTCTAAACAAATCTAAATACAGAAGGAGCTGGTAACCAGCTCCTTCTTACTTAATTAAATGATGCCAAGGGTTTTCCCCACATCATAAAAAATCTCCAACACCTTATCAATTTGTTCGTTGGTTTGGGTAGCCATATAACTGGTTCGCAGCAACTGCATTCCTTGTGGAACAGCTGGAGAAATTACCGGATTCACAAACACGCCCTTCTCAAATAAACCCTTCCATGTTTTGAACGTCCTCTTATCATCTCCAATTATCACAGGGACGATTGGTGTAACTGACTCACCCACATTGAAACCCATGCGTTTTAATTCCTCTCGCATCCTTTCCGCAATAGCATTTACGCGGTCTGCAAGTTCTGGTTCTTTGCGAATAATATCCAATGCCGCAAGAACAGCCGCGGTATTTGCTGCAGGAATACTGGCACTGAAAATCAGTGAACGGGCATTATGTTTAATATAATGGATAATGTCTTCATCGCCCGCAATAAATCCGCCCAATGATGCGAAAGATTTGCTGAATGTGGACATTATCAGGTCAATCTCGTCTTCCAGACCAAATTGGGCTGCAGTACCATGTCCTTTTCCAGTAACACCCATTCCATGAGCATCATCTACCATGATGCGAGCAGAATACTTTTTTGCTAAAGGTAAAATTGCCGGTAAGTCAGCCAAATCACCCCCCATGCTGAAAACGCCATCAACAACTATCAACTTGCCAAGATTTTCTGGAATTGATTGAAGCACTTTTTCTAAATGCTCAATATCGTTGTGCCTGAAACGCTCAATCTTGCCAAAACCTAAACGAGCACCATCGACGATACTGGCGTGATCATCCTTATCCAGGATTAATACATCACTCCTTCCAGTCAGGGCACTTATGGTTCCAAGATTAACCTGCATTCCAGTAGAAAAAATAAGCGAATCTTCCTTTGAGACAAATTCCGCCAGTTCTTCTTCAAGTTTTTCATGCAGCGCTAACGTTCCATTAAGAAATCGAGATCCCGTACAGGATGTTCCATATCTTTCAATCGCATCTTTTGCTGCCTTTTTAACTTTCGGATGCGTTGTTAACCCCAGATAATTATTCGACCCACACATGATAAGCCGCTGGCCTTCAAACTCCACCTCAGTCCCTTCACTTTCATCAAGAGGAAGAAAATAAGGATAGAATCCCTCTTTGATCAGATCCTTTGCCTGAGTGTATTGGTAACATTTTTCGAAGATATCCATATTATTATTCCTTTGCTTTTACATATATATAAACATAAAATAAGATTGTAGGATACGGAAACCTAACACTCTAATTATATCTATAAAGGTAAATCATATTATGGCAGAAAAAGCATTTGGTGCAATTGAGCTTGGCGGGACTAAAACCTTTGTGTTAATCGCTAAAGACAGATCAAAGATTTACTCGAGAAAAATATTTCCAACTCTGTCGCCCAAGCAGACCATCATGGATATTGGTAATTTTTTCCAGGAACAAACCAATACATATAATGTGAAATTAGAATCCATAGGAATTGGCAGTTTTGGCCCATTAGACCTAGATCCAGAATCTAAAACCTTTGGATATATTACTTCTACACCCAAACTAGAATGGCGTTTTACTAACCTTAAAGGGAAAATTGAAGATACTTTGCAAACACCGGTAGTAATAGATACCGATGTTAACGCTTCGGCTTTAGGAGAATTTCAAAGCTTATTAGACAAAGATATATTTTGCTTTGTCTATATAACAATTGGTACAGGAATAGGGGGGGGATTCATCATAAACGGGAAATTAGTACATGGGTTGGTACATCCAGAATTTGGGCATATAAAAATTCCACATGATAAACGTATTGACCCCTTCATTGGAATTTGCCCCTATCACGGAGATTGCTTTGAAGGATTAGCAAGTGGTCCAGCTCTTCAAGAAAGATGGCATATTTCCCCTAACCTGCTTCCCAAACATCACATGGCGTGGGAACTCGAAGCTGACTATATCAGTTTAGCTTTGATGAACTTGATATGCACCATTTCTCCGCAGAAAATTATTCTTGGTGGCGGGGTGATGCACCAAAACCACTTATTTGAAAAAATTCATCGAAAAACCCGAAATGCATTAAATAATTACATTAAAAGCAAATATCTTGAAGATCATATTCACGAATTAATTACTCCACCCCAATTAAAGGATAACTCGGGGATTCTTGGAGCTCTGGACTTAGCAATAAATAATTCCAGATAATAATTCTGTTTATTATTTGAATAATCCGATTAAATCACTTTCAAGCAATGTCTTTTGTTTCAAATGAATTCGCAATACGCGGCGGTTATTCTTTTCAAGCGCCTGTATATCCCCCAATGCTTGCGCTTTTTCCAATACAGAAAAATTCATTCCTTCCCCCGGAATCTTGAAATCAATAGGGGTGTCTTGCGAAATGACCAAGAATAATCCATTATTCTTCCCGCCTTTATGAAGCTGCCCGGTAGAATGCAAAAACCTCGGCCCAAATCCTAATGTTACGGGAACAGAATATTTGTCCAGAAGATATTTTCTCAACTGCTGAAGAATATTCTCATACGCATCAATTCTAGGCAAAAATGCATTTATGCTTATATAATCACCGGAATTGATTGTGAAGAATTCTTCAGTTACTTCCTTTATTGTTTGTTCTATTTCCATGTTTCCATAAACGGAATACTCGCTATTTGAGAATAGAAGATTTCCTTCTTCTAGAATCGGATTCTGCTTATACGCACTTATCATTCCATGAGTAATCAATTTGCTTTCTTGCACATTCGGTTGATTGAAAGGATTTACCTGAATAAAACTACAAGCTGCCGTAATTGCGATTTCCCATTTATAAATTTCAGCCGCGAGGTCAAGCTTATCGTCCAAATATGAAACAATAACCGGATGGTTTAAATCAACCAATGCGTCTACCAGCCCATCCAGTTCTCCACTGCTGCGTAAGTAATAAAATACTCGATCGTTTGAATAATCTACAGCAGTAACAATTGGTTCACGATCAATCGGAAGTATTCCTTCTCCTAATTTTCCACTGCTTTCTGCGATAAGCTGTTCCAGCCAGGAGCCAAAAGCGTTATAGACAGGATCAGTGAGGATTGTTACTTTATCACGGTCGTCGAAATATGCTTCAGTAATAACTGATCCTAAAGCAAATCCCGGGTTTTTCTCTACAGGTGATAAGCGGCTGCATTTAATCCGCATCCGATTAGCTGCGTTAAGGAATTTGTGCCCGTCTATTCCAGCCAATACTAATGGGACGATTCCAAAAGCCGTCAGTGCAGAATATCGGCCTCCAACATTCGGGTCAGCATTGAAAATTTTTCGAAAACCCTTGTCCACACCCAATTTCTCAAGTGGGGTTCCAGGATCTGTAATTACAACAAAATGCTCTCCTGGTGAATTTTCATTCACTTCTTTTACTAATTCCCAAAAATAGGCAAGAAGTGCCTTAACCTCAGCAGTTGTTCCAGATTTGCTGCTGATAATAAAAAGCGTTTTTCCAATTGGTATATCACGTGTTTTTTCATCAATTTGGATTGGATCTGTAGAATCCAAAATCGAGAGAACTAAGCCTCTTTCTCTCAATTTTTCCTCTTCTTTGAATACTTTACTAAAAACTTCCGGCGCTAAAGAAGACCCACCCATCCCAAGCACCAGCGCATGAGTAAATCCATCTTTAATAAGTCCCTTTAATAAATCATCTGCTTCATTAATAATCGCTCTACTTAATATAGGTGCATCAATCCACCCTAACCTGTGTAACACCTCATCCACCTCGGATGTTTCTTTTGTCCAAAGTGCTGCATCAGGAGCGAAAAAACTCGCTGGAAAACCCCTAGATTCAAGGGCCTTCATACGTCTTTCTATTTGAGTATTTAAACCGCCTATAGATCTTTGAAAAACCTTTCGTTGGTTATTTATCGCTTCAAGGAGATCTTCCTGTGCAGAAATAAATGCGGCAACACCTTCTTCTTCCAGTTCAATCCATACTTCTTTAAAGTTAACACCAATATCCTTCAGTTTATTTTCTAAACTTCTAAATTCGCTTTTTCCTGCCAAATAATTAACCACATCACATTTTCCGTGATCTAAAAATGCATTCAGTGTATGGGGTGGAACAGTATTGACTGTATCAGGCAGGATTAATCCTTCAACATAGAGCACGTCTGAATAGTTTGCATTTTTTGTTCCAGTTGACGCCCAAAGAGGTCGCTGAATATTTCCGGATTTCTCAGCAATTTTCTTGAAACGTTTCGAGTTTCTTGAATCATTAAATTCTTCATATGCATAAAGGGCATTCAGAATTGATAGTTTTCCAAGATACGATTGAACTTCATTTCCAGCAACTTTTCCAGATTGAATAATATCAGCAACCTTTGATTCGATTTTCACATCCAAACGTGACACAAACAATGAAGCGACTGAATGAATTTGGTTAATTGG
>Ga0255393_10129_pt1 | contig 11181 bp, 13 predicted proteins | sample ANMaggSeSYBR01C8_FD_182122 | JGI IMG/M metagenome (GOLD analysis project Ga0255393, IMG submission 182122) | Sediment cell enrichment communities from methane seep in Santa Monica Basin, California, United Staets - ANME aggregate JGI... | ecosystem: Environmental > Aquatic > Marine > Cold seeps >... | reverse complement strand
TCTACTGTCCAGCAGGTTGTTACCACTGAAAACGGTGAGGACGAAACTCCCAAACTGGCGAAAGGAAGTGAGAAATGACATTTGAATTAGTTTTACAAAGTATTTTCAGCACCTTTTTCCTTGCAAGTGTCCTCAGGATCTGCACACCAATTATCTTTCCATCTTTAGGTGGTCTGGTTTCTGCAGCGGCTGGTGTTTCAAATCTGGCTTTGGAAGGGATCATGCTGTGGGGTGCATTCACCGGTGTTTTTGTGTCAGCTTACACAGGAAATGTGTGGCTTGCAGTTATTTCCGGTTGCGTAGTCGGTGTTTTGGTTGCATTATTGTTAGCTGTTACGCATTTGAAATTTGGATCTGACAGGATGTTGGCGGGTCTTGCGATCAATCTTTTCTCATCGGGTGGAACGGTGTTCTTAATGTATTCTTTGATCGGTGAAAAGGGAAACACATCCACATTAGCTAGCCTGTCAGTCCCAAATGTGACTATTCCCTTTATTCATAATATCCCAATTCTTGGGCCAATCCTCAGTGGACACCCGGTATTTACATACATAGCGTTTTTTCTGGTTTGGGTTGTTTACATATTGATGTACCGCACCAGATTGGGCGTTCATATGCGCGCAGTTGGTGAAAATCCAGCGGCAGCTACAACAATGGGAATCAATGTCAAGAAAGTTCAATATATTGCATTGGGTATCAGCGGCTTTATGGCGGCTTTGGGGGGTATGAGCCTCTCAATGGCCTATCTCCAAATGTTTCAACGGGAAATGGCGGCAGGACGTGGGTATATAGGTATTGCGGCTGTTAGACTGGGTGGAGGGCATCCGGTTGGAACAATGCTGTCCGCGATGTTATTTGGGACTGCAGATGCGCTAGCGAACCAATTGGGATCACTGGATATTCCCTCCCAACTTATCCAATCAATTCCTTATATTACAACTGTTGTTGGGTTGGGTGTTTTTGCAATACAAAAACAGAGAGCAGAGATTGAACGCAGAAAGAAATATCAGGAAGAAGGTACAGAAGCGTTGGTATCAGAAACAAAATAGAAAGATAGGGAATGACTATGGTTGATCGTTTGATTCGGAATTGTGACGTCGTTATCTTTAAAGATGATATGCCAGAAGTTGTCCAGAAACAGGATATTGCAATTGAAGGCAGCCTGATAAAAGAGATTGCTGGCACAGGCATAATAAAAATATCCGCGGAGACAGAAGTTGTTGAAGCGAATGGGTTGCTCGCAATTCCGGGTCTGATCAATACCCATGCGCATGTGCCAATGGTGTTGCTGCGCAGCCTGGCTGAAGATGTGACCATTGAATCATGGTTTAACGATTACATCTGGCCAATGGAATCGAACCTGACTGCGGAAGATGTTTATTGGGGTGCAATGCTGGGCATTGCCGAAATGATCGAGAACGGTGTTACGTGCGTTGCTGATCATTATTTTTATATGGACGAAGTCGCAAAAGCTGTTGAAAAATCCGGCATGCGTGCCAATCTTGTTTGGGCAGTCTTTGGGCATGAGGGTGAAAAGAAATTAGACGAGACCGCGGCATTTATCGATCGTTGGCAGGGCGGAGCGGATGGGCGGATAACAACCTGGTTTGGTCCGCATTCCCCCTATACTTGTGATCCGGATTATCTTGCTCTAACGGCAAAAAAAGCGAAAGAAAAAGGAGTGGGTATCCATATTCATGTTTCAGAGACAGAGAATCAAGTTAAACTTGCTTTGAAAGAATATGGGAAAACGCCTGTGCAAATATGCAAAGACACTGGTGTTATGGACGTGCCCACAATCTTCGCACACTGCCGTGCTCCCAAGGAAAGTGATTTTCCATTACTGGCGGAAGCTGGCACAGGTATTGGACAAGCGCCCAAGACATATCTTAAACATGGCGAAACAATCGCGCCGGTGGATAAATACTTTGAACATGGTATTCCAATTGGTCTGGCGACTGATGGTGCGGTCAGTAACAGCACAATGGATATTTTCGAACAAATGGGATTGCTAGGGATGGCTGCAAAGTTCAAAATGGATGATCCTACTTTCCTGCCTGTAGAACAACTGATGGATATTGCATTCAGATCAAGCGCAAAAGTTATGCGGCTGGAAGATCAAATCGGGGAATTGAAAGCTGGCATGAAAGCGGATATCGCGCTTCTGAAGCAGGATGGCGTTCACATGACACCCAGAACAAATGTATTGGCAGCATTGGCGTATATTTCACGTGGTTCGGATGTTGACACTGTATTATGCGATGGTAAAGTGCTTATGCGAAATCGGCAGTTGTTGACAATTGATAAAGAGCGCGTGCGCACGGAAGTTCAGAATCGCGTTCACCGCCTTGGCAAAATAGTTCCTAATACACGCATCGCAGTGTATCCTGCATAGAAATCAAAATTTTATTATTCAATCTGGCAATATATACATTTAAGGAGAAATATGCCTCAAAAAATAATTATGGATGTGGATACTGGGAGCGATGATGCAGTCGCTATGTTAATGGCAGGTCATCACCCGAATATTGAACTAGTGGCCGTATTACCTGTTCATGGTAATGCACCTCTGAAATTGACACTCGAGAACACACTGAAACTTCTTTCCGTTGGTGAATTAGAACACGTGTCGGTATATGTCGGTGCTAGCGCGCCTTTGATTGGGCCTATTCTTGCTGGAGACGGTGACCAAATAGTTAGAATGCCTTTCCCAGAATCAAAAATTCAACCTCAAGAAAAGCATGCGGTAAACTACTTGATCGACTATTATATGAGTGGTGAGGGTGATGAAACGATCTACATGCCCATCGGTCCACTGACAAACTTGGCGCTTGCCCTGCGAATCGAGCCAGAATTGGTAAAACGAATTCCGCGGATAGTCACAATGGGTGGTGCGTATCTTGGAGGAAATAAAACGCCTTCTGCAGAATTTAATATTTTGGCAGATCCTGAAGCTGCGCATATAGTTTACTCCGCTGGAATTCCAATCACTATGACTGGCCTTGAAGTAACAGATAAGGCAGTTATCAAGAAATCTGATATTGAGCCAATTCGAGAGATCGGAACGCCATGGGCAGACGCGGCAGCGGAGATTATCACCATCATTGTTGATATTCACATGAAATTCCCCGGAAGAACTGGCGGGATTGTTTATGACGCCTGCACAGTCGCCGCGGTGATTGATCCAAGTGTTATTCAAACGCAGCCAATGCATATTGATATTGAATTAGGCGGTAAATATACGCGTGGCAGAACAGTTGCTGATACGCGCGGCAGAAAAAACATGCCAGTCAATGTTGATGTTGGCACAAACATCGATCGTGAAAAATTCTTGAAAATCTTATACGAATCAGTAAAGTAGGAGCAATGAAATCTGAAATTACATATTTTGAAAAAGGTGGCGAGGAAAATACCGCTCAAGTATTGCAAATTGCATTAGAAAGATTTAAAAAAGGTGATATTGAAGCTATAGTGATTGCATCATCTTTCGGGAAGACCGCAACAATGGCTGCAGAAACTTTTGCTCCTGAAAACATCAATTTCCTTGTGGTTGGCGAAGTCCTGGATGGTATTCAAAGCCCTCCTGAAGGAATTGTCGAGAAGTTAAAAACTCAAGGGCATAATGTGATCTGGGGTTTGCCAATGGGCCAGATGAGCAAATTCAGTCGGAACGAAACACCTAATCTAATTGGGGACGCGTACAAACGCATTAGCGAGGGCTTCAAGGTAGTCTGCGAGATTGTTCTGATTGCCACAAATGCCGGTTATATCAAGAGCGGTGTAAAAATCTTGTCAATTGCCGGAACACACAATGGGGCGGATACAGCAATTGTTGCGAAAGCAGCAGGTTATCAGGATTTCAAAGCATTTCAGGTATTGGAAATCCTATGCAAACCCTACCAACGTTCGGCTAAATAGAAAAAAAGAGCCTTACCGGCTCTTTTTCATATACATTTATCACGCAACCAGAAGGTGCTAATCTTGTTAAGTATACAGAATATAGTCTTAGAGGAATAATGGGAAGATCCGCGAAAGTTGCAATTGTTCAATGTGGCTCTTATCAGCCTGATGAAGTTAAAGCTGCTGTTGAGAAGGGGCTGGATCTGTTGGGTGGAATCGATAAATTTGCCAAGAAGAATGAGCAAATCTTACTGAAACCAAATATATTATCTGGGGAAAGTCCTGATAAATGTATTGGGCCACATCCGATTGTTTTTCAAGCAATAGCAGAAAGATTCCAAAAAACAGGCGCGAAGTTGAGTTTTGGCGATTCGCCAGGATTTGGAAATCCTAAGGGAAATGCACGTAAAGCAGGATTTCTGGATATTGCCGATTCGCTTGATATTCCATTTGCAGATTTTGAAACTGCTGTTACTCTACCGAATCCAGATGGTAAATTGGTGAATAAATTTGAAATTGCTAAAGGTGTTGCAGAAAGCGATGGCTTGATCAGCATATCGAAATTTAAAACGCATGCGCTTACCAGGATTACCGGTGCCATTAAAAACCAATTCGGATGTGTTCCTGGTCCACGGAAAGCAGAATACCATTCAGTATTAACGAATGCTATGCAATTTTCTAAGATGTTGGTAGACCTCAATATCCTGCTAAAACCGCGTCTATATATCATGGATGGGGTAATGGCGATGGAGGGTAATGGTCCGCGAAATGGCAATCCAACACCAATGAATGTTTTGTTGTTTTCAACTGATCCTGTTGCGCTTGACAGTGTTGTCTGTAGATTGATCGATCTGGATATAAATCTGGTTGAGCCGCTTGTGGCAGGTGAAGAGTTTGGACTTGGCACAATGAGTAATTTGGAAGTGGTTGGTGAGCAAATTGATAAATTCATCAACCGTGACTTCAATGTAAACCGCAGTACAGCCCCCACAACTGAGGGAACGTCATTCCTCTCATCAGATTTTATGCGAAAGTATTCTGCTCCCAGGCCTACGATAAATCCTGATATGTGTACGCGATGTGGTACTTGTGTCTCCGTATGTCCTGTTGAACCGAAAGCTCTTGATTGGAAAGACGGTAACCGGAAAGATCCTCCTGTATACGATTATTCAAAATGCATCCGCTGCTATTGTTGTCAGGAACTTTGCCCCGAGAATGCTATTTTTGTAAAAATTCCTTTACTTGGGAAATTGATTCACAGATAATCAATCATTATTTAAATGAGAGATGGTAATCATAACCATCTCTTTTTGTTTATAGAAAGGTACTTTATAATGGGAAAAATAAAAATACATCGAGGTAATTATTCGTGAGAAAATCGATATTCGTCATAATCACAGTGATATTAGTTGTGGCCATGGTGCTTCCATTAATCAATGTTTTAAGAGTGGGAAACCGCAGCCTGGAAAAAAATTCTACGTTTAGCGGTACGGCGGATCAGGGAAGCAGCAGTTTTTCCCTTCCACTTGAACAGATTGTGCCAGCGCGATGTCCGATAGGGTCACAGTATAAGGAAGACTGGCGAGTCACTACATGTGAAACGTTTGAGGATAATACAGGGTTGTGGGTTGGTGATATTCGCGGCACACGAGCATATATAAAAGATGGCGATTACATTCTAGATAATTCAGATGTGTCCAATAGATTAGATAACTCAGGATACACATTTCCGATTCTTGTTGGCGCTTCACATGATGTGATGTTGTCCACAACAGGGAGAATGGATTGTTCAGCCGGTGATTGTGCCTGGGGTGTGTTTGTGCGTAGTTCATCTGAGTCAATCATTTATGTTTTTATGATTGAAAATAACGGTAGTTATTCACTAACGGGCTTATCACCGCAGGAAGTAAATCAGGGCCTGGGCAATATTCAAACTGCCAGCCATTCAGCAATCCAGCATAATGGCAGAAATACAATAACCGCAATTGTGGAAGGAGCGCAAATGATGTTCTATGTGAATGATGTTCTGCTCACGACGCATGAAGCATACGATGCAACAAACCCAACTTACGGTGTCGTCGTATGGGGAAGCCCGGAAGCGCGTGCGATAAATCGATTTGAAGAGATCCTGGCGCGAGCGAATTAATGTTTGGAGTTGACACAAATCGATATTCAAATTTTCTCCAGGCCAGTAATATCAGGATATTATTCAAATGATGAATACCGATGAATTTGCTTCGGTTGATGAACTTCGTAAAAGCCTGATTGGTGAACTCATCAAATCTGTTGGGCTTCCTGAGACAACTTTCTGGCGCAGGTTATTTTCCCCTTTATTTTGGCTGCCAACACGCCGTTTAGCATTGGTAGGTTCAGATTTTGACCGATCAGTAGCAAGAGGTGGTATTCACCATGCAATGCAGAATTTGCGTGCATTCTTTGTGAGCGATGTTGAAGTTATCCAAAAGCCGCAGATTCCAAATCACGGTCCACTTTTGATCCTAACAAATCATCCGGGAACTTATGATGCTGTTGTGGTCTCATCACAAATTCCAAGAGATGATCTGAAGATCGTATCCTCCAGTATCCCTTTTATTGAAAAGATGAAGGTTGCAAGGCGCCATTTTCTATTTGCGACGCGAGATACATATAAACGTATGTTGGTTATCAAGAATGTAATCGATCATCTTAAAACTGGTGGAGCAATATTAATCTTCCCGGGTGGGCATATTGAGCCAGAACCTGCCTTTATGCTAGAGGCGCTCGGCGAGCTTGAGAACTGGTCACGAGCGGTTGATATATTTGTTCGCAAGGTGCCGGAAACACAAATTCAGGTTGGCATCGTGAGCAATGTTCTACGAGAGAAAAGCTTCAGAAATCCACTGACCAGGCTGCGAAGACAATTACGTGATCGGCAGCGTATCGGGGAATTTATCCAGGTGATCAGCCAACTTATTATGGAAAAGAAGTATTCGAATATTCCGAAGGTTTCTTTTGCTGATTCGTTTACGTTAAGCGATATCAGTTCGACAAGAGATACCAAAGGTTTGATGCCATACATCATCAAGATTGCCAAAGAGCAGATGTGCTTGCATATTCCCGAGACTCTGAATAAATAAAAGAAATAAATATTCTCTCTATAATATTGTTTGTTTGTGGATCTTCCAAAGTGAGGATGGATCGCATACTTATTATTATTCACGTATATATTATTAATATAGTGTTGATGGTGAAGAATTCTCTGGAAATAAGATCAAACTCCTTGAAGCGTCCATGACCAGGCGTAAAGCACAAGCCTTTATTGGTAATTATCTCGCTGGTGATCAATTACCTGTATTCTATAATCCCGAAAAGCACGAAGAATCTGTCATTCTCTCCGGAGAACAGAAATATTTGTATTTATTTTTCGTCATTGGAATAGCATTAGCGATTTTTAGCATATACAAGTTGTTTGTTTGATCATCATCACATTGATATATTTGCAATATGATAATGACGTAATTGAAATAAATCACAATTTCATCTATTATTAGATTAAGTCACATTGCTATTACCAACCAAGGAGTAAATATGCCAGAGCAAACGGAAGGATGTGCAGCACCTTCAAAAGGTCCCATCCTTCAAGAAGTAAATGTATCAAATGAGAAAACTACCAAAAAAGAGGAGAAATCTATGGTGCTTGCAAAAGTAGGAAAACTTGCCCCTGACTTTGAACTAAGCGCGTTTCATCAGGGTGGGTTCAAAAATATAAAACTGTCTGACTATAAGGGGGAATGGATTGTTGTCTGTTTTTATCCCGGTGATTTCACCTTTGTCTGACCGACCGAATTAACGGCAGTTGCCGTCAAATACGATGAATTACAGAAGATGGGGGTTGAAGTATTCGCGATAAGTGTAGATAGCAGATTCTCACACAAGATCTGGCAGGAAGAAGAATTGTCAAAAATGGTTGAAGGCGGTGTGCCATTCCCTATGCTCTCAGATGCAGGCGGAAAAGTGGGCACCGTCTATGGTGTATATGATGAAGCAGCTGGCGTGGATATCCGCGGCCGTTTCCTGATCGATCCGGATTTTATTATCAGGGCAATGGAAGTTATGACACCAGAAGTTGGAAGAAATGTTGCTGAACTTATTAGACAGATACAGGCATTCCAACATGTAGTAAAGACTGGTGAGGTTACACCGGCGGCATGGGTTCCGGGAAAACCAACCTTAAATCCATCTCCTGAATTAGCTGGTAAAGTCTGGAAAGTCTGGAAACCCGAGACGAAATAGACTATTTGTCAATGTGACACGGAAAAAAAGCTGCTCTTATGGGCAGCTTTTTCCAATTGTGAGCGGATTTTTTGGTTGTAGATGAATGTGATCGATATCAAAAGGCAATATACTATATAATAATTGCTACATTTCTTTTACTTAGGAGGAACATGTAATGAAAAAAATACTATCGTTTTTCATGGTTCTTATGCTCGGGGTTTTTTCTAGCGGTTGTCAATTGTTTTATATTAATACTGAATCGGTAATCGCGACGAAAGTGGCCGAAGCTGTGGAAGAAAAAATTAATGAAATTGAGAGTGCGGTCGCACCAGTTGAAGAAAGTGCAGCCCCTGCACCGGTAAGTTCACCTACCCCCTATCCAACCTACACTCCATATCCAACTCCGGTTCCGCAAACTTATGTGACCTACAATTACAGCTATGTCATCGGCACCCCTGGTGGATGTTTGAATGCTGCATTTATTTCAGAGACTGTACCTGATAACACTGTTTTCACACCGGGTGACGGGTTTATTAAGACCTGGACGATACAAAATACAGGCTACTGTACCTGGAATACGAATTATCATCTGGTTTTCCTCAGCGGATACGCGATGGGTGGAGACGCATATTCTAACTTACCGAAAAGCGTATCGCCTGGCGAGAGTGTCACACTAACAGCCAACCTTACCGCGCCAGGAACCGATGGGACATATCGGGGGGAATGGCGTGTTCAATCAGATTCTGGGATAAACTTTGCCAGATTTTGGGTGCAAATTGTGGTCGACTAATCTAATTGAACCAATCTCAAGCCTCTCGATTTAGGAGAGGCTTTTTCATTTACAAAGCGGAAGCGAGTGCAATCTCTGCCATCTCTGTATAGCCTTTTTCACGAACTTCAGATGACGCGGATTCATGTGTGACCAAGCTATCGCTAACGGTCAATACAGATAATGCCCTCGCGTTAAATTTCGCCGCTAGTGTGTATAATCCGGCAGTCTCCATTTCAACAACCAGCGCACCAAATGCCGCCCACTTCTTCCAATAGACATTATCATCGTCATGGTAAAAGGTGTCGCTCGATAGGATATTACCAACGTGAACAGTCATACCGCGGGATTTGGCTTCCTGATATGCATTGAGAAGCAGGTCAAAATCTGCTGTTGGTGCATAGTCCTGTCCGTTAAAGCGTAGTTTATTAACGTGTGAATCTGTTGAAGCGGACATTGCCAGAACGAGGTCGCCATTATTTAAACTTTCCAGTAGGGCACCGCAGGTGCCCACGCGAATGATTGTCTTGACACCATATTCGGCGAAGAGTTCGTGTACATAAATTTGTAAAGTTGGAATACCCATTCCTGATCCCATGAACGACACACGTTTGCCATTGTAGGAACCTGTAAAACCGAGCATGCCGCGGACGTTGTTAAAGCAAACCGCATTTGCTAATAAGGTTTCTGCAAAATATTTTGCGCGCAAAGGATCACCGGGCATGAGAACAGTCTCGGCAATTTCTCCTTTTTTTGCTTCAATGTGGATGCTCATCAATACGCTCCTTTTTTTGAATGAAAAGTCTTTGAAATTATAAGTTAGATAAATGTGTATTTAAATTCTGAACCAGTGTTTTAATTCCTCAACAATCCATGGTCGCTGCTGAAGGACAAATGCGATTGATGCGAATGCGATACACGTTATGAGAACAATTAATGACCAGTCAGGTATAAGTGTTTTGGAATTATGAAAGCTAATTGCACTGTTTATACATACACAAAACACTCCAATTGAAATGAAAACTGATGCAGGGATCTGTAACTCTTTCAGAATTTTATTCTTAATAAGGATGGTGAGAGCGGCGAGTAGCGTAAAGAAAGATATGGTGATTGGGAGTGCAAGTGTGGAGAACCACCCATTTGTTTTTGATAATTGCTCGATTATATAGAGAAATCCAAGTAAGGATGCTGCCCCAAACGGTATCCATTTCAACAACCGATTTCGTTTGAAGAAGAAGGGGCTGATTGACCATATCCATACAAAAGTAAGGCTGGCTGTTACAAAGAGAGACCATGATATTTGCTGCTGTAAAATCCAGTTGACCAAAACGGAAATTATTGCTGGAGAGATTAAGGTGATGGTGATAAGTTTAATCCACAAATTCTTGTCGAAGGAGCTGTGGTATTTTTCCTCCTTCAATTTCGTTGGAGGTTTTGTTTGCATTTCACTTGGGGTTGCGGGGTTAACCACCCTGATACCACATAATGGGCATGATCTTGCCTGATCATTCAAATGCACGCCACAATTTACACAATAGGACATCTATCTACTCCTGGTATACATCAACATGTACCGGTATACCCTGTTCTACTAAAAAGGTGAAGAACCTGCGCTCAACTTCTGATTCATAAATAACGCGTGAGAAGGTGATAACGACATTTCCTGCGTACCCTAATACACCGCAGGAAATGTTTGTACTGCGTGTTGCTCCAAGAACTAACCCAAAGGATTTCACATGTTCTCTCATTTCATCAGGCACTTTGATTAAACCAAGGTTTGAGAGTGTGCTGGTGAATGAAGATGGACCCATCAATTTGTAGCCCAGATATATCAACTTGTTCTTAAAAAACAGCGGTAATAATCTAACGATTGGGTTGCGTGCGTAACGTAGATTTCCTGCAACCTGTGCCTGGAGGTGCTTTTCTGTTGATTCGTAATGTAGGAAGTGATGGACCAAGGAAATAATTTCCTCAAATGTGTATTTGCCACGAGAAGGGTCAATACTCGGGGTGACAAACGCGGAAAAGTTCCGAAGTGTCTGGTTGTTTAAGAACTGCCGCAGGTTAACCGGCACCTGGATTTTCACTGGCAGTTTTAACCCTGATGATTGGGATAACTGTGTATCATTTAGCACCATAAGAAAAACAGCAGCCAGGTATTCTGTGATCGTAACTTTTTTTGATTTTGCTGCTTGTTTCAAGGATTGAGTAGTGATTGTTCCGTTTGTGATATGCATTTTGCCTGGGGCAAGCGATGT
>Ga0255393_10134_pt1 | contig 11210 bp, 10 predicted proteins | sample ANMaggSeSYBR01C8_FD_182122 | JGI IMG/M metagenome (GOLD analysis project Ga0255393, IMG submission 182122) | Sediment cell enrichment communities from methane seep in Santa Monica Basin, California, United Staets - ANME aggregate JGI... | ecosystem: Environmental > Aquatic > Marine > Cold seeps >... | reverse complement strand
ATGATGTCCATATTTCTGTGGTAGCTATAGTAGGTGTGGGAATGGCCGGAACTCCGGGTGTTGCAGGTAAGGTGTTCGATGCACTTGGAAAAAATAAGGTCAATGTGATTATGATCAGCCAGGGCTCGTCCCAGCATAATATTTCTTTTGTTGTAAAGGAAGGCGATGCTGCGAAGGCGGTACGGGTGCTTCATAAGGTGTTTTCACTGGAAAAACTTTGAGGTAGGAAAATCTTCATTTCAGGTCTGATTAATTTGGGTATGTGCTTAAATCTTGTTTAACAAGCTGTCCCGAAATCAACTTTTTACCACATCTTAAAAAATTATTAGATTATTGTGGGTTTTGGGACAGCCTGTAAACATAAATATATAATATTATCCTCTAAGAACTATAAATCCAGGAACATACAGCCATGTCACACAATACGCATCTGATCGCACAGTATGCTCAATTTGCTATGATACTGGAAGTATGCGCTACCCCAAAACCCGGTAACGTGGACAGGGACCATAACTATCCTGACACCCATTTCGAACATTTCCTTGCATCGGCCGTCAGTGTATATCCTGTACTGAAAAAAGCATCCGTAGATAATAAAGACATTGGGAAGTATATTCATGAAGCAGTGGTCGAAAGTGCAAAATGGCAAAGCGGTGGTAACACACACTTCGGGGCATTTATCCTGCTTATACCGCTGGTGATGGCAGCAGGCAAACTCAGAACACAAATAGATGGGAGTCCAGATATATTTCCCGAACTTGAACAGCGTGTAATGGAATTAGTAAAGGATACGTCAGCAGATGACTCTGTTGAACTGTACAGGGCATTTTCAAAAGCAGGTGTTCGAACAAATAACGTGGATGACCTGGACCTGGCAGACCCGGCATCAATTGATGTGATCAGGGCAAGAGGGACTACATTATACCAGCTAATGGAGATATCCTCTTCCTATGACATGATCGCCAGGGAATGGACCATTGGATTTCAGCTTACATTCGAGTGTGCAAACAGCATCCTTGAAAAGTACAGGTCTATGAGTATCAATGATGCATTGGTCATGACATTCCTGGAAATACTGACAGGGAATACTGATACTTTTATCCGGACCAAGTTCGACCTTGAACGGGCTAAAGAGATATCCGGGAGAGCCCGGGATATTGTTGAACGCATTAATAGCTCTGGATTTGAAATTGCAAAGCCAGATATCGAGCAGTTTGATGAGCAGCTTCTTAGTGAGGGGATAAATCCAGGTTCGACCGCAGATATAATAATTGCAGGTCTTTTTGTTGCACTGGTAGGGGGATTGAAGTTTTGAGCAATGAACTGGACAGTTACGGAATAATGGAAGGTATCAATGAGGTCATTGTCACTACAAAGTCTATTGATGACCAGCCCAATGCTGCACCTATAGGACTGATCAGGCGCAATGGAAGGCTCACGGTCAGGGTTTATAACGAGTCACATACCTGTACAAATATTAAGGATACTGGATTACTGGCTGTAAATATCATAGATGACCCGGTAGTGTTTGTTCAATCGGCTCTTGAAGACCTGGATAAGGAAAAGTTCGAGTTCATCGAAACTGGTACTGGTATCAATTTTCCAGTGCTCGCCTCATCTTACGGATGGGTGATATTTAAAGCTGAGATTAAAGAAGGGGACATTGCAACAACTGCTGAATTACAATTCATCACAGGTAACGTTAAAAGTATGGGGATAAGGCCAATAAACCGGGGATTTAATGCAGTGATAGAGGCTGCGATCTATGCTACAAGATATAAAGTTTTTAATGATGAAACATTTTTATCAAAGATAAAATCATATAAAGATATAATAAATAAATGTGGAGGCCGCAGTGAAAAAGAAGCATATAGGCTAATAAATAAATTATTGTGAATTAATTATCGATATTCACTTTTAAAACTATTAAATTAATTAAAAAGAATACACGAAAATCCTTATTTGGGTCGGATTAACTTGACTACATAATCTTATAGATTATATACTATTAAAAAGAAAACGTATATGCATTCAATACAAAAAAAATCCTTAACAAAAGAGTATACTAATTAAAACGGGAAAAAGCGCAAGAGTTAATAAATGACAAATACTACGAAGATATTGCAGGAAATTGTAACTAATTTGAAAAATATTGGTGGCATTGAAGCATGCGCCATTGTCAGCCGTGATGGGCTTTTAATGAGTTCTGATATGCCTGAGGGAATAATAGGCGAAACATTTGCGGCCATGTCGGCGACTATGCTGGGAGCTGCAGAAACGGCTACTACAGAACTTGATAAGGGATTGCCCAGCAGGATAATTGTTGAATCACAAACCGGAAAACTGATCTGCATGGGAGCCGGTCCAAAAGCCTTACTTGTCGTCATGGCAAAACCGGATGTGGGTCTTGGCCTTATTTTGGTTGAAATTGAGAAAACAGCAGCCAAGATCAAGGAATTAATTTAGGAGTTAACAATGGAACAAGTGATCTCCGGCATTTCCGGTCTTGATGATATCATAGGTGGAGGATTGGTCCGCCCTTCCATAATCCTGATAGCAGGAGTGACAGGTACAGGAAAGACCACAAGTACTATGCAAAGTATTTTCAATGCTGCCAGGGAAGATGAGATATGCATGTATATAACGGCCATGTCAGAACCCATTGCAATGATTAATAATTTCATGTCAAAGTTCAGTTTCTATAACATTTCATTAATGGGCAAAGGAAATGTCAAATATTTACCCCTGAATCACGTTCACATTAAGGAAGGTACACTTGCTATAATGAAAGAGATCGAGAGGAATATCGAGATCATTAAACCCGACCGCATAGTGATAGACCCTGTAAATGTGCTGACTACCTGGATGGATGAAGTGGAAAAGAGGGAATTCTATTATGATCTTTTTATCAAAATGAAAGAGTGGAACTCACTGGTACTTGTCACAGGCGAGTTATCTGAAGAAGAGATATGGAAGGACGAAATAAGTTACATCGTAGACGGTATCATATACCTGTCAAACGAGAGGTCCAGGGATAAACGGGTACGATATATGGAAGTCCTTAAAATGAGGGGGCAGGAGTACCAGTCTGGCAGACATACTTACAATATTACTAAAGATGGACTGGTAATCCATCCGTCCCTGCATCCGGGTGAAAGGACAAAATTGCAGTTCGAACGTATTAATACCGGAATAAACGGATTGGATAAAATGACATGCGGCGGTCTTGTAAAGGGTACCAATATATTACTTAGCGGTGGGAGCGGTACCGGAAAGACCCTCATAGGTCTCCAGTTCTTATTGGCAGGCACTTCAATAGGAGAACCAGGGGTATTTGTTTCCTTTGAAGAGGACCCGAATTTACTCAAGAATAATGCAGCAAGTTTTGGGTGGGATCTTGAAAAACTGGAAGACGAGGGGTTACTAAGGGTATTGTACACATCTGCCCACAAGCTGAACGTAAACGAGAACGCTCTTACCATCAAACGCGTTGTGGAAGAGATCGGTGCTAAACGGGTTGTAATTGACGGGATTAATAATTTCAAATTTATTCTTAATGATGATACAAAAGTTTTTGAACATGTGAATATCCTGGCAGCGTATCTTGTATCAAGAAATATCACAACCATATTTACTAATGAAGTCTCAGAATTGATGGGATCATCTACAATTTCAGGGGACGGAACATCCATTATTATGGATTCAATTATCCTTTTAAGATATGTAGAGATCGAAAGTAAGATCAAAAAAGCCATTTCTGTCCTGAAAATGAGGGGAAGTAATCACGATAAGGAGATACGGGAACTTGTGATTAATAAAAAGGGGATCGAGGTCAAACTCCCCTTCACCGAATATTCAGGATTGATGTCAGGCAATCCTGTCAAAACCCCTGTACAAGCCTTTGAGGAAGCTTTCAGTTAAAAAGAAATGTTGATAAATCATGACAATGAGTTATTCATTTTTTGCTCAGGTAGCCCATCTGTATACTGAGATATTAATTAGCATAATAATATTGATTATGGGAGCCATAGGATATTTCTACCAGAGTAAATTTAATTATAAGACTTATTACCAATTATTTATTGTAGCTGCATTCCTTATCCTTTCAGTTTTTTTACACTTTTTTATATCAAATTACGTTTTAATACAATTGATTGAAATGATGGGGCTACTGGTTGCAATGATATTAAGCATTAAACTGTACCAGACAATGACGGGGTCTGATTGATGTATAATAATGTTTTTTTAAATACTGTGATCATCCGGATAGTATCAGGTTGTGCGCTACTAATTTTATTTTTTTTATTCTTCAAGCTAAGTAAACGGCTGGGGGATGCCCTGCAAATGAAAAAATATTATCATCTGTTTACTCTTGGTTCTGTGTTTGTTCTAAGTTCACTGGTAGTCCAGTTATATATCTTGTTAAATTGCAAAACCGCAGATTTCCAGATACATCAGTTCATTGATCTGGGCTATCTGTTTTTAGCACTGGGAGTTACATTCGGTTTCATTGCAGTACTAAAATACTGGGGTTGGCTGTTAAAAGAAATAATCCACTAATATATAACAATGGGGTAGGAGACATTAATACCACTATCCGTAAAAAACTTACATTTGGATTTTTAATCATTCTACTGGCATCGTTCCTCATAGCAGGCGGTGTCGGTGTGTACCTGTTCAATGACGTTTTCCAAACCAACATCCAGGATGCTGTGGTGCATGACCTTGATGTTGCTAATATGATATATGTTGACCACATGAAACATACAGAGGATATGGTGTCCTACACTGCGGGTTTTTCACGGATAATTTATCCATTGGCCAATAGACACCATGGGGTGCTCCGCCAGAATCTTGTAAATATCTATGATGAAAAGTTTTACGGTGAACTTGATATACTAACTGTTGTTGATAAGAACGGTATTGTGGTGGCAAGGGCAAGAAATTCGTCATCATATGGGGATTCACAGGCTGATAATGATCTGATCCGGCATGCTATGAATGGTACAACAATTTCCTCGACTGTAATAATCACACATGAAGAATTGCTAAAGGAAAACAGGTCTCTTGCTGATCAGGCATATATGGAGTTTACACCCACTCCAAAAGCGAAACCAAGACCTGAGAACCATTCAACATCAGGTATGGCCATATTGGTCGCATCTCCTATCTATGACATGAATGGACATTTTATCGGTGTACTGTACGGGGCTGATCTGATAAACCGCGATTACTATATCGTGGATGAGATCAAGAACGCTCTGTACAAGGATGAGATTTATGGTGGTAGGGATGTGGGTACTGCTACTATTTTCCAGGAGGATTTCAGGATATCCACCAATGTTCCCACAGATACAGGGGAGCGAGCGATCACAACAAGGGTTTCCCGGGAAGTAAGCGAAGCTGTCCTTGAAAAAGGAGAATACTGGAAGGACAGGGCTTTTGTGGTCAATTCATGGTATGTAACGGCCTATAAACCTATTAAGAACATTAATGGGGACACCATAGGAATATTGTATGTGGGGATACTGGAACAGCCATATATTGATGCAGGATACAGGATATTGATAATATATATTTTATTTTTATTCACAGGTTTTGTGCTGTCCATCTTTGTTTCGCAATACTATGCCGGTGCCATTACCAGCCCTATTAATAAATTGATCAAAGGAACAGAATCCATTGCAAGGGGACAATTTGAGAAAATAGAAGTGGGAACAAATGATGAAACTGCCAAACTTGCCAATGCATTCAATGAAATGGCTATTGACCTTCAAAAGACGATGGGTGAATTAGTATTAAAACGAAATGAAATTGAGACAATATTCAAGAGTATAAGTGATGTAGCCAGTGCCTTGGACAAGGATAATAGGATTATCTTTGCCAATAGTCTGGCAAACAAAATTTTTGGTGACGACATTAATGGTAAATTCTGTTATCAGGTATTTGAAGGAAAAGATAAAAGATGTGAGGACTGCCCGGGTATTGAATCATTGAAATCCGGTGAGGTCGTACGGGTGATACATTCCAGGATGGATAATAACGGCAAGGAGTATTTTTTTGAGATAACGGGCTCACCGTTAAAAGATGAAAATGATAATGTCACCGGTACCCTGGAGATACGAAGGGATGTGACAGAACAAAAGACTCTTGAGAACCAGCTAAGGGAGTCTTACGAAAACCTGGAGAATGCATACAAGGAACTCCAGCAGATGGATAAAATAAAATCTGAATTGGTCGCCAACATTTCCCATGAACTCCGCACTCCGCTTACATCTGTCAGGGGATATACGGAATTAATGCTGGATGGTACGCTTGGGGATATAACAGATATGCAAAAAAAGAGCCTGGCTGTGGTATTGCGAAACATTGACAGATTGACAAGGCTAATAACGAATGTTTTGGACCTTTCAAAGTTTGAATCCATAGAGCATGAAATATCAAGTTTACAACTGGAACGTCTAATAGACGATGTAATTACTGATTTTGAAAAGACTGCTAAAGATAAGAATATCACAATCGCAAAGGACATTGAGGCGAACCTGACATTAGAGGGTGATGAAGATAGGCTGGTACAGGTGTTGTATAACCTGCTGGAAAATGCAGTAAAGTTCACTGATGAGGGGGGGAAAATATCGGTCAAGGCTTATCGTGAGGATGCATATCATTTACATATAGAGGTTAGCGATACAGGCATTGGGATTGCGGAAGATGAACTTGATATGGTATTTAAAAGGTTCTACCAGATCGATTCAAGTTCTACAAGAAAGTTTGGCGGTACGGGTCTTGGTCTTGCCATTTGTAAAAAGATCATTGAATGGCATAATGGGACTATATGGGCACGAAGTATCCAGGGCAAGGGAAGTGTTTTCCATATCCTGCTGCCTGTAAAACAGCCTGACAGTAGTTCGCAAATATATAAGTAATATAAATATTTAAGTAATATAAATAATACAAATATATAAATAATACAGATAATATGAATTGTATAAATATATGGATCATATAAATCAATTAAAAAGTTATAGGTGGGATCAACTTGACAAAAAGGATAATGATAGTGGATGATGAACCTGATACGGTCGATCTGGTTAAACTTGTCCTGGAAACAGAAGGTTATGAGATTTTGGTAGCATACAGTGGTTCGGAAGCTCTTGAAAAGATCAAGACCGAAAAACCGGATATGGTACTTCTTGATATTATGATGCCCGGGATGGATGGATGGGCAGTACGCACTAAGCTTTTGGAGGACAAGGAAACAAAGGACATACCGATCGTCATGTTGACTGCCAGGGCCCAGCCCATTGATAAGATGATCGGGCTGCATGTGGTGGGGGTGGCCGATTATATTACAAAACCTTTCGGACGCAGGGAACTTGTTGATAGAGTAAGGGCGGTGCTGGGAGAATAGTAGATATACTTGTCTGCTGTCGATATATTTATTAATCCTGGGATAGTGTTCTCAGGAATATATCAGGTGGTAGAACAGGTATGGATAGACTGGCACTCATTAAACGGAACACTGAAGAGATCGTAACACAGGAAGAACTGGAACGGTTACTGGAGACTAAAGAATCTCCTACTGCCTATGTGGGCTATGAACCCAGCGGCAAGATACACATGGGTCACTTCCTCACTGTAAATAAGCTGGTAGACCTGCAAAACGCCGGATTTGAGGTGACGGTGCTACTGGCAGATGTTCATGCGTATCTCAATGAAAAGGGGACCATGGAAGAGGTAAGGGAGATCGCTGATTTTAACAAGGAGTGTTTTATTGCACTTGGTCTTGAGGAAGGGAAGACCAAATTTGTTTATGGCTCTGATTACCAGCTTGAACCTGATTATATGTTAAGTGTGTTAAAACTGGCCAGGGATACTACACTGAACCGTGCCAAACGCAGTATGGACGAAGTCAGCCGCAGTGCCGATAATCCAAGGGTGTCCCAGATGGTGTATCCCCTGATGCAGGCTGTGGACATTGCCATGCTGGGAGTGGACGTGGCTGTGGGTGGTATTGACCAGCGTAAGATTCATATGCTGGCCAGGGAAGGGCTGCCCGGGCTTGGGTATAAGGCGCCTATCTGCATACATACGCCTATCCTGCTGGGTCTGGACGGCAAGAAAATGTCATCTTCGTCAAATAATTATATTTCCATGGATGATTCCGGGAAGGCAGTAAAGAAGAAAATCAATAAGGCGTTCTGTCCGGAAGGGGATATCGTGGATAATCCTGTGCTGGCGCTGTTTAAGTATCATATCATGCCCAGGTTCGAGGAGATCACTATACACCGGCCTGAGAAGTACGGTGGTGACCTGCATTACCGTGGTTATGAGGAACTTGAGGCGGGGTTTGCATCGAAAGAATTGCATCCTATGGACCTGAAAGCAGGTGCTGCGGATTACATGAACAGGATACTTGAGCCTGTGCGTGAGAAGATGTGACTTTTGTTTTTTGTTATCTTTTCAATGTGATGTAAAGCACATGTTACCCTTTACGTGCGCGGGGTGCAGGGATTAGAGAAATCTCATGACTTCTATAGTTTTGTGGGCTGTGTCATGGGAGCTATGACATGAGCGTTTAGTCTGATTGGGATTCTAATTTTCAACTTATTTTGCGTCCATTCATTTTCCCATAGGAGATTGGGATTAGGACAATAAATATATATACTTAACACTCAAATATCACTTAGTGATTACACATGGTTAGTGAAACCAAAATCTCAAGTGGGTATTCAACCGTTATTCCAGCAGATATTAGAAAATCACTTGGCATCAACCCAGGTGATATTTTAGAATGGACTCTTGGAAATCATGAAATCAAAGTAAAGCCGCGCAAAAAAGTGGAATTTAAGGACATTGTGGGTTTGATCGAGGAAGGCGGTGATGCATTATCTGCAAAAAAGAATATCCAGCGCGGTGTATAAGTGATCTTTTTAGATTCGTCTTACTATATTGCCATAGTGGATAAAAGAGACCAGTGGCATCAAAAAGCCCTCGAACTATCCAACTATTTTGAGAACAAAGACATCGTTGTGTCGAGTTTTATTATCTCGGAAGTCCTAACTGAGATTGGCAATCGAAGTGGCGGAAAAGTTGCCTACAATTTGTATAATTATTTTGAGGATTCATGCAGGATCGTCCACATTGACAAAGATCTGCTTATCGAGAGTGTGGATGTTTTCCTTAAGTATGATGGAACACTCTCTCTTGCAGATGCCAGTTCGATCGTTATTATGAATAATATGAAGATTAGAGAGATTGTGTCATTTGATTCTGATTTTGACAAAGTGGATAATCTAAATCGAATCCATTAGCTGGATTCTTAATTTCGGCCTTATTTTGCGGTGCGGTACATCAAACGGATGCTCATTGTTTCGGAGTTGGATGAAGGCGCGCGGAAGCATGAGGTCAGAATTGATGATGCAGACGGGCGGGAGAAAGTGGTTGGGGGTGTGGTGCGGGTGAATTGCAGTAATGGCGGTTCCTGGTGGCTGCTGTCCATTGAGCCACAATTCATATAAGTATAGCCTCTTTCACCCGGCTGCCTGGCTTGTGGACAAGTTCCATGATATGTTATTCTTTGACCTTGGGGTAGTCGTGATCGCAAACAAGGTGGTGATACTGCTATTGATGAGTATTGTCTTTTTTTTTGAGTTGTCATCTGAATGTCCAGGTTTGAATAACCTTTCTCATTATTGTTATAAAGTTTTATAAGGTCGTATACCATCCAGTATTTTAATAATTTGGAGACGGAAGTATATGAAAGTGAAAGACTTCTTTATCAGCTACAACAGTGCGGACAAAACCTGGGCTGAATGGACCGCCTGGATGCTGGAGGAAGCTGGATACACCACCGTGTTACAGGCCTGGGATTTCAGGCCAGGTTCCAACTTTGTGCTGGAGATGCAGCGAGCGGCTAGTGAAGCAGAGCGAACCATCGCCATCCTGTCCCCGGACTATCTTAACGCAGACTATACCCAACCAGAATGGGCTGTTGCCTTTGCTCAGGACCCTACCGGAGAAAAGGGTAAATTGCTACACGTTCGTGTCCATAAATGTGATCTTAAAGGTCTCTTACCTGCAATTATCTATATCGATCTGGTGGACCTCAACGAAACTGCAGCCAAAGAGGGTCTGCTGGAAGGGATCAGTCGAGGAAGGAATAAGCCTTCGACCGAACCGCGTTTCCCTGGAGATGCCAGGCGTTCTGTTACCGAGCAACCTCGTTTCCCTGGTGCCCTCCCGCCGACCTGGAATGTGCCCCATAACCGCAATCCCAATTTTACCGGTCGTGAGGAGCACCAGGCCAGCCTGAAGGTGGCCCTGAGTTCAGGCAAGCCCGCCGCATTGACACAGGCCATCCATGGGCTGGGCGGCGTTGGCAAGACCCAGCTTGCCCTTGAATATGCCTATCGCAACGTAGCAGAATATGACATCGTGTGGTGGGTCCGCTCAGAAGAGCCTGCGACCCTGGCTGCCGGTTATGCCAGCCTTGCCAAAGCACTGGATCTGCCTGAAAAAGAATCCGCAGATCAGGAAGTCGTCATTCAGGCGGTAAAGCATCGGCTGGAACAAATTCCAACCGGCCTGCTTGTTTTCGATAACGCAAAAGATCCTGCATATGTTATGAATTACATTCCACATGGACAGATGGGGCATGTACTTATCACGTCTCGATACGCGAACTGGCGGGGCACTGCCACTCCTCTGGATGTGGAGGTTTTGAAACGCCCAGAATCAGTAGATCTCCTACTGAAGCGGACCGGATATACAGACAGAGAAGCCGCTGATGCCCTGGCAGAAGCGTTAGGTGACCTGCCACTTGCCCTTGAGCAGACAGGGGCTTACATGGAGGCAACAAGAAGATCGTTTTCTGATTACCTGAAAATGTTCACTGAGCGTAAAAATGAGCTATGGGACCGTGCAGGACCTCCCCCAGATTACCCGGATACGGTAGCCACTACATGGAACATTGCCTTTGATGAAGTAATGCAATTATCGTCCGCAGGTGCAAATTTATTGAACCTGTGTGCTTTTCTGGCACCGGACGATATTCCTGTTGAACTGTTGAATTCAGGGGTGCAATACCTGCCCGACTCCCTGACTGCAGTGGCAACTGACCCCCTGGCATTTGATGATGCTGTGGACCCTTTGCGCCGCTATTCCCTGGTTGAGATCACTGCAGAATCAATTTCAGTTCACAGGTTAGT